>Ga0172379_10011652_pt1 | contig 10419 bp, 8 predicted proteins | sample GrowelOW334metaG_FD_119756 | JGI IMG/M metagenome (GOLD analysis project Ga0172379, IMG submission 119756) | Groundwater microbial communities from an aquifer near a municipal landfill in Southern Ontario, Canada - Groundwater well OW334 metaG | ecosystem: Environmental > Aquatic > Deep...
TTCTGTCGTAGAGAATGTGTGGACGTCGGCACCGAGATCATGCACCCACTGGATATATCGTGTAAATACTTTTGTGCCGCCGCTTTTCCCGTGAAGTCCGCGGGCGATGAATGCGACGACAGGCTTTTCCCGTTTGGAACGGTGAATCTGTGATGCCGCCGGAATCCGTTCGATATACCGGTGGATATCCGCTTCGTTCATCGCAATTCCGCAGCGGCAGCGATGACAGACGGCGCGGATGTTCTTCCCTTCTTCACCTGCCAGGAGATTCATTTTCACTCGAATAGGCGTTTCACAGTCCGGACATTCCGCAGTGATGTCGTGCGAAAAGACTCCTTCGTGGGTTACCGGTTCGATATCCCATCGGAGCAGCTTATCGTACGGCAATGGCGTGAATATCGAATCAACCGGATAACCGTACACTGCAGGTGAAAATACCTTCTGGCGCTGCACAAAATTGATTTGCTGTGTCTCTCTCTTTGTGAACAACAATTGAAGATAGCGTTCCAGTTCGGCAGCTTTTTCTCTCTCCCCCTCCGACAGGAGATGCTCGATCCAAACTCGTATTTCGTTGAACAGATCATACTGGAGATATTCGAACGATGCCGGTCTCCCTATCCTGTCGAATGCACTCTGCAGCTGTTCCGGGAGCGCTTTTTCTTTTTGCACAATCGAACGGATTGCATCCCGTATTTCAGCGCGATACCCTGACGGGCAGCGGGAAGCGATCCATTCATGAAGCCGGTCGATCAACGCCGGAATGGGGCCGCACCAATACATAAATGCCGAAAGACGATATGCCGTGTTGATGGTTTTTTCGAGGGCGAGCTTGATATCCTTAAGATCGGTTAAATCGAGAAACGGAAACAATTCTTCATAGGTGTGGGAGTTCAAAAAATCGACAGCAGCGCGTGCGGAATCGTAGTACATGCCGTTGACAAATGCACTGGTATCCTGTCCCGGGTGCATCCGTGTAACACAGGTCCGGCGGTCGATATATTTCAATTCAAACAGCGCCGAAATTCTCAGCCACATGTCGTAATCCTGTCCCTGCCGGAATGTTTGATTGAACGGTCCTGCTGAATCAAAGACGCTTCGGTGTGCCGCAAAAGAATTTCCGTGGACATAGTTCCCGATAAAGAAATGGACCGTTTGATATTCTTTTGACGGGATGAGCTGCCATAATTCCGGTTCGGTCTTCTCCGCGGTTTCCTGATTGTAATAATAGAAATGCGTGTAGAAGAATTTTATCTGAGGAAATTGTTCGATGTACCGGCGGTGAATTTCAAGTTTGTCAATTTCGTACCAATCGTCGGATGAAAGCCAGCAGATCCATTCGCCCCGGGCATGCTGAAGTCCGGCATTCAATGCTGAACCGACACCCCCGTTCTCTTTTTCAACGTACCGGATTCTTCCGTCCGAGTTGAGAAACGGCTGTATCACCTCTTTCGTTTCATCGGTGCTGCCGTCATTGACAACAATCACTTCAAAATCGGAGAATGTCTGGTCTCGTAAACTGTTGAGCGCTTCCGGCAGATAGGATGCTTGATTATACGTCGGGATAATGATCGAAAATTGAGGATGGTCCGGAGGGACTGCTTTTCGTTTGGTGTAAATTGCAAAAAAAGCACCTTTGGGACGCTCATACCGATGATTCATATTGTCGTGCGTATGGAAATCTTCGCACACGATAAATTCCCATCCGTCTCCAAAATCTTCGGGTTCCCATCCTGAGAGATGTTCCTGCCATTTTCCGCCGTCAAGTCCCCAGGCATCTTTCTCGTTGTCATGATGCTGTTCGATAAAACCGAGCGGTGTAAAAATGATTACCTGTTCTTTCGCTTTTTCAATCGTTTGCTGAAGTAAGAGCTTCCCCTCTTCCTTGTCGACATGTTCAATAACATCCAGGACAAAAATTGAATCAACGGCATCGATGAGCGGGTGCGTGAGAGCCTCTCCCCACAGGGAATGGACATAGATAAAATCAGTGCGGCCGTTTGATTGACGCTGTTTCAGAACGTCAAGATATTGTTGGTGAGCGTCTACACAGTAATGTTTTTTCGGCGAAAAATATTTCTGCGGCCTGATACCGCATCCGATATCGAGCACAGATTCAGTCCGTTTGACAAACCAGTCCGCCGCCTTCAGCAGGTACTCCCTCCGGACAAAGTGAACATTCTTTTTTTCCGGATGCGTGTGGATCAATGGTTTTGGATTCTCGATAGTCTCCCGGTCCCGGCCGGACCGGCCGGAGTGAATTGATGTGCCGCTGTTTTCTTCCATAGGAGAGCCTACGATAAGTCGTGAACGGGAATATTGATGCTTTCGAAAAAATCCCGCATTTCGAACAGCTGCATCTGAATCGTTTTCGTGCAGAGCATTTTACTGAGTGAATATTTGCTTGACATTGTTCTGTCGCAGAACTGCGGCGCTTCTGCCGGGGCAATTTCTAAATTGAGATCATACACGTTGTTGAGTATCTCCAGCAGATCTTTTTTCGACACCGAATTGGGAGAGTGAATGTGGTACACTCCGTCATTGTAGAGATACTGATCGAGGATCTTCTCGATGATCTCGGCAAGATGGACTGTCGTGACGCCGTTCCAAAAATGGTTGACAAACCCGTTCACTTTCTTCCGGCGCTGGCCCTTGGCCCATTCGATCAGGGATCTCGATTGCCCGTTTTCTTCCCCGACAATCGATGTTCGCAGGACCATACACTTTGCCGATTCTCCGGCATTTTTCGTCATCCCGTACGTATCATCGGCGTCGAAAAAATCGTTCTCGGTGTAATTTCCTTTTGCACCTGTGTAGACGCAATCGGTGGTGATGTGAAAGCATTTGATGTTCATGCGATTGCAGAGAAGCGCGAGATTTTTGGGAAATATTGAATTCACCCGGATGACATCCTCAATCGGCATCTTCGCAATTTGCGGCTTGATCACACCGGCACAATTGATGACGACATTGCAGTCCGACAGCAGCTGCTCCAATTTCTCCAGCGGATCTTTCACGATGTCAAAATTATCCCGTGATATCGCAACGACCGTATTTCCCCGGGAAGCGAAATAATTTGAAACGGCATACCCGAGCATTCCTTTAGCGCCGATCACCCCTATTGTATTCATTCGTTCTCCTATCGTTCTTCTATGGTCCATGGATTCCAGTACCGTGAATCAAATCTGATATCATCGTTCAAACTATCCTGCAATGACGATGTCGAGTAGACGACAATCGCTGCATCGGCAGTAAGGGACATCGCGCCGTTCGCAAAACCTGCCGGAAGGTACAGCACCGAAGGGGCCGACTCGGATAACACAAACCGGTGAACCGGCAAATCTTTCGAGGGGGTGTTCCAATCATCAATGCCGACGCCGCAAATCAATGCAGAGCCTTTGACCACCGTAAAATATTTTGCCTCTTTTTTATGACCATGCCATGCACGGATAAATCCCTGCGTATGATTCTTGATCATGTAAAAGCGTTTCACATCCGAAAAATCGAAATCGTTGACAAAACTGACCGATCCCCGGTCATCGACTGCAATTCCTCCTTTGAGTATGGCCGGTCCCTTTGTCATCGTCTATGCCGCCACTAAATTGGCGGTTAATTGACTCTTCAGGAATGCCTGATTTGAATATCTGCTGGCATCGATATCTTTGATCCGTCCGGTCTCGACGAGGAATTTGAGCTCCTCAATACCGTCGTCGATGGAATGATTCGGGTTAAAACCGAACACGGAACGGGCTTTGGCGCTGTTCACACGGTAATTTCTCGTATCCTGGAACGGCATTTCCGTCCGTTCGATAACACAGTCGGGAAAATGATTTCGCACTTGATAGGCAAGATCGACGATGCGCACGTTTTGACGATGAAGGTTGAAAATTCCGGTATGCTCTGTTTTGATATTTTGGACGACTGCCCGCGCAACGTCTTTCACATGCAGCAACGGGCGGAATTGATCCCCCCCAAAGACACTCAGCTTTCCCTGCGTGTGAGCTTTCACGGTCAGGGCGTTCACCACAAGGTCCATCCTGATACGCGCGTGCAGATCGCCGACACCGAACAGCGTTCCCAGCCGGAAGATCATCGCATTCTTGTTTTTCAGGTGCGATTCCGCCCGTAATTTCGTCGCGGCATAGAGCGACAGCGGATTCGTCGGAGAATCTTCGTCGAGCTCTTTATCCTGCGCCCCGTAGACAGAACAGGTGGACATGAAAATAATCCTGCCGTCGAAATTGTTTGACAGCCATTGAACCGGCGCTTCATTCACCGCAACCGTTAAATCAGGATTCAACTGGCATGCTCCGTCGCCGACAATGGCCGCCAGCCACACCACGGTGTCCGCCCATCGCAGATGAGGACGAAGCGATTCGCCGTCGCGGACGTCGCCGAATACAAATTCGACTTCTTTCCGGTATGAATCTTCATACAACAGGCTGTCGAATATTCTCACGTTATATTTTTGATCTTTGATCAGATCCGTAATGGCACCGCCGACATATCCGGCGCCGCCGACAACGAGTACATTCTTCATGAGTGCAGTTCCTTTTGTAAAATTGAGACGATCCTATCCGATGTTTTTCCGTTCCCCAGCCACTGAATTTGCTTCGGTGACACCGAATAGGTCGTAAAAAATTTTATTGTTTTTTTCAGCATGCTATCGATCGGCATCATTTCGCCGAGCATGATGCTGTTCTTCTGTTCAACGGATTCAGGCCGTTCCGTCGCTTTTCTCGGAACCGCCACAGGAACGCCGAGAAGCGGGCATTCTTCCTGACTTGTTCCGGAATCCGACACGATCCCGTACGCGTTATATTGCAAATTCAAATATTCAAGAAACCCGTACGGGCCGACCAGCGTGATATTCGGTTTATCGTCGAGCATGTGATATTCCTGTATCAGTTTTTCTCCCCGGCGGAACCGGACCAGACGAACTTCAAGACCGAGTTTTTCCCCCAATTGATTAAGAAATTTCAGAAGGTGATGGTACTGTTTGGGATCTTTGAGATTCTCGTTTCGGTGGATATCCGCCACGATAAAATCTTTCGCCGGCTTCCCCGTCGGCATATGCTCTTTCACCACTTCGACAATGGTGTTGCCTGTCACAAAAATTTGTTTTGATTTTTTATTTTCCCTCATCAGCCGTTCTTTGTACCGCTCTGTGTAAACAAAAACAAAATCGGAGACGTAATCGCAAATCACCCTGTTGACCTCTTCCGGCATCCGCCTGTCGTACGAACGCATCCCCCCTTCAATATGCCCGATCCGGTACCCTTCTTTGAATAACGGCGCGCTGACCATGGCAGAATTTGAATCACCGAGGAATAAAATCAGATCGGGGCGTATTTTTTTATTTTGCAGCAGCGTGATCACCGACGTTGAGAGGTACGAAAGCTGTTCGTAATGATTTCTGCTTTGCTTCCCGGTTTCAAGGGTAAAATCAGGTTTCCGGATATTCAATTCTTTAAAAAATATTTTACTGAGCTCATCATCGTAATGCTGGCCCGTATGGATCATCACATGATCGAATGACCTGTCTAATTTTTCGAACACCTTGCTCATCCGGATAAAATCCGGGCGAATACCTGTGATAGTGACTATTTTTTTCATGAATGCTGAATGAACCCCGAACAAACAATAATTTCCACATGTTTTACAAACAGTATGCCACTATCCGCACCGGGATTAATTCAGAATCAAGCGTAAATTTGGCTCGGATGGTTTTATAGCGCCGGGATTCTGTCTCAGGAGGTGTATTTTTTGAGCAACTGCACAATATTCTACTGCTTCCCCTTTGTCTAAAGAATGGGTACACACAGTCTCGAGGAAAAACAAAATCGAAACATTCTCGTGCAGACATTGAAACACATTTATCGTTGATAAAATCTTGAGTTTCCCCGGCAAAAACTAAAAATAATAGCTGGGGGCTAAGTATTGAATTATCATCGATTTTAAGATACATTTGATTACTCAGTTACTAAAATCATTAAAACCGTCAATGGCAGAACAAAAAAATCAAAATACACAAAGAAATACTCCTGCTCCGGCCGGTCAAAAGACAGATCAAAAAAAACCGCTGCTCAAACGCCCGCAAACGCGTAAAAAGCTGACCTTCCAGTATAAAGTCCAGCGCGGATCAAAAACGATTGAAGGATACCAGACAGCGTTCAGCAAACAGGAAGTTGAACGAAATCTTCAACGGCTGGGATTTAAGATTAAATTCATTCGAAGGCATTACGATTGGAAATTCCGCGCCGCCACAAATGAAATTATCAGTTTTGTTACAACAAGCGCACGATTGCTGGAGCAGAAACTTCCGTATGCCGAAGTACTGCAGATCATGAGCAACAATGTTCGCGACAAGAACATGAAGGGTGCCCTCCGCAATATCATTTTAGATCTCAAGAACGGTGTCGATTCACGCGACGCTTTTATCCGTCAGGGGAAAGTCTTCGGGGAACATGTTGCCCTCATGCTGGGCATTGCGTCGAAAAGCGGCGAGATGACGTCTGTTTTCAGGAGCGTGGCGGTCCTTGTCGAACGGCAGGCGGAATTCAAAAAAGGACTGCTCAGTTCATTGATTATGCCGGCGATAACATCGTTAACGGTTCTTGGTGCAATCGTATTTTACGCAATTTATTTGGTCCCGAAAATGATGGACATGCTCGGTCCGTTGATGGCTGAAACTCCGCCGATCACTGCTGCCACATTGCAGTTCAGTGAATTTCTGAAAGGCAATTACATTTGGATGACGGTCGTTTCGCTGACGGGGATTGCCGGGTTCTACGCGTACTTGTTGACCGAAAAAGGAAAGTTATTCCGCGACCACGCGATTATCCGGATACCGTACGTCGGAAATATTTTACGGAATACCAGTACCGAAATATTTTGCAGGGTGCTGGGAATCCTCTACACATCATCAAGCGAAAATATCGAGGCCATTCAGATCGCTGCCGAAGCAAGCGGAAACGCATACCTTTCGCACCGGGTGAAAACTGTCGTCATCCCCAGCATGTTGAAATACGGTGTTGAGCTGAGCAAAGCGCTCGGATCGGCAAATTTCTTCCCGGACATGGTCATATCGAGGTACAACACTGCAGCCGAAACCGGCTCGGTCAAGGAATCATCGGTCCAACTTGCCGATTACTACCAGCTGGAAAATCAGTTCGCAATGAAAAATCTCCTGAGTTTTATCGAGATCATGATCACTGTTGTCATCATGGTCGCATTGGTCTTTTTAACGCTGCTCTCAACAGAAACGGCCTCTATCAACATACAACCGTCCGTATAATTCGAAGAGAAAAAAAAGAGAAAAGAACATGGCAGAACAAATCTATATCCCGAAAAAATCGCTGATGGGTGTGCTGCTTGAAAAAGGAATTGTCACGGAAGAGATCATTCAAAAAGCAGAAGAGCAATTCACCGCCGAGGGATTGAAATCGCGAAATCAATTACTCCATATCCTGGCGGAGAAATATGCGATCGACAGAGATACTCTTTTTTCCGAGGCCGCACAGTACTATGCATTCCGCACGCTTGATGTGACAAAAGAATCCGCCGATGACGGACTGCTCGGATTCATCCGGAAAGAATTGCAGATCCTTCCCCTCTACCTCCGGGAAAAAGCGATCGAGAACAAGATCCTCCCCTATAAACTCGATACCGGGCGGGAGGGCCGGTTGATCATCATTACGCCCGATCCGACGAATCCTGAAATCCACAAATACGCCGCGGGATTCAACAACAAAAAATATGAAATCTGCTATGTCCCCCTCACCCAGTGGAATGATCTCTGGAACCGCGTCAGCATCGACAGGGCGATCTACAAAGACAAAGAAACCGAACTGCGCGAAGAAGGTTTTATCAACGAAGACGATGAGGACAGCGCCGAATTTGAGCAGGAGATCGAAGAAGAGATCAGCCGGAGCGGGCTTGTCAATCTGGTGGAAAGCATTTTTATCGATGCCGTCCGGGTCGGCGCCAGCGACGTTCACGTTATTCCCAAGGGAGATAAGATCACGGAATTTTATTTCCGCGTGGACGGCAGACTATCCCGATGGTACACCAATACGGAAACACGCGCCGAAGCGGTCGCTGCCGTCGTGAAGGACCGGGCAAAGAATCTCGACCGGTTCGAACGAAATTCCGCACAGGACGGTTTCGCCCAGCTGATGATCGACGGAAAGACCATCCGTTTCCGCCTTTCCGTTATTCCCCTCGTCGGCCATGAACTGAAGAACAAATTCGAATCGATCGTCATTCGTATCCTTCGCGAGCCGACCACCGGAAAACGGATCGAAGAACTGGGATTCGACCCGTACAGCGAAGAAGTGATGAATAAGGCGATTAAGAAACCGTTCGGGATCATTATCGTGACCGGGCCGACAGGAAGCGGTAAAAGCACAACGCTTGTCGCCGCACTGAGGACGATTATGGACCCGTCGCTGAATATCATCACCGTGGAAGATCCGGTCGAATATTTTATCGAAGGAGCTCGGCAGGTAAAACTGAATCCGAAACTGGATTTTGAAGGGGCGCTGCGAGCCATTCTCCGTCACGATCCGGATATCGTGATGGTCGGAGAAATGCGCGATAAAACGACCGCCGAGATCGCCATTAAACTGGCAAACACCGGACATCTTACGCTTTCCACGTTGCATACGAACGATGCGCCGAGTGCGGTTTCCCGATTGTTCATGATGGGTATCGAACCGTTTTTAATTGCCTACAGCGTTAACATTGTGCTGGCGCAGCGCTTGTTGCGGAAATTGTGTCCGCGATGCAAGGCGAAGATCAGGGAAAAAGATGTTCCCATGTTAAAAAAATTAGGATTGTCCGAGGAAGAAATTCAAACGTCGACTTTTTACCGGCCGACCGGATGCATCGATTGTTTAAAAGGGTACAAGGGACGGACGGCCATTCACGAAGCGTTGTATTTCACCAAAGCGGTCCGCGAAATGATATTGACGACCGGGTCGACAATTAACGACGATGCGCTTCGCGAGGTCGGTGTAAATCAGGGTATGCGGACCCTCCGGCAGACTGCTCTGGAATTACTCAAGCAAGGTATTACCTCAATTGATGAAGTTACTGCCGTCACCAGTGACTATTAATTTTATTTTTTGACGGCAACAGGAACAGTATGGGCTTCGGTCAAACAATGATAACAGTCGCTTTTCTGGTGCTGCTCACACTGGCTGTCGTCAATGCAAATAAGATGATCATTGATAAGGAAACAACCTACTATGAGGCAATGGCAACCGAACAGGGAAGCATTTTAGCAGGTAATCTCATGAATGAAATTGTTTCCAAAAAATTTGATGAGATAGTCGATACAACATCATCGTATTACAGGCCAACAACCGATTTTACAAGCACCTCAAATTTCGCATTTTATGACGATGCCGGGACCTGGAATGAATTCATTGGAGTATACTACAACAGCAATAACTGGACGTATCCATATGATTGGAAAACGTCCTCCCCTTATTCTTCGATGCAGTACTTCGATGATGTTGATGATTACAATGGCTATACCCGAAATGTGACCGAAACAACCGCTACTCTTCCCGGATTCACTCTCACCGTGAATGTGAATTATGTCAATCCTTCGAACCCGAACATCACATCGTTTCCACAGACATATTTGAAAAAAATTACTGTTACTGTTACAAACAGTAACTATCTGCGGCACTCACTTGTATTCAGTACGACAAAAGCGTATACATTCTAATGGGCGTTATTATTGACATAGTAAGTTCATTTGTTGTACGTGCAATTATTATCACAATTATTCTTAACATGATGATAACGCTCCACGATGCGCTTCACCGAAACACTCAACGAGCTGTTCTTGCCGAAACAATCGCAAGTTCTTGCTCAGTCATCAGCAACGATGTGAATCTTGCCGGATATGGTAACCCTAAATATCAAACATTCGATATTGGACTCCAAACTCAAATGAGGTTTCGTGCAGACCTTGATAATAACGGCGTTACGGATATCGTAACATATCGAAGGTCCGATATGACAGGAACAAGCCCACGTCGTTACTATATTAAAAGAGATGTCACATCAGCTTCCGGCACAACAACACTTGAAATCGCACGAAATGTCGTATCATTTTCGATCATTTATTACAGCAGTAATGGAGCGGCATTCAGTTATACACCTGGAAGTATAATTGGTGTTAAATCTCTAGTCATAAAGGTTACAATGGAATCAAACACTTCCACAATTGGGGCATATAACACAACTTCTGATAATCAACTGCTTCAATCATCCTGGCAAGAGCACATTTTTCCCAAAAATCTGCAGTAAATCGGACTTTTTATTCCTGTAACTTGTGTCACAATATGCACTTATTAAAATTTTCTAACTGTTAATCCATTGACTTTAAAGGGATAAAGCGGGAAA
>Ga0172379_10011653_pt1 | contig 10417 bp, 6 predicted proteins | sample GrowelOW334metaG_FD_119756 | JGI IMG/M metagenome (GOLD analysis project Ga0172379, IMG submission 119756) | Groundwater microbial communities from an aquifer near a municipal landfill in Southern Ontario, Canada - Groundwater well OW334 metaG | ecosystem: Environmental > Aquatic > Deep...
TCATGACCACAACTTTAGATCAACGCTGCATTAATACAATTCGCACACTTTCCATTGATGGAGTTCAAAAAGCAAAATCGGGACATCCGGGAATGCCCATGGGTGCTGCCCCAATGGCGTATGTGCTTTGGACAAAATTTCTCAAACATAATCCAACCAATCCGCAGTGGGTAAATCGGGATAGATTTGTCCTTTCAGCGGGTCATGGTTCGATGTTGCTTTATTCATTGCTCCATCTGACTGGATATGATCTTTCATTTGACGATCTGCAAAAATTCCGGCAGCTCGGTAGCAAAACTCCCGGTCATCCTGAATTTGGTCACACCGCAGGAGTAGAAACAACGACCGGTCCGCTTGGGCAGGGTTTTGCAAATGGTGTGGGAATGGCAATTGCACAAAAATATCTTGCAGCTACATTCAATAAGCCAAATTTTCCAATTATTGATTATTCTATCTATGCAATTTGCGGTGACGGCGATCTTATGGAAGGTGTTTCTTCTGAAGCTGCATCGCTGGCGGGACATTTAAAATTAGGCAATCTCATCTATTTATATGATGACAATAACATTAGTATTGATGGCTCTACAGAATTAGCATTTACCGAAGATGTCGGTGCACGATTTGAAGCGTATGGATGGCATGTGCAGACAGTTCACGACGGGAATAATCTTGAAAAAATTGAAACTGCAATTCGTCACGCACAACAGATTACGGATAAACCGTCATTGATCAAAGTTCGTACTCATATTGGATTTGGAAGTCCCAATAAGCAGGATACTTCGGAAGCTCACGGTTCCCCGCTTGGCGATGATGAAATTAAGCTTACCAAGAAAAATTATGGCTGGGATGAGAACAAGACATTTTTTATTCCCGAAGAATCGCTGAATCATTTTCGTAATGCGGTTAACGAGGGAAAGAAGCAAGAGACTGAATGGAAACAGTTGTTTGATGGATATAAAAAATCGCATCCGGAATCTGCTGTGGCATTTGAAAATGCAATAAAAGAAAATTATGGTGAGGAATGGAAGAAAGCACTTCCTGTCTTTACTGCTGAAAATGGAAACCTTGCAACCCGCGAAGCATCCGGCAAAGTTCTTGCTGCAATTGCGCAACATTTGCCTACACTGATCGGCGGTTCGGCGGACCTTACTCCTTCAAACAACACATTCGTAAAAGGAATGGAGAGTTTTTCGCCAAATAATTTCGGGGGACGATATATTCGCTACGGCGTGCGTGAGCATGCCATGGGCTCGCTGATGAATGGAATTGCATTGACGAATGGAATGATTCCCTACGGCGGAACATTCTTGATCTTCTCCGAATACATGCGTCCGCCAATCAGGCTTGCCGCGTTAATGGGAATTCGTCCAATTTATGTTTTCACGCATGACAGCATTGGCCTTGGTGAAGATGGACCAACGCATCAACCGATTGAACAGTTTGCGTCGCTTCGAGCAATTCCCAATATGACACTCATTCGTCCGGCAGATGCGAATGAAACCGCCCAAGCATGGAAAATTGCCATTGAACGGAAATCCGGTCCCGTTGCTCTTGCGTTAACGAGACAAAAACTTCCATTTATAGATAGAACAAAATATTCTGCGGCTGAGTTGACCGCGAAAGGTGCATATGTTCTTGCGCAAAATGCATCTGCGCCGGAAATTATTTTGATCGGAACCGGTTCAGAATTGCAATATGCTCTTGGTGCCTACGAACAATTAATAAAAGATGGAGTGAATGCACGACTTGTTAGTATGCCTTCGTGGGAATTGTTTGAACGTCAGTCAAAAGAGTATCAAGAATCGGTATTTCCAAAATCTGTTGCAAAGGGCTTAGCAGTAGAAGCCGGCGTGGAATTAGGCTGGCACAAATACGCAAGCGAAACAGTGACGATCAACTCGTTCGGTCAATCCGCACCGTACGAAGCACTCTATAAACATTTTGGATTTACAATAGAAAATGTTCTTTTAAGAGCGAAGGCGTTGTTAGGTAAAGAATAATGGATATTTCATTTGATGTATTGGGAATTTTTATTTCTGCGTTTATTTGTTTCTCACTCGCGGCACTATGGTTTTCTCCGGCGTTATTTGGAAAGCTATGGCTGAAACAATTGGAAAAAAATGGACTTGCGAAACAAGAACTAGAGGAGTTAAAAACTTTTGTCTATGTTTTTATGTCCTTAATTCTTTTTGCATCCGTTGTGAACATTATTGTTGATGACCTTAGAGTTCTTGGATTGAGGGAGGGAATAAAGGTTGGTGTTATCATCTGGCTTCTAATTACATCTGCACATGCTGCTATTCATTTCGCTTTTGAAAAGAGATCGATCATTCTTTTTGGAATTTACTCAAGCTATTATCTCGCCGCTTCAGTGATAATGTCTGCCCTGCTTACAATGCGAAATTGAAACTCACAATCCATTCAAAAATATCATAATGAACAAAATCTTAGTTGTAATCCTTTTTATTTCGCTTACTGCATTTGGCAAACCGACTCCACCAAAACTTATCGTCTTTATTTCCATAGATCAAATGCGTGCAGATTACTTTGAACGCTACGATAAATATTTCACAGGCGGTTTTCATCGTCTCTATTCTAAAGGAATTGTCTATTCTAATGCCGATTTAAATTACGCGGCAAGCGAGACCGGACCCGGTCATGCAACGCTCGGCACCGGTTGTTATCCATGGAAAAGCGGCATTCTAAGCAATGATTGGGTAGAACGAACGACATTAAACGAAATGTATTGTGTGAAAGATTCTTCTGCTCATCAAGTGGACAGTGTCGGCGGTGGATTTTCACCCCGAAATCTTGTTGCAACAGCTGTCGGGGATTGGTTGAAACAGCAATCTCCAAACTCAAAAGTGATTACCGCTTCAACCAAAGATCGAGCTGCAATTTTAATGGGAGGCAAACACGCCGATTACGCATTTTGGTATAACAAATCCGTCGGCGGAATGGTCACATCGGATTATTACACCAAAACATTACCGCAATGGGTGAAAGCGTTTAATGCTTCAAATTGGTCTGAGAAAAATGCTCCTGAGCAATGGGTAAAAATTCTGCCGGAAAGCGACTATGCTAAACTTGGTCCCGACGAATTTTCGGCGGAAAGCAAGTGGAAAAATAGCACCGCATTCCCTCATAATTTTACGACCGGAAAAAAAGCTGAGGAAATTGTCGGTTCTCCGTATGGTGATAAGATTATCGTTGACTTTGCGATGAAAGCTGTCCAGGAAGAAAATCTAGGAAAACGGAATGTAACTGATCTATTGTGCATTAGTTTGTCCAACTGTGATTATGTGGGGCATGGTCAAGGTCCTGATAGTCATGAAATGTTTGATCTGCTTATTAATATAGATCGATACCTTGGTGAATTGTTTGAATATCTGGACACGAATGTTGGTAAAGATAACTATGTTGTTGCGTTAAGTGCGGATCACGCGGTTTGTCCGCTTCCCGAATTCAATGTTGAATTCAGAAATATTACTGCCAAACGATACATCTATTCAACCAATATTAAACCGAAGACTGACGGGTTGAATTCAATTCTTAAAAAGGAATTGAATTCAATCGACGATATTTTGATCAAAAATTCTTTCATCAATTATTCTGCCGGAATACAAGCGGGACTCGACAGTCTTCAGCTCGAACAGAAAGTGAAGGCGGGCTTACTTTCCATTGATGCATTTGTTGATGTTTATTTTAGAAGAGAATTGATGACCAGAGAAAAATCCGATAAGTTGTTCATTGAAAAATATCGGAATAGTTATTACTCGCCCAGAGGAAAAGATTTTCTTTATCGAATCAGAGAGAATTGTATAATTTCTTCAAATGCTTATGGCACAACGCACGGTTCTCCGTATTCCTATGATACCCATGTTCCGCTAATTTTTTGGTGGAATAATGTTGCTTCCCATAAAATTAGCCGGGAAGTTCATTCTGCCGATGCCGCGCCGACACTTGCGAAGTTTGCAGGATTTTCCTTCCCCAACAATCTGGATGGAGTTCCGCTGAAAGAAGTTGTACAGTAAATTCTCAACATCATAATCTGGTATGGCTAAACTTACTCCCAAAATAATTCTTGAAGGAACTCGTCTTACACATAAAACCGATCTTGCTTTTGCATTGAACGAGCATCCGCGTATTGTCGGTCCAAGAAAATATCAGTATCATTCTCCGCTCGTTTCAGGAGAGTGGTGTTCATTTACTAATTTTCCTTGGGGAAGAGGACTCATTAATTTTGACGCGCACGAAGAACAGCAGGCAATGGAAACGTATCACACGTGGCTTCGGTTGTTTGAACTTCAGCGGTATTATTCATGGATTGTTGATCGATTTCATATTTCAACAATGATGCATCAGAGGAAATACTGCGGACGGAAGTATGATCTGCGTTGGATTGAAGAGAGACTGCTTCCGCTCGGATTTCATATTGTTTTTTGTCATCGTTCCCACGAATCTTTTGAAAAGGCAAAACGAAAAAGGTTAAAAGTTTCAGGAAATCCAAAACAGTATGACAATCTCAATATTTTTTTCGAGGAACAAGATATCCTTTTTGAATTAGTAGAAAAATCCATCCTTCCGAAATTATACTTAGATGTTTCTTCCGATAAGACGAAGCAGTTGGTCGACTCCGTTGCAGATTGGATGGAACTAAATGGCGGCTTATATTCTTAAAATTGAAGTTTACCAATCTTTGTTGTATTATTCTTCACCATGGGGGCGTTACATAAACATATTGGAAATCTTCGGGTTAATATAGATTCAGTATTATCTGGAAACTATTCTCACTCGCAATTAAATGAAATTATTTCATTAAGCCACGCATTTGCAATCATCCTTCTCAAAAAAAAGCTCTCTTCCGGGAAACTCAATCTCTCACTTGTTAATCTCGATATTCACGATCTTGCGTATGATTGTATAGCTGAAATATTCAGGACGGATGATCAGCGCTCTTTGATACAATTGAAATCATATTTTGGGTGCATGATGTTAGATCGGTTGAGTGATGTGCAATTGTTGGATTATTTGCGACGGTTAGTTTTTTCAAAAGTGAATCACGGAATTTTCAGAATGTATTCTGAATATGATTCTTCTCTTGGCAAAATTCTTCGCAATACAAAACTGGCAATACAATCATTGAACAATTTTACAGAAGTTGACCGGTTCGGCGAATCTTTTCTTGTTCCGTGTCTTGTCGAACCTCAGTTTCACCTCCCAATTATGCCGCAAGAATCGCTAAGTGAATTATTGTATGAAACACTTAATGGTAATGAACGAATTCCGGAAGTGTTGACACTTTTATCCCGCAGTTTGCAAGAACAAAACCTTTATGCAAGAGCCGTTTCTTTAATTGGATTTGCCATTACGCTTCGAACTATTTTTTCAGAAGAAATTAAAGAGCACGAAGAAATTTCGTTTCAACCGATAAATACAACCGATGTCATAGAACTGATTCGGCAGTCGAGCGAAAAGGTGCAACAAAAAATGACTGAAAGATATGTTGCAAAAAATAAGCTGACTTGTGAAGAGTATGAAAAAATGTTCAAGGTTATTCAGAAAAATCTTGCCGCAATTGCAGTTGACCAAGATGGACGCGATTTTTCGCTGTATGATCATTTTAGGCAAGAAATATTAGAATTGACCAAAGAGCAGTACAAAGAACGATATAGAACAATTCTAGAATATTTACTTATGCTCACAAAGAAAGAGCTTGGAAAAGAGTTAAAACGGCAGTTATAACATACAGTGAACCGTTCGTTTTTGATCGAACGGTTTACTGTATATGTAAAAATATTTCTGTAAGGAAATGAAACTGAAAGTACACCGTATTAAATGACTAACACGACACACCATATTGACGAACAAACATTAACGCGTTTTGCGATGAATGACGAGACGCTAAACGATGGAGAACGTTTTACAATACAACAACATCTCCGTTCTTGCGAAGGATGTCAAGCATTGTTTAACCAAATTGATGAATTTTATGCAAATGTAGATACAGAACTAGAGCAAAACAAAACACTTGGCGAACGGCATAAAAAAGAATTGATGAAACTTGAGAATATACCATCCGTTTGGACAGAACCTCTTTCAGCGATTGTCCCCCAAATTCCAAAGGAGTCGATTGCAAAACTGTGGTATTTTTCAAGAAAATATCCAGTTGTGACCTCGGGTTATATTATCGGATTATTTGCTTTAACTTTTATTTTATTCTTTCAATTCACACCACAGACACTTAAAGATAGAAATCCTGCGGAAGTTTTTTTTGATTCACAAAAGAAACAATATAAAATCCTTAACAAACAAAGAGAAGAATTATGGGCTTTAAATTGGTTTGGTGATGGAAATTATACTAGTTCAGACGTAGAGAAATCAACGAAAATAGCTGATTTAGACAATGATGGGAAAAATGAGGTGATTACAGTTGCATTCTATTTGGATAGCGATCCAACAGATAAAAATGTTATGAAAATTTACAATGCAGATGGAACCCTCCGACTTAAAAAAAAGTATGGAAAAACCATGATTTATAATAAGCAAATTATCACTAACGATTTTACACTTCGCAATCTTCTTGTCGAGGATTTTGATGGTGACGGTATCAAAGAATTCTATATTGGAATGGCAAACAACCATTCACCATATGCGTTACTTAAAATTGATCAAGATGGAAACACTATAGGTGAATTTTGGCATTATGGTCATTATTGGGAATTTTACGCAACTTCCTTCGGATCAAAGCACAAACAAATTATCCTTTGCGGAATTAGTGACGTTGATTCTCTTCAACGTGCAATTATAACAATAATAAATCCAAATAAGCTTTCTGGAATTTGTCAATCTTCGTCTTCACCTCATTTTGGCTTTAGTTTTACTTCTGCTGAACAATCAACAATTGAGTTTCCTAGAACTGTAATAGACGACAAATTCCAAACAAAACCACGTGTTGCAATTAAAACCTTTGAGCAAGATTCGTTAATAGGATTTGAGGTAAGAAGTGTAAGCAGCATCCCCACCATTCCGTATAACAGTTTCGAATACATATTTGACGTAAATTGGCTACCAGTTGAAGTAAAAGCATACGATTCTTCACGTCAATTATTCCGAATATCTTATAATCAAGGGAAAATATTGTTTCCTTTGACAGAAAGTTACCTTAATGAGTTAAAGAGAAAAGTAAAATCATACATTAGCCGACCAAAAAAGTGACATAAATTTTTCGGCAGACACTTTGTTTTGTAATTAGTATTCATTAACTGTTAAAAACAGTGCCAATAATATTAAATTATTAAACGGAGGTCGTTATGAATTTTCCTTACAGATTATTTTATAAACATTTTCTTTTTATCACAACATTTTTGTCTGCTCTAAACTCTCAAGCAATTACTGAAAGAAGTTATGAGAATAATGTTGGTTTTATTAATCTTAGTATAGGCGCGAGAACACCCGTTCCCGATTTAATTGTCGAAAAAATTGTCGCTCCTCAAAATAATGTTGATGTTCCAGGAAATACTGGAGATTGGGATGTCAGTTTTACCGTATTTAATGCTGGTCCAGGAGCCGGTGGTTCAACTGTTGCTTGTAAAGCAAGAATATATGTTTCGAAAGATAGAATTCTTTCTAATGATGACATCCAAATTGCGGAAGAAAATGTCCCCGTTTTGATTTCTGGGGAAAATACCGTAATAACTTCAACAATTACTATTCCGGCGTCATTTAGTGGTTCTGGGCATTGTTGGATTCTTTTCAAAGTAGACGCAACAAATTTGGTAACAGAACAAAATGAAAAAAACAATATTAATATGCAGCCGATAAAGATAGCTGGTTCTGATGAAATGGATGCTGATTTAGTAATCGAAGAATTCACATCACCAACTCAACATTCGGTAGGTTCGCCAAGCGGAAAATGGGAGATTGCATTTAATGTTCAAAATGTAGGAATTAATTCTACTGGAGCTACGAAAGCCTATTATATTTTATCTTCTGATATTTACTACGATAATAAAGATATTAAAATTGGCGAAATTTCTGTGCCAGCACTTGGAAATGGGTCGACCAAAAGTATTGTAGATACAATCTCTATTCCATCCGGAATTCAAGTTGGATTCTATAATATTTTAATTGTCCCTAATCCAGAAAAAGTGATCTCTTCTGTAAAATCATATTCTGCAAAAATTCCTTTAGATATGTACGTTTTTCAAAACTATCCCAATCCCTTCAATCCTTCAACTGCAATTCGATTTGTGATTCCAAATCGCAGCAATGTGAAGGTGCAAATATTTAACACACTCGGTCAAACCATTGCAACGTTGCTTAACGAACAAAAAGATGCAGGTTACTACGAAGCAACGTGGAATGCGGTTAATCAATCATCTGGTGTATATTTTTATCGTATTGAAGCTACCGCACTAGATAATCCATCAAATCGATTTGTTGAAACCAAAAAAATGATTCTCCTTCGCTAACGCTACGGTGAATAAATTTTGATGAAGTGATTTCAGATTTTTAGTTGTCAAACTAATAGATTTCAGACAAAACCCAAGCAAACAGCGCTTGGGTTTTCTTTTTGTATTCGTCAGCACCTTCTCTTGACTCCCTCAGTTTGAAGTCTTAAATTATAACAGGTTTAGCGGTTTAATTAAAACCGTTACTTTAACAAGGTGTAAAAGTATAGAGGGACACTGTGAAGAGATTTTTCCTTTTAGCTATTGTTCTTGTTGTTGGCTATGTGCAGGCTCAGCAAACGTCCGGTGAATTGCAAGAAGAACAGGATTATGCGTTTGCATACGGGCTTTTTGATGATAAACTGTATCAACTTTCATTTGAGCAATTCAAAAAATTCATCGATCAATATCCGAACAGCGTAAAGCGTCCGGATGCGATCTTCCTCTCTGCGGAATCACAATTCAGGCTCAACCAATACCGATCATCAATTTCCATTTTCAAAAACTTCACGCAGGATTACCCGAAACATAAGCTGCGGTTAGATGCATTGTTTCGTTTGGGTGAAATGAACTATGCGTTAACAATGTATAAAGAAGCAATACCATTCTATCGTGAAGTGTATGAAAAATATCCAACAATCGATCAAGCCGGAGAAGCGGCATATTGGGTTGGTGAATGTTATTTAAAACTCAACGATATTGCGAACGCTCAAATCTATTTTAAAGTAAGTTACGAACGTTACCCAAAACATCGATTGGTGGATTATGCATTATATTCCATCGGGTGGACATTTGAACGAAAGAAAGAATATCCTAAAGCGATTGAAGTGTATCAAAAATTATTGACCGAAAAGAAAGAAAGTGATCTCTTCTCGGCAACCTCGGTTCGTATTGGCGAATGTTATTTCCAGTCCCGCGATTATAAAAAATGCATTGAATATTTCACACAGGTAAAATCAACATTATCTGATTCCACAGAAGCACAGCGAAGCGAATATCTCATTGGCGAATCGTACTACAGTCTGGCTGATTATCCCAAAGCAAAAACTCAGTATGCGGAATTCCTCCAAAAATATCCGAAGAGTATTATTTATCGTGACGTGAAATATTCCTATGCGTGGACGTTTTTGAATTTAAAGGAGTATGAGCGTGCGGCGGTATTATTTGGAGATCTTTCTGACGGAAATGATGATATAGCCCATAAGTCAATGTTTCGCCAAGGACGCTCCCTTCAATTAAGTGGAAAAATAGATTCTGCGCTTTCAACGTATCTTCAAGTGGTAGCTGTACGACCGAATGGCGATCTTTCGGACAATGCGTATTATGAATCCGGGATGATCTATTTTGAACAGAAAGAATATGATAAAGCGCTTCAATCATTTCAAAATATTGTAGCAAAATACCCTAAAAGTGATGTTATTGCCGATGCGCACCGAATGATTGGGGAAACATATTTAGCTCTTAAAAAATTTACTGATGCGTTGACGGCGTTTCGTTCAGCCGGTAAGATCGAATCCGGAAGTACCGGCGTAAAAAGTGATGCACAATTTCAAGAGGCATGGACATTATATAAGTTGAAAAAGTTTGACGATGCCGCCAAATTATTTCAACAGTATGCCCGCCGGAATACAAAACAGCCGCAAAATGCCGAAGCAAATTTTTGGGCGGCAGAATCATATTTCCAAATTGAAAAATATCTTGAAGCTGAACGATATTATGCCGAATCGGTGGAGAATCTTTCTGATGTAAAAAAGATTGATGCACAATATGGGTTGGCATGGTCGTATCTTAAACAGGCAAAATATGTGGAAGCTGCAAATGCCTTTGAAAAAGTTGTTGAAGGCGATGCAGTAAAAAAATACACTCTCGATGCTCAGCTGCGAATTGCCGACAGCTATTACTCGGCAAAAATGTACGATAAAGCGAGCGAAGCGTACCGTGCATATATCAAATCAAATCCAACA
>Ga0172379_10011654_pt1 | contig 10417 bp, 9 predicted proteins | sample GrowelOW334metaG_FD_119756 | JGI IMG/M metagenome (GOLD analysis project Ga0172379, IMG submission 119756) | Groundwater microbial communities from an aquifer near a municipal landfill in Southern Ontario, Canada - Groundwater well OW334 metaG | ecosystem: Environmental > Aquatic > Deep...
CTATCGGGAGACGCATCCTTTCCCGCAGGGATTCCTTCGGAACAAACAGCAAAGGATTTGCTCAGGATGACCGTGTTTCTGCGCCGCGTCGAACCATTTTTACCTTTTTGCGTAACATCAGTGCGTTATTAAGATTCAAGATTTACGATCAACTCTACATTTGCAAAGTATGAACGGTGTATCATGTTGATACTCTTGCAATAAGGAATTTGTACTTAAGTGGATTTCTATGGCTTACAATCGACCAGGCAATTTTTATCGACCAAGTTTTTTTGGCGGATTTCAGTTTTTCCCACCGGTGATTAAAGCGCTGCTGATCTCTAATGCAGCGGTATTTCTTGGAACGATCTTCCTTGGAAATTTCCATGTCGGCGATTTTTCATTCGGCGAATTCCTGTTCGAGACATTCTCACTTCGCCCGCTCGGTTACGGTTTCGGTCTCTGGCAGTTGTTCTCTTATATGTTTATGCATGCCAACTTCACGCATATTCTTTTTAACATGCTGGCGCTTTGGATGTTCGGCATGGAGTTAGAACATGTGTGGGGCTCACGCAAATTCTTCATCTATTATCTATTGTGCGGATTTGGCGGGGGACTGGCGAATCTACTGATTGCACCAATGTTCACTGCTGTCGGTCCGACAATCGGTGCGTCGGGGGCAGTATATGGAATATTGCTGGCATTCGGTATGATGTTTCCGGATCGGCCCATCTATATTTATTTCCTGCTTCCCATCAAAGCAAAATATTTTGTTGTGATGTATATGGCATTTGAAATTTTCTCCGTTGGCAGCATGGACGGTGTTGCACATTTCGCACATCTCGGCGGCGCTCTGGTCGGCTTCCTCTATCTTATAGCGGACGGATACCAGTTCGGCTCGTCGCATCGTTCGAGCCAACAAAGCGAAAACGTCTTTACGCGTATGACCGGATTCGGTCGGCAACATCCGAAACAGGATGATTATTATTCTAATGTTACGGAAGCAAAAGTGTACGACATTGCTGAACATTCGAAAAAGGAAGAAGAAAAAGCCCAGATCCAGATCGATGAAATTCTTGATAAGATCAGCAAAAACGGGTATCAAAGTTTGAGCGAGGAAGAGAAAAAAATTCTCTTTGAAGCATCGAAAAAACTCAATTAGCAGTTGAATGAATTCGGAGATGCTGAGGCGCGCCAAAAACTCGGTTGATTGTCGCAGAAGCTAATGCGAAGCGTATCGGCGATCCGCCTGATCTATAGAAGCGGTATCAAACGCACTTCATCATTGTCACTTCGATTTCCTGTTGGAAGACGGGTGCTGTGGGAAAAATACAGTTCAAATTTTTTATGGTATAGAAATAACGATTTTACTTACACGTTGTGTATAACACAATTGTTGTAAACTCAGTGGCTCAGCGTTCATAATAAACATTATCTCTTATGGAAAATATCTTACCGGTACTACAACCCGTACAGAGCAGCAATAACACTTCGTTGCCGAACAATTATAAGGTCGGCATTCGCCGCCATACCCGTCAGGTGAATATCGGCGGCATTAAGGTGGGAGGAGGAGCGCCGATTTCCGTGCAGACGATGACGAAGTCCAAGACGGACGACGTGAAAGCGACGATACAACAGATTGTCGATGCGCATGAAGCGGGCTGTGACATTGTGCGGGTGACGGTGAATGACAAAGAAGCGGCGGAAGCAATGGCGGAGATTGTCCGTCAGTCACCGCTGCCGATCGTTGCGGACATTCATTTTAATCATGTGTTTGCGCTGAAGGCGGTGGAAGCGGGCGTGGCAAAAGTTCGCATCAATCCGGGAAATATCGGATCGAAGGATCGCATTCGTCAGGTTCTGACGGCGGCGAAGGATAAAGGTATTCCGATCCGTATCGGCGTCAACTCCGGATCGCTGGAAGAAGATATTTTGGAAAAATATGGGTACCCGACCGCCGAAGCACTGTACGAATCCGCCATGCGTCATGTGGGTATCTGCGATGAGTTTAATTTCCGCGATGTGATTATCTCTGTAAAATCGACCGATGTGCGGTTGATGATTGAAGCGTATCGCTTGGTAGCGCAGCGGACCGATATTCCACTGCATCTCGGCGTGACCGAAGCAGGATTGACGCGTGTCGGCACAATTAAATCTGCCGTTGGCATTGGAGCATTGCTCTCCGAAGGAATCGGCGATACGATCCGTGTTTCGTTGACGGATGAACCGGTGAAAGAAGTTGAAGTGGGGAAAGAGATTCTGCGGTCGCTCGGACTGGCCACGCGGAATGTGGAACTGATCGCGTGTCCCACTTGCGGACGTCTTGAGATCGACCTGTTCGGTATTATGGCGGAATTAGAAAAACGGTTGGAAGGTGTAAAAAAACCAGTGAAGATTGCCGTGCTTGGATGTGTGGTGAACGGTCCCGGTGAAGCGAGCGATGCCGATATCGGTATTGCCGCAGGAAAAGGAGTCGGCATCCTCTACCGTAAAGGTGAGATGATTCGAAAGATCAAAGAGAGCGAAATTGTTGATGTAGTGGTGGAGGAAGTACACAAGTTTCAACCTACAACATAAGGTGCTATAGGACCTTATGATAATATCAGTTTGAGCATATTCTTGGCGATTTTAGTGACAGGGTTTATTTCTTTAAGAAAACCGGCATGAACTCCCTGCGCTTTTGGCGCAGGGCCTTTAACAACGCGAATTCGATCTCGATGACAGAATTCGCGCCATTCAGCAAAAGGTCTCTATCATTTCCCGGTCCAGCACCTTCGTTATTTCACGGTTGGAAGCGCAGTGAGCCCGGGTGTTGGAGTGGATCATCATTATTCTGATTCTTGCCGAGATCGTGTTCGCATTGTTGGGGAAAATGTAATATACCATCCATTCTTCTTTCACCGTGTCGATACCTTAAAAAATAAATGGCCTTCAAGCGAAGGCCATTGCGGTATTTTGCAACATATAATTTTTTGTTATTCCTTCTGTTCTTCTGCCATTCTTTTTTGTGCAATTGTATAGAACGTGATTAACCCCAAACCGGCAAAGAGAAAAATAATTCCTGCAGTAATCTGTTCTTCGTGAGCATAAAACATTTGAGACAAGAATGCACTGACCAGAATTCCTACGCCGATGAACGAGGCCAACATGCCGTATTTCAGTGAAGTATATGGATTGGTCTTCCAACCGCCTCCAGAATAAAGATATTTTAACTCTTCTGTCACCATTCCTTTTTCGATGATCGTCATTCGTTCCTTATGCCGAGAATCGAAGTATTTCCACAACACCGCTGCTGTACCGCCGAATAAAAAAATAGGGATAATAATCTCGGGTTCCATAACGCCTCCTGATGTTATTCGTAAATTGATGTTTATTGATTGCTTTCCTATTTTGACTACAGGTTTGTCTGCAAGGTTTCAACTATTCGACATCGATTGTGTAAGTAGAAGCGTGAAACCTGAATCCTAAAATTCTGGTCTAAATGAGAAACATTCTGCAGAAGAAGTGAATGAAAACCTCAGATAACGAGATCATCCGGCAGGCACTGGACGGGGAACGGCAGGCATATGCCGAGCTAGTGAACCGTCACAAGGGAAAAGCGATGACGCTTGCGCTGCGGATGCTGAAGAACCGGCACGATGCGGAAGAAGCGCTACAGGATGCATTCGTCCGTGCGTTTCGTGCACTGCCTGGATTCGAACGGAAGTCGAGTTTTTCCACATGGTTTTACCGGATCGTTTTTAATGTTTGCTCCAGCGTGTTAAGCAAACGGGGAGATACCCGCATGTTCTCTATTGATGAGGAGCATGATGATGAGCTGAAGATGGAGATTCCTTCTGACGACGATGAACCGGACATTGCGTTCGAGAGCAGTGAATTTTCAAGAATAGTACGCAAAGAGATTGAATCGATGGAGGAGAGTTATTCTATAATTCTGACGATGTTTTTTCTGCAGGAAATGAGTTACGAAGAGATTATGGAAGTGACCGGCTTGCCGATTGGAACGGTAAAAAACCGATTGTTCCGCGCTCGCATGCAATTACGGAATTCCGTGTTAAAACATTTTAAAGATATGAATCCAATGGTGAACGTATGAACAGCCCACAACATGGCCTCCAGCCCACGCAACAAGAATTGATGGAATTTGTTGACGGCACACTTTCTCTGGCGCGCTACCGGGAAGTGGAACAATTTGTCTTGCAGTCACGCCGCCTTCAATCCGAAGTGAAATTGCAACAAACAATGCACCGATCGATCCGAGAAGATACAACAGTACAGCCTTCCGTATCGTTTACGACTGATGTTATGAATGAGATTCTTCCGCAGCGACGGTATATGTTCTGGGTGAAGCTTGCAAATAATTCTTCTAATTTCTTCGCCATGATTCTGGTGCTGTCGATGATCGGCATTGTGCTGGTTTCCGGTCCAGGGAAAACACAGAACGATTCCAATATTCTTTCGAAGACGGTGGAATCCTATTCCACGGCGTATGATGCCTCAGTGCAAAACATGGAACTCTGGATTCAACAGATTACTCATCCGGTGAATCAAGCGGCTGCATCACCCTCTGGAAAGTTCTTTCTTATCGGACTGACTGCATTCTGCTTTGTTGTCATTATGGATGAGATCGTCGGCAAACGGTTTTTTCATGCGCGCATTAAACAGTGACAGTTTTGCATTCACGCAGAATTCGCAGTGATTGCTGATGCTGCAATGCAAATGTTTTCCTATTATGCCCGAGAGTTCCTTTCGGGCATTTTTTTTGGTTCTCTCAAATCATTGAACGGAAGTGACGTTGAAAGCTTCGGTGGTTTATTACTTCGGTATGATCGTTGATTTATTTGGCATAATAAAATATCGGCATGCTAACGAATGTCAGTACCTTTTTTTGGGATGAGATGCCGAAATATCTGTCCGCCAATTTTAAATAATACTTGAGGAAGCAGGAAATCGGCTTGACGTTTTCTTGGAAATGATCGACACCACTCGATACTGATTCCTTGCACTGCCAAGCACTTTTTAGTATTTTGTTCTAACTAATGACAGAAAGTGACTGAGCAGTGCAATGGCGAAACAACACCCTACCAGATCCAAAACAGAGAAACAGCCTCTCACCGATATATCAGTTTTCCCATTTTTTACTAAGTATCTCGGTCACCATTTAGCCGGAGCCGCTATTGGGTTAGTGTATTTTATTGTCATACTCTCTATCGGACTGAAATATCATGTGGTGGGCGACTATCACGTAGAAACCGATTTTTTCCAGGCGTATGTTCCGTCGGCGAAGGATATCCTGAACGGTATCTGGACGATAGAAGATTTTCGCGGACCGGCATATCCTGCAGTATTAGCGGTTTTTGGTTTTTTTATCAAAGATTTTTTTGCTGCCGGTATCGTCGTTTCTGCATTGACAGCAGCATTGACCCTCTTTTTTACCTATGAACTGATCCGGAAATTGTTCCGGACGGATATCGCGTTTATTGTGGTGTTATTGATGGCGGTGAACAAAACGTTTGTTCAGTACGCATACACTGCCGGAACGGATATGACGTTTAATTGTTTTGCGGCAGCAACGGCATATTTTCTTCTCAAAGATGAACAGCGTTCCTGGATTGGAATTGCGTTGACGGCTTTTTCTGCTGCGCTGGCATATCTTACTCGTTTTAACGGACTCTTCGTTATTGCCGCCATTCCATTGATTATCACGCTTTTAAATATCTATAAGATTGAGATGAAACAGCGGTTAATCGTTTCCGTTGCATTTGTTCTTCTCTTTTTCGCCTTTATCGCCCCATGGGGGATTCATTCTCTCAACGAAAAAGGAAGTTTTTTCTTTAACAGGAACTATCTCAATATTGCTTATGAAATGTTTGCCAAAGGGAAAGTGGGCTGGGATCAATATTGGAATGTGGAGTCAGTGAAATACAGTTCACTTGGTCAGGTAATTTTAGCAGATCCCGGACTGTTCGTTTCGACCGTGTTCCGGAATCTTGTTGAACATTTTATTAGCGATATGGAATTGCTCATCGGTTGGGGCCTTGGAATTTGTTCCATTGCCGGGGTTCTCGGTTTTGTTCAGAACAGACCGAATGCGCGTCAGGCAGGATATTATATTTTTGGATTAATGATGTTTTTGGTGCTGCTGCTAGTGTTTTACGGAGAACGATTTTCCATGTATTTGATTCCGCTCTACGCTACACTGGCAATCGGTTCCCTCACTTGGGAGCGGTGGCGGGAAATACCGATTTACAATGGCACTGTGATTGCGTTGGCACTCGTTGTGTGGAGCTTCGTCACTTCCTATAACTACAATAAGGAGAATATCGATTCCGGTCCACAAGAGATTAAAGTAATTGCTGATTGGTTCAATGCCAATATAAAAGATTCCGACGCATCAAAGATTATCGTTTGCCGGAAACCGCACATCGCTTTTTATATGGATAAGACAATGAAATATTTTCCGTATGTAACGGGATTCGATGCACTGGAACAGGAGACAAAAAAACTCAATGCCTCGTATTTCTTTTATGGGATCTACGAAGCGAATATGCGGCCGGAATTCCAGTCGTTGCTCGATCCGAATCAAGCGCCGGCTTGGCTGGAGCCGATCACATACACGGTGAATCCGCCGTCGGTGTTGTATCGAGTAAAATACTAGTGCTTCTTTTCTTGTGCCGACCAAATGTTAATACCATGTCGGCATTCCTTCGGAACCCAGTCAAGAAAAGAAGGAATAAGTTTTTCTCTTTTATGATTTATTTTGGACAAGTATGATATTACGCATACATTAATTTTTTGGGAACATGGTTCGGCGTGACGCAGAAAAGTTGGTCATTGCGAGTGAAGCTGATTTTGGAAGAGCAAAGCAATTTCTATTGAGAACAAAACTATTGTTGTTCAACACTGAAATTCGGGTTCAATTTTCACCCCACCCCCCGCCAAAAACCGGCGGTCAGGCCTAAACCTTCTCCACTTAGTGTGGAGGGGAACATGATAACGATTCAAAATAGAAAGAATGTAATGCAACCAACTATCAATATCCTGTTCATCGGCGACATCATCGGTAAACCCGGACTCGATCTAGTATCGAACCTGATCAAAGGATTGCTGGAAAAACATAAGATCGACTTTTGTATTGCCAATGGAGAGAACGCGGCGGATGGAAAAGGGATTGAAGAAGCACAGGTAAAACAGTTGTTCGAGCTGGGTGTGCATGTGATTACCGGAGGCAATCATACGTTTGACCGGTGGGACATGCGGAAAGTGTATACTTCATTCAAACATTTGTTGCGCCCGTTAAACTTTCCCCATGGGACGGCCGGCATCGGATTTACGATTTATGAGCTGAAGAGTGGAGTAAAAGTTGGAGTGATGAATCTGCAGGGACGCACATACATGCAGCCGATCGAAGATCCGTTCCGCACGGCGGAATGGGCGTTGAGCAAGATCAACGAACAGACGAAAATATCGTTTATTGATTTCCATGCTGAAGCGACGGCAGAAAAAATGGCACTTGCCTGGCATCTGGATGGCCGCGTCAGCGTCGTGGTTGGCACTCACACGCATACGCCCACAGCTGACGCACGTATTCTCCCGCGCGCAACCGGATTCATCACCGATGTGGGAATGACCGGGCCGTACGATTCTGTTCTCGGAATGAAAAAAGACCTGGCGATCAAACGATTCCTGACCCAAACTCCCCATAAATATGAGACCGCCTCGAACGATGTGCGTCTGTGCGGCGTGATTGCAGAGGTGGAAGTGGAGACGGGAAAATGCGTGCGGTTTGAGCAGCTGATCTTTCCAAAATTCTAAAACAATCTCACGAGAAGACGCAAAGGTGTTTCCCTTCGACTTATCCGCCTTGGAGGAATTCGCTCAGGGTGACCGAGGATTTAAAATTATTTTTTACAAAAAAGGTAAACGATGACGATTATTGACGGAAAAAAAATCTCGCAGGAAATCAGGAATGAAGTTAAACTCGCTACGGAGCGATTCAAACAAGAAAAGGGATTCGTTCCCGGTCTGGCATTTATTCTTGTTGGAGAAAATCCTGCGTCACAATCCTATGTGAAGAGCAAGGGGAAAGCGTGCGAGGAGACAGGTTTTCACTCCATCACTGAGCGTGTACCGGCGACAATTTCGGAAGCAGATTTGCTGACGATGATCGATCGGTTCAACACGGATGAAAAAATACACGGTATCCTTGTTCAACTTCCGCTTCCCAAACACATCGACGAACAAAAAGTGATCGAAGCGATCTCTCCGGCAAAAGACGTGGATGGATTTCATCCCGCCAATGTGGGAAAGATGATGATCGGCATTGATACATATTTTCCCTGCACACCATACGGAATCGTGGAATTGTTAAAACGAAGTAATATCGATCCTTCAGGAAAACATGTGGTAGTAGTGGGACGAAGCAACATTGTCGGTAAACCAATTGCGAATATGCTGGTGCAGAAAAAACAGTGGGCGAATGCCGTTGTCACAATTGCGCACACCGGTGCGAAGGATATTTCTTATTACACAAAACAAGCGGATATTTTGATTGCTGCTGTTGGCAAAGCGAACGCTATCACAAAAGAGATGCTGAAACCGGGAGTGGTGGTGATTGATGTCGGCATTAATCGTATCGACGATCCTTTGGCGAAGAACGGTTCCCGACTGGTCGGTGATGTGGATTATGAACATGTGAAAGAGATTGCCTCGGCAATCACTCCTGTACCGGGCGGCGTCGGTCCGATGACGATTGCGATGTTAATGGTGAATACATTAAAAGCAGCTGGCGGAAAATTATGAATTTCAGTGAAAAATCAGACAAATTTGGCATAATTAATGAACACAAATTTTCCCCAATAAAAACCGCTTCCATTATAAAATATTTGCTTGCGCTTTAAAATTTCCCTTCCTATACTGGCACACCTCGAAAGCCTTCCGTGGCATCACTGGTCCATAAATCAATAGTGGAGGAATCATCATGTCAGTTGTTCGTAGAGTTGTATTTGTTTTTCTTGTTGCAGTTTTATTTGTCCTGCCATCTTCAGCACAAAATCCCTGGAATGGTAAGGTTGTTATTCAAGGTTTCTGGTGGGATTACTGGAATAATAATTACCCAAATTCATATGCTGACTACCTTTCTGAACTTTCCCCCCGTTTGCGTGATTTGGGAATTGATTTAGTCTGGATTCCTCCCACGGCAAAAAACGCAGGGACCAACTCGGTTGGATACTCCACATTTGATCCTTATGACCTCGGTGATAAATTTCAAAAAGGTTCAACCACCACCCGTTTTGGAACAAAAGACAAATACTTACGAGCTGTAGCGGTGATGCATGCCAATGGCCTTGGCGTTATTCAGGATGTTGTATTGAATCACAGATCAAATGCCGGTTCTGGGAACAGTGGAACAGGGGGATATGATCCTGAACCGAATTATTCGATTAAGAATGAAGGTGGTTACAAAACATTCCGTCATGTCTCGTACGCAACTCCTGCACCGGCTGCATCAGTTCCGGGAAATACAAGCGCAGAAAATCAAACTGAATATTGGCTTCGTTCGGGTAGATGGTCAATGAATTACACAAACTTTCATCCAAACATGTGGACGAATACCATGAGTGGCGATTGGGCGCAAGGCGGTTGGGGTCCTGACATCAGTTATGAAGATGGCCGTTCTTATGGTGGGGCATCCAACGTTGTCGGATATAATCCTGGTCAATATCTTGAGTATAATAGAACTGAAGCAAGAAACTGGATGATCTGGTTAAAAAAGCAAACAGGTGTTGATGGTTTTCGCTGGGATGCTGTAAAACATTTTCCGTATTATATTTTGCAGGATCTTAGTTATAATGTGAAATACAATTCCGGATGGGCGAATGGCGGAGCAACGATGTTTAATGTTGGTGAATGGGTTGGCAGTGCTTCTCAAATGGATACGTATATAAACGATGTGAAATATTCAAACGGAGGATCGGAAGATCTGGTCGGAACTTTTGACTTCGCTTTACGAGAAGGATTGTACGGAATTATCACAGGCGGTGGATTCTATAATTTGGGATCAATTCCGGGAACCCAACAAGGGAATCGGTACAGAACTGTTCCATTTGTAAATAATCACGATTCATTTCGTCCGAACGGTTTTAACGCCAGCGGCGACTATACCTCATGGGATACGGGAAATGAACTAGTCCCGCATATCAATCCCGACGATGGAAGAATTCAAGTAGCATACGCCATAGCAATGTCCGTTGATGGAAATCCACAAATCTTTTTTGAAGATTTGTTTGACCTGTCCACTACGACGAGATTATCGCATGTCCCAACTTCAACTGCAAATCTACCAGTACGAGATTATCTGAAAAATCTGATCTGGTGCCACCAAAAGCTTAACTTTAAAGCCGGAGCGTACAATGTGAGATGGCAGGGACAGGATGCA
>Ga0172379_10011655_pt1 | contig 10417 bp, 8 predicted proteins | sample GrowelOW334metaG_FD_119756 | JGI IMG/M metagenome (GOLD analysis project Ga0172379, IMG submission 119756) | Groundwater microbial communities from an aquifer near a municipal landfill in Southern Ontario, Canada - Groundwater well OW334 metaG | ecosystem: Environmental > Aquatic > Deep...
AGGGGGTGGCCATCCTGGCGATCCTGACGGCGGCCGTTTACATGTTTACCAAAAAGAGGGACCGGATGGCGGCCCTGGGCGATGCCTTCCCGAAAACGGCGGCGCTCCTGGCCGGCGGGTTCGGGCTCGACAGAATCAATGACGTCCTTTTTGTATGGCCAGTGAGGATGCTGGCGCGGTTCAACGCCCGGATCATCGACAGCCGGATCATCGACGGCGCCGTGAACGGTACGGGACATCTGACCATGTTTGCCGGGCGGCTGCTGGCTGGTCTGCAGACCGGCCAGCTCCGCCATTACGCCTTTTCCGTCATTGCCGGGACCTTTCTTATCATCGGGACAGCCCTTTATTTTGCCGGACAATTTTAAGGAGATTTAAGCCAAGATGCTGTTTAATGCCGACATTCCCCTCTTAACGCTCATCGTCTTTCTGCCCCTGGCCGGCGCCCTGGGCGTCCTGGCGACGAGAAACAGGCAATGGATTCAGGTGTTTGCCCTGGTCGCGACCCTCGCCACCTTCGTCCTGACCCTCCTGCCGCTTTGGCAGTTCCGCCCGGAACAGGCGGGCTTTCAGTTTGTCGAGAAGGCCCCCTGGATTGCCACCCTGGGAATCTCCTATCACCTGGGTATCGATGGCCTTTCCCTGTTTCTGCTGCCCCTGACGGGATTTCTCTCCGTTGCCGCCGTCCTCGTTTCCTGGAACAAGATCCAGCTAAAGGAAAAGGCCTACTTCATCTCCTTTCTCGTTTTGGAAACGGGAATCCTCGGGGTATTCGCATCCCTGGATGCCGTTTTGTTCTACGTTTTCTGGGAGGCGATGCTCATTCCCATGTTCCTGATCATCGGGATCTGGGGCAGTGAAAACCGCCGCTACGCCTCTCTCAAGTTCATCATCTATACCATGGCGGGAAGCGTATTTCTCCTCATCGGCCTGATCCTCATGGCCTTTCTGAACCGGCAGTTAGGCGGCGTCTTCAGCTTTGACATGGTTTCCTGGCTCGCCCTGAATGTTCCGTCCCATTGGCAATACGGGATTTTCATCCTCTTCTTCGTGGCCTTTGCCATCAAGGTTCCCATCTTTCCCTTTCATACCTGGCTCCCCGACGCCCACGTGGAAGCCCCGACCGCGGGAAGCGTCATCCTGGCGGGGGTGCTTCTGAAAATGGGGATCTACGGCATCCTGCGCTTCTGCCTGCCCCTCCTTCCCGAAGCGACGTCATACTTCACCCCGGCAATCATTGCCCTCGGCGTCATCGGCGTCATTTACGGCGCCTTCGTTGCTTTTGCCCAGGATGACCTGAAGAAGCTGGTGGCCTATTCGAGCGTCAGCCACATGGGGCTCATCGTGGTGGGCATCATGGCGGGGAATATGGCGGGGATGAAGGGCGGCATTATCCAGATGGTCAATCACGGCCTCAGCACGGGGGCGCTCTTTATCCTCGTCGGCGCCCTCTATGAGCGGCAAAAGACGCGGGACATGAACAAGCTGGGGGGGCTGGCGGCGCGGGTCCCAGTCCTGGCGACATTCTTCGTCATCATGACCCTGTCTTCCCTGGGCCTTCCCGGACTCAACGGCTTTGTCGGCGAGTTTCTGCTCCTTTTGGGCGCATTCCGGTACCAATGGTGGATCGGCGCCCTGTCTGCCACGACCCTGATCCTGGGGGCCGTTTATATGCTCTGGATGGTGCAGCGGGTTTTTTTCGAAACGGACCGGTCGGGGCGTCCGGGTGCGGTGGCGGACTTATCCATGCGGGAGAAGCTGGTCATGATCCCCTTGACCCTCCTCGTCTTCTTCATCGGCCTGTATCCTTCGTATATTACGGACCGGGTCGAGACCATATCCCGGCAACTGATTTCCGCCCCGGCCATAAAGGCGGTTTGCCTCTCCGTGGCGGCCAATCCCGTTCCTCCTAATCTTGACCCTGTAAAGGTATTGGACCGATGAACATGATCCCTCAAGACGTTAATCTCTACTGTTTGCTCCCGGAGATCATCCTCCTGGCAGGGGCGACGGCCCTGCTTTTTATCCGTGGCGGCGGCCGGGGGAAAGGCATTGTGCCTGTCGCCGTCCTGTCCGTTATCGCCGCCCTGGCTGCCGTTTTCTATCTTTGGGATCAAAGAGCCGGCGGCTTCGGCGGCCTGATCGTGAAGGACAACGGCGCCCTCCTTTTTCAGGCGATGATCCTGACGACGGCCCTCATCGGTTTCGTCCTGGCTCGGGATTTCCTGCCGGACCATAAAAACAACGGCGAATACTACAGCCTCCTCCTCTTTTCTCTGATCGGGATGGGGATCATGACCTCCACGGGGGACCTCCTCGTCATTTTCCTGGGCATTGAAATCCTTTCCCTTTCCCTTTACGTCCTCGTCGGCTTCATGAAGATCGTCCGGGAGGGCATGGAAGGGGCCGTCAAATACTTTTTGCTGGGAAGCTTTTCCTCGGCCCTTTTTCTGCTCGGCCTTGCCCTTTACTACGGCGCAACGGGAACGACAAATCTGGCGGCTTTTGCCGCTCCCTCAGCGGCCCCGGCCCTGATACTGGCGGCGGTTGCCTTGATGCTCGTTGCCCTTGGCTTCAAGATCGCCGCCGCACCCTTTCACATGTGGGCCCCCGACGCCTATGAAGGGGCGCCGGTCTGTGTCGCGGCATTTATGTCGGTGGCGCCGAAGATTGCCGTCTTCGCTGTTTTCCTCCGTTTCGGGACGGGGATTTCCGGGCCCGGCCAGCACCTGATCTGGACGGCGGTCATCTTCATGTCCGTGGCCAGCATGGTAATCGGGAATTTTATCGCCCTCAGACAATCCAGCGTCGTCCGCATGCTGGCCTATTCCGGAATTGCCCAGGCGGGCTATATCCTGATCGGACTTTTGGCCATTCCCGAGGGCGGGGCCTCGGCCATCGCTTTTTACCTGATGGTCTATATTTTCATGAACATGGGGGCCTTCGCCTCCCTGGCCTACCTGTCACGGCGGCAGGACAAGGCGCTGCATATTGACGACTTGGCCGGCCTGGCGTCAAGGCATCCGTGGCACGCCTTTGCCCTGGCGGTCTTCATGATCTCCCTGGCGGGGATACCGCCGACGGGCGGTTTCTTTGCGAAATTCTATCTCTTCAAGGTCGGCATTGAAGCCGGTTACCTCGGCGTCGTCCTCATCGCCATTGTCGCCACGATCGTTTCCTTCTTCTATTACCTGCGGGTTGTAATGGTCATGTACATGACGGCGGAAGGGGAGGGGCTGCTGCCGATGCGGACGGGTGTGACCATGATCGGCGTCATGATCGGGGCCATCGTCATCATGACCTTTCTCGCGGGCATTATGCCCGATCAGTTCCTCCGGAGCGCGGCGGCGGTATTTCCGGCAATAATCACGGGGATTTGATCATCGGCACCCCGCCGGTTACGACGGCAACACCTCGTGACATCATGCATTGCCTTGACTTCATCTTTAGGTGCGGATGCCGTTCGATTGACCAGAGACATATGGGGTTGTCATTGACAGTTTGTTGAAAGCGGGCTTTGCGTCAGTTGCGCTTGTTTAGAAGCTTTCAATCTGAACTGGCTGAGCGCGACGGCAGAAAAATGGAACCACCGATTATTGCTGCCATCTACGAAGCGAGAAGTTGGGTGGTCGGTTCGGAACAATGATAACGGGATGAAACATGCAGATTTTTTCAACGTGAGGTGGTAATATTTCCTTCCTCCTACCGTGATTGACGGGTTTTAAGAATCATGCGAGAATACAATCGGTAATACTTGAGGTATCATAACATTGCTGAGGGGCTAGGCAGTTAACGGAGAGAGACATCGAACTGCGATATGGATAAACTGTGTTTCTCGGCTCAAATTCATGAGAAAGAGGTTGTTATGAAGGAGTATGGAAAAAACTTTATTTTAGGTTTTGCGATTGTTTTCTCGCTGATGGTTGTTGCCCATGCGGACGCTTTTGAATTGGGTGCTAGGGCCTATGTATGGTTCCCCGATCTTAAAACGGCGGATATACAAACTACAGTCGCCGGCATCCAGGATTCAAATATAAACACAAAGGATATGCTGGGAATTGGTAATAAGACCACCTATTCCGCAGAAGTTTATGGGGGCTTGGGAAGCCATCACTTAAGCTTCATGTTTACACCTTTCGGTTATTCAAGCAGTAGCGTTCTCTCGGCAGCCCTAAAATACAACGGAGTTAACTATAACTCCGGAACCGCCGTCCAGTCGGATCTGAATTATTCCATGTTCGACCTCAAATATCAGTATGACCTCATCAACATGGAAAATATTCTGGCGGGCATTTCAGTTGGCGGCATTGCACAGATTAAATATTCCACGGGGAGCTTTAGATTGAACGCGGCTGGTTCAGGTTTTGATCAGAGTCAATCGTTCAATTCCGTGATCCCGATGATCGGCGTCGGCGCCCACATCGGTCTGCTTGCCAACTGGCTGGAGTTCCGGGCCCAGTTGACAGGCGGTGGGTATAGTTCAGGTAATTATTCTTATGAGGGACTGGCGGATTTATCCCTCACGCCTTTTCCATTCATGGATATCCATGCCGGCTATAAAATACTCCAACTGAAGATGGATACAAACAATTATGCGATGGACACTCTCTACACAGGACCTTATATTGCGTTAACGATCGGGTTTTAAAAAATATGGAGTCGTGATCGGTGATGAGCTTTCATGGAAGGAAGACCAATGAGCCAGTGAAAAGTATTAGGGTTAGGAAAGCGATGATTTTATTGGTGTCCTTCCTTGAACTCAGTAAAACGACGTTCTTGAAGAAAATGCAGGTTTTCAACCTGTAATCACTGATTTGATGACTAATATATTATTGATCCCTGCTACTCCCCACCGCCACCCAAAAGGCGCAAATAGCTGTAAGAGTTTAAAAAAATGTACTTTTATTCACAATACTATTGGTCCTCATTTTTTTACGGAGAGACAATCGAAAATACGTTATTGTACATAAAATCGATCTTAGCCACAAAATGAGAGGTGTGGCGTTAATGGTTGCGAAAGGGAAGAATAGATGGTGATCGTTCTTTTGAGAATTAAAATCATTGTTTGTCGATTCATCCGTTAAAAATCATTCTTGGATACAAACAATTTATTGTGGATAATCAATTTGACAATCAACTATTTTTTATATAGATTAAAGTAATATATATACTAATTTTGTTGTTTACGGTCACTTTAATGAAATTTTATCATGCAATGATAATTTAATGACTATTTATCGGCACATAATTATCTTTTCTGTCTTTCTGTTGGTTCTTACCTTTTCTCCTGCCGTTGGCCAGACGCCTTTCTTTTCTACGCCCATTGGCCAGACACCTTCTGATATTCCGGCCGTCGGCCAGACACCTTCCGATGATCCGGGTATTGGCAAAACGCCTTCCGATTTGATGGCTTCAAAGCTCAGCCGGGATGGTCGTGTAGCGGTAATCCCCATTGATCCCGACAACCTTGAAGCGGCAAAAGACCTGTTGCAGAAGATGCAAGGTCGGTTTCACGATATAGCCGCTGAAATCTATACGCCCGTTGGTCTGCTGCCCCGAGTCGTGATTCTCGGTGAATCACCCAAGGTTCAGCAGATGAGCTCAGTGATGAAGGAAATGTTTCTCCAGACCGGCACGAAGCACATGGTCATTATTTCGGCAACGCTGCATGAGATCACAGATTCGGACGCCTTGAACCTCGGACTTAACTTGATCCCCACCAGTATATCTTACGGCGCTACATTCGATGTAACAAGAAATTACCTCACAGGCACAACTACACAGAATCAAGGATATCTCGGAGTTAAGGTCAATGACGGAGTTAACACGAATGTTTTACGGTTAGACGAGTCGTTGGGGAAAGGGAAAATTCTGGTCGCAAGCGAAGTATTCACACCTAACGGTGTAAAGGCGCAGATATCGGATATACAGCATATGCCGATCTTTAGCGTTGACGTTAACAGCAATGTGCAGACCCAGTACCAGGACCTGGAGACGAGTATCGCCGTCACGCCGACTGTAATCAAATTCGACAAGGATAAACCGGAATTAACGACGGTGCGTCTCGATGTCGGAGTAAAAGTGAGCATAATATCGGGTGAGTCGCGGATGGGCAGTGTCACGGCGCCTCAATACAGCGACAAAAAATTCCAGACTACACGTGTTTTCCCCGCTGACGGGAAGACATATCTTGTCGGCACGTTCGTAACCGACAGTTATATCCAGTCTCGTTCCGGCGTTCCTTTCCTCATGCGGATACCTTTGCTGAGATACTTTTTTTCCCAGGAGACGACGGAGAAGAGCCGTGATTATGCGGTTCTTTCGCTGGCAGTGAAAGTTATCCCCTCCGACGAGTATCCCGATAAATTCACAATACCCTGGTTCCAGCGTCAGGATATACCGGCAAAGGGGAAAACGGCAGATGGGAAAGGGGCAAGTCGCGGCAAAGATAGTCTGACTGTTCCGGCAGCTGATTTGCAATCCCAGCCGCCACAGATTCCGGCAGATGCGTATTCTTCGAAACCATAGTGAAAGGAGCGACATTTATGAGATACCCAAAGTTATTGAAGTTGATTGCAGTATTTGTACTTGTGCTTGGCTGCGTAGCGGTTCCCAAGGTGCATGCCGCCACCAGTTTCACTCAAGACCTGATGCTTTACGATGGCGATGACAGGACAATCGGTGTTTATATACTGAACCTGACACCCTACAAGATGACCTTTGATTCAAGTCTTGTAAACAATAACATGAACGGCACGCCATTAAGGCTAAAGAATATAACTCAACAGTACCGGAACGGAAAGGATTATGAACCTTTCGCTCCCATCGGCCTGCCCGCAGTTATACCGGCCGCAGTACCCGGGGTCGATCTTAGACCTTACCCGATGGCGGTCTCGTTTTTAGACGCCTACGACTATGTGAACGCGTATTCAGCCATATGGTGGGTCAACGGGGTGGAGACGAAAGATGAGAACGGTAGAACTTATAGTGGCAATGCCAAACTTTCCATTAACTTTAACCGCCCGAAACCGGGTGGCCCTTTACAATCCTATCTATTCAAGCTTGTATCCGACGTGGTCAAGGAATGTATTGAGGTCGTAAAGCTTGCTGCAGATCTTGAGAGTCCCCTTGCCTGGGTTGACGCTTTTACGGGTGCCGTTGAATTGGCCAAGGAAGCTAATGAATTCAGCAAGAATAACTCGCAAAACAGTGGTGGGGACAAGATGTACGTATCGTCATATGTCATTGCGGCAGACGGCTACGGCCTCCCCGGGACCTATTGCCCGCCCGGATATATCCCGGCTGATGACCCATACGCAGACGACCGAAAAGGGACATGGGCAGATGACGCGGTTATAACCAACCAGGGAGATGCGGGCGGTTATATTCAGGGTAGCCTGGTGGTCGTTACACAGATATTGCGGGGAAGACCGGGGAAGGACGGCCAGGATGTCGGAACCGCGCCGTCGATGATGGTAACCGTAATGAAGTCATCCGACTATACCACGGCAACTACAGTACAGTCCGTGTATGGCAAGACCTCTTATGGCGATCGCGCCGCAATCAGCCCGGGGGCCAAGGAGTTACGGAAGATCCTGGATCAACGGGGTAAAAAGGGAAAACGCGACCTCCTGCTTCTGGTACGTTCACTTAAGAAAAGCCAGCAGGATACCCTGCTCAAGGCAGCTTTGGCGCTTCATGGGAAACAGAAAATTACTCCCGCCGAACTCCAAAAACAGGAAGCTATGCTGACAAAAGTGGCCGGCGCCTTGAAGAAAAATGCCAAAACAATCTGATGAAGATATGAAGGGAGGAACAGAAGCTATGAGAATCAGATGTACTTTAAAAATGTCTTGTTTATATCTTCTTATCTTGGTCATGGTCGTTTTGGGTGGGAATTGCTCGGCTATAGCGGCTGAACCAGCTCCACCTCCTGGGACGTGTTTTGATAATGAGGCGGGCGGCATCTTCCTGTATGCATTGGGTCCTACCAAATGGACGTTCAGCATCATGAACATGACCAGCACAGATCTTACAATTGTCGGGGTTCCTGATCCCGCCCTCTTTTTCCCAAATGACGTGGTCAAGGCTTACACCTTCAAGAAATTTCAGTATTATGTTGCCGCTGGCGCGCAAAGATGGGAAGGTAATCTTGCGATAAGACCTGGCGTTGGCGGGAGTAATTACCAATTCAATGTTGCGTTTCAGAAATCGGCTGGGCTAAACGGCATTTATCCCAGCACCTGGATATACCTGCCGGTGCCCTCGTCAGGCCCATATTTTAAGATAGCCTCCTCCTCGACGGGACAACTTGTCAATGGCCGGTGGTCCACAAACATGCCTGTGGGAGGGGATCACAAAATGCACAACATAATGACCATTGTTTCCGATAAGATTGTCGCCTCGCTGTACAGTGTGGACAATAAACATATGACATTGGTTGTATCGGACACCCTCAATAATTATACGGGAACGGCACTGGACTGGGTATGGAATAATGGAAGGTCTGTGCCAAGTAATTGTGCTCTTTGTTGTCAGAGTTGTCCGCAGGCTGTTGATTGCAGTCAATAAACTCGGATTGAAATTCGCCTTTGGCTTCAGGAAACCAAACAGCGCTGCTTGCTGTTGACTCTGGAATCCGATCAAGCCGTTCCGGTTTTACGGCAGTTCTCCTCTCCACGTGGGGAGGAGAACTGCATTGGGATAAGACAAAATAGTTCCTGCCTTAATGCAGGTTTTTTCTGTGGTCCATGGCCCCTGAAAACCCCGAAGTCTTGACAATCATTGTTGCCATATGTGACTGGACAGGCTCGAATTACTTTGCAGGGAGCACATTTCTGGAGTTGTATGACCAAATGGGGATATAAACGATGTGAGAGTCAAGTGAGCATTTCAATCGTTAATCATCAATCGTTTTGCGTATTGCCCATGCTTTGTTTGTAGGTGTTGTCATTTCCAGCCAACATCGCAATTTTATGATAAATCCCCGATGATTGCTATTCGAAAGCTTGCATATCGAAGGAGTTATCATCCTTATTGACTACAGGAAGCAGTGCATCCCCCCTATCACATGAGAATATGGCTCTAAATAATCCCAGCTTTCAACCGGAACTATTTGAATTTCCTCTTTCAGCCAATGGGATGTATTGTTCATACCAACGCGCACCGCCGGTCTTCCCGCTTCAATTAGAATAACCAGATGTGATCCAGTTCATCGCCGGATTTGCCATCCGTTTTCCTTTCCCTGACCACCTGAGCGGGCATTCCGGCAACGAGGGTATTGGCGGGAACGTCTTTTGTGACGAGGGAGTGAGAGGCGACAATGGCCTGTTCCCCGATGGTGACGCCGGGAAGGATGATCGCGCCGGTGTAAATCTTGGCGTAATCCTTGATTACTACCGGCTTATATTCTCTGATTATATGCGACGACTCCAGGTGGCTATGTGTAAAGATTCTTACATCCTCAGTCAGGCCAACGTGATTGCCGATGATCACGCCTCCTTTTGAGTCAACAAACACACCGCGGTTGAAAAATACAAAATCTCCCAACTCAATGTTCTGTCCGAAATTGAACCGGAAATTCTCTTCGGCAATAAAGCCGACGCCGCATTTTTTGAAAAGCCGCTCCGCAATGAGTCTCCGGAAAAGGATGCCAAAATTGGCATCCAGGCAGATGGGAAGCTTGTCGAAGGCATCCCAGAGAAAATGAAGATAGCGTTGTTCCGGGGTGAAAGGCCTTTCCCGCCCCATGGGAAGGAGTTCACTATACAGGGTCAACTCTTCCAAGAATTCCTGCGAGTATGTTGGGCCGTCAAGAATCCGCAGGATGCGTAATGTGCCGTCTGCGTCCAGGCCATTTCCGAAAATGGCGCCGATTTCATCAAGTTTAAGATCAATCACTGTTCCCATGAGTCTCCCTCCCGAGCCTACGTTACGCGTCGCCGACTTTCCATGTCAAGGAAGAAATGCGTGTGGCACCCCCCCAAAAAAGGGCGATTTATCCTGTGTCGGGAAGCTGACATCCTTGCTCGACTCAGGATAAAGGATGAAAAGCAGGGGTGGTTGTTCTCCGGGAGGGGGGGTGAACGAAAAATGGTGAAGGCCATGCCCCGGCGAGGGTGCATGGCCTTCGGTTATGACTCGCTGTCCTTATCTATAGTCGAAAAGGGATTATCAATTTCGATCCCGTCTAAAAAGAGATACTTGCCGCCAGGCCGCCGTAAATAAAGGAACTGTCTCGATCCGCAGGGGTCTTTCCGCTCAGGCCGAATCCCTTCATTTCATTCTTTGCATCTTCCGAAAGCGGGAAGACATAGGAAATCGTCGGGGTCAGGGTGATATACGATGTCGCCTTGATGGGCAGACTGACAGTCAGATTTCCATCATGGAAGTTGCTGAATTTATCAGTGGTCGCCAC
>Ga0172379_10011656_pt1 | contig 10416 bp, 9 predicted proteins | sample GrowelOW334metaG_FD_119756 | JGI IMG/M metagenome (GOLD analysis project Ga0172379, IMG submission 119756) | Groundwater microbial communities from an aquifer near a municipal landfill in Southern Ontario, Canada - Groundwater well OW334 metaG | ecosystem: Environmental > Aquatic > Deep...
AAAGTTTTAACGACGGAGGACTGCGCTATTAGTGCTTCCGGCAGGATTCGAACCCACGATTCGACGTCCGAAGCGTCGCGTGATATCCATTTCACTACGGAAGCAAATATAGGTGCGAATTTGTACTAAGTACTTAATTTATTTCTTGCCACTTATTGCGAAGCGACGCACGGGAAGTGCGAATGCACAGATTCCCAGCTCCATCCTGATACAAAAAACTCCCCAGCGGAAGTTTCTTTGAGATTATCACGATTTTATTGAAAAATCAAGCACACACCAATAAATTCATCCTCTGAATCCGCCAGAAGCATACCTCATGGTTTCAACATCTGCATTTTTCGCACCATCAACTTTTCCTGCAAAATATTTAACATCAAAGATCGGCTTGCCGCGTTCATCAAACCTAACATCTATCGCTTCGATATTGGTAGGTTTGTTCGGTCCGACGGTGTTGAAACCTAATTCTTTTGCCGCAGTCTGGGCTATTCCACCCTCAATTCCGGTACTGCATGAAATAAAAACTACCGGAGCGCCTTCTTCAAACCACTCATCGGCGGCTCTTCTGATGCCACGACCGCGTCCTTCCTTGATGTCCCCGGAAACCAAAGTCTCTTTTTGGGCTGCCGAAGTTTCCAATCTTAACTTCCATGCAGCTAACGCTTTTTGATATTCCTCATCCGATGTCCCGGCGGCTGGAGGTATCGGCGGCGGTGCAATTTGTGGCGCTGCTTTACGTTCTCTCAACTGAACAGAGTCTTTTGTCCCATGTCCGGCGATAAACATAAAATCAATCTTATGTCCGCCTTTACCATATTTTTTATTAAAACCGTTCAAACGACGTGCTAATTCGAACTGCGAAGCAACCTCGACAATTCTGGTTCCAAATCCGCCGTTGAGCAGTTCTTTGCCCGCCTCTCCCAGCGAAGGATTATTAAAAAAAGCTCCATTCCAATCAGCCTCCGGATACGCCGCAACACCATAGGGAGTATCTTGCTCCGCCATTTCCAGTTGGCGCAACAACATTTCTTCATCATAGCGGGCAAAATTAGCGATCCCGAATCCGTCATATAATCTCCTTGCCGATCCTGGCCTGGCTTTTTCCAAACTTTTTGCAGCTTCCAAATTTTTCGTATAGCTTTCTCCAAATATTTCAGTACCTTTTTTACTTTTAACTTTTAAAACTTTAGAATGCTGCCATTTTGCAACCACAGAATCATTGAGTCCCAACTTTTCGGCGAAAAATGAGGCGATACCAAACCTGCCATCTTTCCGATCGGGCGAATAATTATCATGAAATAAATCGCTCAAACTTAATTGTTCCAGGCGACCACCATCGACACAGAAAGCCAGCGTTTTTCTCGATAATTCTTTGTTGCCTGTCTGAGAAATGATATTTTTAAACGCGTATTCCGATATAGCATCCCTCCAGCCATCTTTCATCTCGTAACTTTTCCCCCAACTTTTAATTTCTTCAAAATGTTTCAGTAGCCAATGATCGATTTTTCCTCTATCGGCAGCGTCCGTAGTCTTAAGCGCTTCACTGATGGAATATAGCGCGTTATTGCTGAATCTTTCCCTGCTGGCAGGCGATGATTTGTCTTCGTCTTCTACGAATAGATCGCTGGAAAGACGCGACTCCATCGAATCAAGGGAAGCCGCGATTTCATGATAGAGGTAACCATCGGAGCTAGATTTTTTTTCGATTTTACCGCCGCAGGCAGAGCAAAAATTAGCACCGCCGGCCATTTCTTGACCGCATTTAGAACAATCAAGAAACAGCTCTGTCGTGTCATGATTATCTATGGATCGAGAAAATATTTTCCGAGCGATTTCCAAGGCGAGCGGCGCAGTTCTGGGATTTCGAATAAAAGAAGAAAATGAAAGTTTTCCGTCGAGATACGGTTTCATAAAATCAGCGATCCGTTCTTTTTCTTTCTTCAAACCCTCGCGGGAACCATTTTCTTTTTTTAAAGCAAATAAAAAATCCTGCGCGTCGACAATCCATTGCTCGCTATCGGCAATCTCGTCAGTTTCCTCGTCCGCTGGGCGTTGGCCTGCTTCCGTATATGGTTCAGTCGGCTCAGGGTCCGGTGATGCTGCCGTGGGAAGTTTAAATAAATTCTGTTCAATATTCATATCATAAAATAACAGCTTTCCTGTTTCTTGTTTTGAATCTTAGCATAATTATGTTAATATTCAAATATTAATATTAATCAGATTTTATGTTTAATTTCAATCCATTCAAGAACACAGAACGATTAACCAAGCCGGCGGGTCAAAATGAGGATGAAAAAACCGAAGCTAAAAAATCAAACCTTTTCAAGCGGGTCGGTGTTTTTGCCTCTGCCGCGGCTATGCTGTTGAGCGTGGAAGCCGGACCGGTTTTGGCGGGACGTAAAGACACGAGTCCGGAAAAGCAAGGCCGTGACAAGATCGAATCAGTGATCAGAAATAATGATAAGACCGAACATGCCATCCTCCATATCGCGGAAACGAAAGGCCGATCGGGACGGATGAACCAGACGCCGATAAAAAAACTGGATCTGCCCGACGGTAGTGCGATCATCGTCGGCTACAACGACAAAGGCAAGGCTAAATGGCTGATGTATGAAAATGCTGACGGTTCAATTACAATTATTAATTTTAATCTCGCGGATGAAAATGGTAAGGGGGGCGGCACGGCCGACAGAATCATATTTAACAATAAGAAAATAACTAACCCGAATCAAGAAAAAGCTTTTAATCATTCGATTGCTTTTTCCAATGATTCATTCCTGGCGACCGATGCTCGCATTACCGCCTCCGTAAAAGAAGATAGGCCTGAAGATGTCCAGGTTCATACACTAACAACAGTCGACGGAGAAAGAGTAATTAGAAGTGTCGATTACAAAAGCGGGGAGGCGACAGAAATCGCAAATAAAGCTGAGGTGGAAAATTACGACCGAAGGATACAGCTACTGTATGGCAACAAGCTGAACAACGCAAAATCGCAGATTGAACAAGCAAAATAATATATTTTCAGGCTGAAAAAAACTCCGCTCAAACGGAGTTTTTTTATTAAAACAATAATATATCATCCTAGATCTGAATCTTCGAAAAGAAATAACTGCCGACGGCCAGAAAGATGAAAGTAGTTATTGATAAGACAGCGAGATCGGCTGCCAGACCGATATGCGACACATCGATCAATAAGATCCTCAGAGCGTCGATGCCGTAGGTAAGCGGATCAAATTTAGCGATGATGGAAATCGGGCCGGACAGCCCCGAGAGCGGAAACAGGGCGCCAGACAGGAAAAAGAGCGGCATCACCATAAAATTGATTATCAGCTGAAAGCCCTGCATATCTTCAAGTTTTGAAGCGATGGCTGTGCCGAGCGCTGTGAACAGAAGCGATATCAGAAGCATGACCACGATCGCCAACGGCACAAACAACCAATTGGCCGGATGAAAACCGGCAATCATGGAAATGAGAAATACTATCACGCCCTGCAACGTGGCGACGGTAGCGCCGCCTAAAGTCCTGCCGATCATGATATTCAAACGGGAAACCGGCGCCACCAATGTCTCCTTCAAAAAACCGAACTGCCGGTCCCAGATGATTTCCATACCGGAAAAAATCGCGGTAAAGATGATGCTCATACCGATGATACCGGGTGCCAGGAATTGGATGTAATTCCCCTGCCCGGCTTTTTCAAATACCGGGCCAAAGCCATAGCCCATGGCCAAGAGAAACAATAATGGTTGGCCGAGCGAGCCGATGATCCTGGATCTGGACCGGCTATAACGTTTCAGTTGTCTCAACCACAAAATATATATTGTCATCATAGTTATTTCGCTTCGTGAAAGCCGCACTATCACCGCCTCGGCGGGATCCCGCCCTCGATAATTTAATATCAGTGGCGGGACGAATGCGGCACATGCGAATAAATGCTAATTTATTACGTATTCCTGCCGGCCCTTGCTCGCCTGATCATCCGCATGCGGTCAAGATTGCCGCCTTCTTCCTCGCGTATCTCCTTGCCGGTGAGCGCCAAAAACGCTTCTTCCAGTGAAGCGGTGCCGGTCTTAGCCTTCAACTCTTCCGCCGTACCGATAGCGATGATTTTGCCATGATCGATGATGGCGATCCTTTGCGCGATCCGCGCCGCTTCTTCCATGTAGTGGGTGGTAAAGAACACGGTGATACCTTCGGCCTTATTGAGATTTTGAAGATATCCCCACATAGAATTTCTGGTCTGCGGATCGAGCCCCAGAGTCGGCTCGTCCAAGAAAAGGATTTTCGGGTGATGCAAAAGGCCGCGGGCGATCTCCAGCCGGCGTTTCATGCCGCCGGAGTATTTTTTTACCAGGCTATCCTTCCGATCGAAAAGATTCACGAATTTCAACAACTCATCAATTTTTTCCCTACGGATTTTCTTGGGTATATCGTAAAGGACGCCGTGAAATTCCATGTTTTCAAAAGCCGTCAATTCGTCATCGAGACTCGGATCTTGGAATACTATGCCGAATGATTGTCTGACCTTGTTCGATTCATTCTCCGGGTTGTGGCCGTCCAATTCGATCGATCCCGCGGTCGGCTTGAGCAAGGTTGTCAGCATCTTGATAGTCGTAGACTTGCCGGCTCCGTTCGGACCTAAAAACGCGAAAATTTCTCCTTGCTTCACCTCAAAGGAAATATCGTCGACGGCCGTAAAACCGTTGAATTTTTTGCTCAAATTTTTTACTTGGATTATGTCCATATCAGTTCTGCTTGCTGAGTACTAAATAGTAATTATGCTCGTCATGATAAATTTTGTCGATGGAAAGACCGGCCTTATTCACGAGCTTCTTGAACTCATAAGTGCTAAAAACGTGATAATAACGTTGGCTAATTTTGCCCCTTTTCCAATCGAACAGTAAATCACCCCAGTCCATACTATTCCTGCCGATAATTTTTTGCAAGCCTGACCGTAGTATGAGCGGCCAGCGCTTGCGCCAAAGATTCCAGGCGGTCAGGATGATCCGGCCGCCCGGTCTGAGCCGATCCTTTAGCTGTTCAAGCGCTTTCAGGCGTAAATCCAGTCCGGGCAAATGATGCAATACGGCAATGCAAAAAATATGATCGAATTGTTCTTGTGACAGTTTGTCCAAGTTGAGCAGATCGCCAATAATAAACTCTTGATTCTCAATTCTTGATTCTTGATTCTGCGCGGCCGAATCTATCAATCTTCGGCTATGATCAAGCCCGACATACCTTATGTTTCTATTCTTAAATACTGATCGCAGCCGCGCATTTCCACAGCCGACATCCAGGACACGGTCGCCATCACGAACCTGCTCGGTCAATTTAACCACTTCCGGCCAAAGTCGTTTCTGCCTCGTCTCATCGAACTCCTCGGCAATTTCGTCGTAATTTTTCTTGACCAGTTCTAATAATTTTTCTTGTGTTTTCTTGTCCATTCTCTTTATTCATGTCAAATGTCAATTGTCAAATGTTATTTGTTCTTCCGGTATTCCGCCCTTACCAGCTTAATTTCCTCCCAGGAAAAATCATCACCCAGCTCCTCCTTGAGCGGCGATAATTTATCCGCTCCGACTTTCTTGATGGCCGAGATAACATCTTTCTGCCTGGCCGGCTTGACGAATTTCTTTATCTCGACCGGCAGTTTGTTCTCGATCAGATAACAAAGATGTTCGACGATCGTATTCGGAGTTAATTCGCGCGCCTGCGCCATCTCATCGATCGAGAAACCGAGATTATACAGATCAAGCGTCATCAGCTGAGTCAGCTTGGTATTGAGTTCAACCTTGCTCTGCTTTTTGACGGACGTCTGATCAAGCTCGCTAAGCTTATCTTCATAGCTTGCGGCGTAGCTTGAGCGGCTATCGCCCGAGAGGCAATTATCACATCTGCCGCAAGCGACGGTATTCTTTTCGCCGAAATAATCCAATATATATTGCGGGCGACAGGAAAAATGATATGCATAGTCTTCCATCCGGTCAAGTTTGCCGTAAGCATGTTTGAGCTTGTGCCGTAGGGCCTGAAAATCGATTTTGATTTCGCTCTTCGGCACGCGCTTCAAAATCCTGATTTCCGTGCCTTTGAATGGCGGACGATATTCGACGGCGGCCGCTTCTTCCAGTTTCTTTATCAGGCGCCGGAGCGAATCTTTCTTCGTTTCAAGTACGCCAGCCGCTTCTTCCAGATTAAGATAAAAACCTGCCATCAAATCTTGATTGTATTTTTCATAAAATCTCGCAAAAAGCTCTTTTTGCGCGCCGCTTCGCGCACTAAAGACGTTTTCTATCGCGCTCGGTTCTTTGGTCAATTTCAGATAGGCATTGCCGGCCTTGTCCTGGACGCGGCTCAAATAGCCCTCCCTTTCCAAAAGCTTCAAGGCCGTGCCCACCGCCATGTCCGGTACGCTATCGCCTAACATGGACGACAGATCCGCGTAAGTGATCATGACGGTATCCGTATCATACGATGACAGTATCTCGTAAATTTCCAGGATCGTTTCCGGCGGGGGATTATCGCCTTTGATAAAAAATTCCTGCAAAAATCGGTCGCGTGAATTATAGAGCAACAGGCAAAAACTAGGCTTGCCGTCGCGCCCGGCGCGGCCGGACTCTTGATAGTAAGCTTCGATCGTCCCGGGCATGTCATAATGGATTACGAACCGGATATCGGGCTTATCGATTCCTAAGCCGAAAGCGTTGGTCGCGATAATCACCCTTGCTTTATTTTTCATGAAATTTTCCTGCACCCATTTGCGGTCCTCAGCGTCCATACCGGCATGATAACTGATCGCCTCGATGCCGGCCTCTAGAAGCGTCTGCAGCAGCTGGTCGGCGCGAGCGCGCGTACCGACATAGATTATGCCGGAGCCTTCCGGCGCGCCGGCAATCGCCTCAAGCACCAATCGCGGCTTTTGTGTCTCGGTCGCCCGCGCCACCCCGAATTGCAGGTTGGGCCGGCTAAAACCGGTTATGACGAGCTGCGAACTTTTCAGATCAAGCTGCTTGATTATGTCGTCACGGACCTCGGGCGTGGCGGTCGCGGTCAAGGCTACTACGGTCGGTTTATGCAAAAATTCGATCGCTTGTCTGAGCTTCAAATAGCTGGGCCGGAAGTCGTGGCCCCAAGAGCTGATACAATGCGCCTCATCCACGGCGAACAAGCTGACCTTGATATCCGTCAAGGCATTCACAAAGTCTTGCGCGTAAAATCTCTCCGGTGCGATATATAAAAGCTTATAAGCGCCCGCTTTGATCGCTTCGAGCCGGCGCAAGGTTTCGGCCAGAGCGATGGAAGAGTTGATGAAGGTCGCCGGAATACCGATGCGCGTCAGGCTGTCCACCTGGTCTTTCATCAAGGCGATCAAGGGCGAAACCACGATCGTAATGCCGTCGAGCACCAGCGCCGGCAACTGATAACAGAGAGACTTGCCGCCGCCGGTCGGCATGACCACTACCGTATCGTGTCCGGAGAGGATATTATCGATCACCCGCTCCTGGCCAGGCCTGAATCCGGAAAAGCCGTAATGAAGCTTCAAGAGTTCGCTTAGTTGTTCTTTCTTCTCATTAAGATTTTGCATAACCATATGATAACAGACTTGAGCTAACGGCCGCAATCCGATTTAATTATTTATTTAACCTTAGCCGAGCTTTTTAGAACTTCAGATTGACAAGGCGTAGATTTACGATTAATATGAACAGAATACCAAAAAAAGAGGCGCTATTTGAAATATCACAAATTCCTCCGAGGGGGCTCGCTATGATATATTTCGGAAAGGATCGGTACATATCATCCGTCGCCGTTTCTTCGATCCTGGGGCAAGGCAACGGCATTTTCGGCCTGATGTTCGCCAACCCTTTCTACCAGACTTTTTGTCGGGTCGTTAATGAGACTGATACGACCGTATTCGGTAAGTCGGCCACCCGGTCGGATCACCGGGGCAACTTCATCATGCATGATCCGAGAAGCTGGAAATACGTCCGCCACTATGGCGTCGATAGTATGATCAATGCCTACAACCTGACCAACCCCGGCGTCTTCAGGACAGCCCGCGGAAACAAGAAAGCGATCCGCCAAGGCTACAGAGTGATACCGAACTTCTACCCGCAATACTCTCTCGGCCTGGAGGTAGCCATTCATCAGACGATCGCCGCGATCGAAATACTGATCGAAGTCCTGGGCGACGATTTCTGGGCGATCGAACTGAATGACTCCTGTCCGAACGCAAAGGAAAAGATCGCGGAAAACATGGAATTCGTATTGGCCCTGTCCGAGGCGGTGAGAAAGGCTTATCCCTGGCTCATAATCATCCACAAGATCGGCTACGACCACCCGTACGAATTGGCCCAGGAACTCGAACGACGAAATCTGGCGGATGCCTTCCACTCGATCAACTCTATCCCTTGCAAACACATCTTCATCGATTGCCAGAGTTCACCGCTCTACTGTCTCAAGGGCGTCAACGACGGCGGCGCGGTCTCCGGCCGGGCAGCCTTCAAAAAGTCTTTCATCTACACCAAGGGGTTGAGAAAAAAGGTCGAGCTGCCAATCCTGATGGGCTGCGGTATCGTTTCGACATACCAGGCCGATCTCTGCGCCGGCGAATGCATCGATCTTGGGCGCGATTCCCTCGACATCTGCTCGATGGGAGCGATCTATCCGATCGAGGCATGCACGCTGATCGTGAAATACAATTCGCCGACCTGAATCGTGCGCTGGCCGACCCTCTCCGAACCTTAGAATCGACAAAAGTCCGCGTGAAATATCGCGGACTTCTTCAATTATCGGAATTCAATTCTTGTCTTGATAGAGGCGCAAAGTATTTTTTAGCGCCATGGCGATGGTTACGGGCCCGACACCGCCCGGTACCGGTGTCAGATATCCGGCATTATCTTTAACGCTTTCCGCGTCTACATCACCCGTAACCTTGCCGTCCGGCAGACGGGAAATACCGATATCGATTATCACTGCGTCCTGTTTGACATAATCCTTGTTCAAAAATCTGGGTTTGCCGAAGGCGGTGATCAGCAGGTCGGCCCGGCTTGTTTTTAGCGCGAGCACCGGTTCGTCCTGATGATATATGCTGGCCCGGACGCCCTGACACTCCAAAGCATGTTTTATGGCGTTGCCTAATAAATCAGAATTGACGAGGATCGCCGCTTTTTTATCCTCCGGATCAAACTCAATTTCCTTGAGCGCTTCCAAAATCACTCCGACGAGCGGCGGCGTGAATGTATTGCCGCAGCTCGCCATGAATTTTTCCAGATTACGCGGATGAAAACCATCAATATCTTTTTCCGGCAATATCCGTTCGACCGCCTTGTCGGCATCAAAACCGTCCGGCAGAGGCAGCTGGAGCAAGATGCCATCGATCGAAACATCGGAGTTTAAAAAATCGATCATCGATATCAGTTCGGTCTCTTTCATATCAGCATCGCATTTATACAGATGAGTGTCGATGCCGACCAGCTTGGCCTGCCTCTCTTTGAGAGTCACGTAAATTTTTGAATCTTCGCGCTCGCCGACTAAAATAATCGCCAGGTTCGGCCTGGCGCCTTTCAGGTTTATTATATCGCCGACGATCTCGTCTTTGATCCGTTCGGCTATTTTTTTCCCGTCGATCAGAACCATAAAACTTATAACTTGTAACTCATAACTTATAACTCATATTTACACCCAAAACAACACCAAGCGGCGGGTTGTTAATTACGAGTTACGAGTTTCAAGACTTTTAAATGCTTGGAATCGGAAATTTCGCACACAATTCTTTGACCTGCTCCCGGATCGCTGCCAACTTCGATTCGTCCGACCGGTTGGCGATCGCCTCGACAATCCAGCGCGCCACCTGCCGCGCCTCCGCCTCTTTCATGCCGCGCGTGGTCATCGCCGGCGTGCCGAGCCGGATGCCGGACGGATTGAACGGTGGATTCGGATCGAAGGGGATAGTCGAGCGAGAAGTAGAGATGCCAGCATTATCTAAAACGATCTCAGCCTCTTTACCGACAACCGCCTGCGGCGTAAGGTCGACCACCATCAGATGATTATCCGTGCCGCCCGAAATTATCTTAAAGCCGTTCTTTATCAATTCATCCGCCATAGCTTGCGCGTTCAAGATGGTCTGTTTGGAATATTCCACAAATTCCGGTTTTAGTGCCTCGGCAAACGCCACCGCCTTGGCCGCGGTGTTATTATCATGCGGTCCGCCTTGCATGCCCGGGAAGACTGCCCGATCGACTTGCTTGGCGAACTGTTCTTTGCACATGATGATCGCGCCGCGCGGGCCGCGCAAAGTCTTGTGAGTCGTCGTCGTCACCACGTCAAAGATCGGTACCGGGTTGGCTATCTGCTTGCCCGCGATAAGCCCGGCAATATGCGCGATATCGGCGAAAGTTATCGCGCCAACCTCGTCGGCGATGTCT
>Ga0172379_10011657_pt1 | contig 10416 bp, 9 predicted proteins | sample GrowelOW334metaG_FD_119756 | JGI IMG/M metagenome (GOLD analysis project Ga0172379, IMG submission 119756) | Groundwater microbial communities from an aquifer near a municipal landfill in Southern Ontario, Canada - Groundwater well OW334 metaG | ecosystem: Environmental > Aquatic > Deep...
GCGCGCAACTGCCTGAGCTGCGATGAGCATGTCGTAAGGGCCGATAAGATTTCCTTCTTTTTTTAGCTGTGATCTTATAATTCCAAAGTGTTCAGCGTCGGTATTACCAAAATCAATAATTTCAAATGGAGCCAGAAATTCAGTTAAGGATATTCTGTTTTTCTCAATGTTTTGACTGTTGTAAACGCCAAATTGCAATTCGGCTACCGTAACGCTGGATAAATAAACGGTTTGTTCGAGTACACTGCGCAATTTTTCCAGGACATAAAGAGGCTTTCTGTTCTTGATAAAAATACAGATATTTGTATCAAGCAAATACATTACAGATCCTTTCGCTCCTGCATTTGCGGCTGTTCTCTCCCGTTTTCTATGAAATCATCGGTAAACCCATGTAGGCCATGGAGGAATGTTTCCCAAACGCGGTTTTTAGGAAAGAGAATGACAGAATCGCCAACCTTTTGAATTAGCACATCTGTCCCTTCAAAATTGTATTCTTTGGGCAGACGAACCGCTTGACTACGTCCATTTTGAAATAATTTAGCTGTTTGCATGTTGCACCTCTGCAATTGATATGTATCTTGGTATATATCTTGTCAAGCTAAAAAATCATCTTCCCCAGATTCTCGTTTTTTATTTACGTCCAATCGGGATAGGGAGGAGCCTCGCGGCTCCCCTCCTCCCACACCACCGTACATACGGGTCACGTATACGGCGGTTCGGTGGATTGAGTGTTTTCCGTCAACCTGTCAGACTCGGCAATCCGAGGGCACGAAAGTAGCGGCCCGGCATTGCGATTACCAATGCCGGGCTCTGACTCAGCCTCCAAGGACCATGGGCGGACTTGCAGGTGTTCCACGCAAGCATCATCCTAACTCCCCGCTTCCGGAGTTCCCGGTATCTCGCACGGCCCCACTGCTTCCAGGCATATGACCGCAATCTCCGGCGTATCCATTGGTCCAGGCCTTTCAGGGGTGAGGGGACTTCAGTAATGCCAAAGTACGCCTTCCATCCGAGGATGTAGGCCCTCAACTCCTTTATGATCCCGGTTAGAGTCCAACCACGGGTGCGCCGTGTAATATCGCGGATTTTCGTCTTGAAGCAGCGGAGCGCCTTGTCGCTCACCTTACGCCGTTTGTCTCGACGGGTGAAGGTGAAGCCTAAAAACTTGCGGTTCCAAGGACGATCTACCGCACTTTTGGCGGTATTGACCTTGAGTCGCAGCCGCTTCTCCAGATAACGAGTTACACTCGCCATGACTCGCTCGCCCGCTGTCTTGCTTCTGACATAAATGTTGGCATCATCAGCATAGCGGACAAAGCGGTGTCCTCGTCTTTCCAGTTCCTTGTCAAACTCGTCCAGAAGCAGATTGGAGAGAATCGGCGAAAGGGGGCTGCCTTGAGGCGTTCCTTCCGTTGCGGGCTCGAACCCTGCGAGCGTGACGGCGCCCGCCGTTAGAATCCGGCGGACGAGTTTCACAACCCGCTGATCCTGTATCCGCATGGTTAACTTTGCCATGAGGATATCGTGGTTGACTCGGTCGAAAAACTTCTCCAAGTCTATATCTACCACGAAGGCGTATCCTTGCCGGATATGCTCCTGTGCCATGACGACCGCCTGATGGGCCGAGCGGTTGGGCCGAAAGCCATAGCTCGATGGAGAGAACCCATCGTCCCACTCCCCCTGTAATATCTGCATCAGAGCTTGCTGTACGAACCGGTCGAGAACCGTCGGAACGCCAAGCTGCCGTTCCCCTCCCCCCGGCTTCGGTATGGTTACTCTCCGTACCGGCTGGGGCTTGTAGATTCCGTTCAGCAGGGATTCCTTCTGTCGCGGCCAGTGTTCCTTGAGGTGCTCCGGAAGTTCTTCGACAGTCATTCCGTCGATTCCGGGAGCGCCTCCGTTGCGCCGAACCTGCCGAAGCGCACGCCGGAGGTTGTCCGCCTCCAGTACACGTTCCAGAAGGTTGTCTTGTCTCACCGGAGCGTCATCTCTTCCTGTCCCATAGGCGGATTCATCCCCATGGTTTCCCAGGGGCAGCTCAAGCTGCCTGTCGGATGCAATTCCACTTCTCGGCACGAAGCGACTTCTCCTTTCCTTCCGTTCAGGCCTTCGGCGAGATGAGACCATCCGGATTTCCATTCCGGCTCGTTGCCATCGCCTACTATGCCTTCTGCTGACTTCCGCCAAGCGGTCAATAGCGATCTCTCTCTATTCAGCCAATTTCTCTCGCACGCGAGGTCCCGTGGCACTTGGCGGATCTCCCAGAGTAAGATACAGAACGTTCAGCACGTAAACGCCGGATTTATAAAGCACATCCCATTGCGGATGGAGGACTTCATGGTCACGTGCCCACTCGTCCCGAATGTACCACACCTCGTATCCGGTTCCTGTTCGTCGCCCCGTGCTTTCGGATTGGGCTTCCTCCAGACCCCACCTTGCGGTGACGCCCTTGCCCTTCTCCTAGCCTTCGGCTCCGCTTATACCTGGCGCGAGGACTTCCACCTCGCTAGTTCTGTACCATGTCTGGCACACCCGAAAAAATCAGCCGAAGCGTAGCGATCGGCTGTATTGACGGGTTGTGCACTAATTTCTTAATTTTACAATGTGTTTATCAAAGCCATCTGCCAATATTCCTATCTCTTCAAATAATGGCTGGAAAAGTTCAAGCCACCGGCTACCATCAATATTCCCCCGCTTATATTGTTCTTTGTAGCCATCAACAATGTCATTCAGTTTTTCTCGAATGTTCATTATTTTATCAAATTCCGTCCTCAATTCCGGGTAGTATAAATCAATCAACATCGTCACTCTGTGGGGTTCAAAATCTCGCTTGGTACCAGTTTCTATCGCCATGTCTAATGCTTGATTGAAATTAATTTCGCCGTACATAACCATTCTAAATGGCAAGTAGTGAACAACCAAAGTATCAAGAAACTTTTTGGTTACAACATAGAGCTCTTCTAACTTTTCTCGCTTTAACTCTTCAGTCTTTAACAGTCGTTCATGTTCTAATTGAATTTTCAATCTTTGATTGCTTGCCTTGTTTGTGATCCAAACTCCCAATAAGGTAAAACCAGCTGTTAGTAAGGCAGTCAGAATTGCTACCCATGCTTCAGCAGGAATCGATTTTAGAATAGTCACAAATTCTGACACTATATTTTCCCTTTATTTGCACAACGAAAAGCTGGAGCCAGACGCGCTTTGCGCGGATTGACTCCAGCGCTGGGTTAGAGGCTTAATTCAATATATTTATCCGTACACCATCACGAAACATCTTCTCTTGATCTTCGTACCAATCGCCCGTAAACGATATTTCTAATATCCTTGACTCAGGTAACGCGTTTTGGCCGACAATAATTATATGGAGCCTATATGTACCTGGCTGCTCCAGCAAATATGATTTATTATAGTGTTTAAATTCAACATCTAACATAAATACTGTTTTACCAGTGAGTACTTTAGGCTTCTCCATATCGTGTATGCCTTCAAATGCATCTGGATTAACTATATGACCCAAATCACAGTGCCTGCCCATTCCATGAGCGGAAATAGCCTCTAGAAATGTTTTGCCATTGGTATGTGACCAAACTAGATTCATAGGAAGGAACTCCGTAATCGGGACATATGTTTTAGAATCAGCTGACAATTTCTCAAGGCTATTCGCAAATACTTGGACATTTTCTGCTTTATCAAACGAGCCTTGATTGGTCACCCAAAGACGAAACATATAACGGTTCGTCTCTTTTTCTTGAGTTGAACCCATGGGAAAAGTAACTTTATATTTCCAAATTTCTTTGAATGAATCAGGAGGAGTAAGTAAGATTCTCAATGCTAGTTTGGGCCGGTGCCATCTATGTAAGAACTTTTCTTTAAAAAGTGCAACTATGACAGCACAGAAGGTAGCAATAGCACCTAACCATTGTGCTACATTGCCCCAATCAATAGGCGCTGTTGGTGGTGTATTTCCCATTTTAATCTCCCTCTAACGGCGAGTTGAGCGGTTCGCCAGCAGTCTGCCGAGCTTGCTCGGCATGGCTGTTGGCGAATGCGACCGAACAAGTTAATATACGGAACGGATCTTTTTCCTACTATTTCAATGGACTATATTATTTCTTTATCATACAAGTGACTGCCATTAAGATTTCTAAATATCTTTAATTCCGTATTAGATCCGTAATATCATGATAACTGGAATCCATATATCCTCAGAAGTTGATTATGAGAAAGAAAATGAGCTCTTCCCAGCCTCTTACAAAGTTTGAATTCAAAGGAATTTGATGTCCATATTATGATCGCTGAGAGATCAACATCACTTATTTCTGTTTAAAGTCAAGCATTTTCTTCATGGGCGACGTATTATTGCTTTCAGGATTCCTGCCTGTCAACCCATGGTGACGGGTCAACATTGCCTCTATGAATCATTTATCTAACCGGCAAAATTTCAGACATATTCACTTCAGGCATTGAAATACATCCATACACCACAGACAGACGGCGCATGGTTCGGAGTTGATGTAGCAATCCTGCTCAAAGTCGCCGCCCTCGACGTAGTCGCACAGGGCAAAATTACAGTTGAAACAAAATGGATAATCATAGCGGAGGACGTTTTGCCGGAATGAGACGAAATGGGGATCATTCCATATCTCCAGGATGCCCCTTTCGGATAGATTGCCGAATACCTTCGGCTTTACAATCTTTTCCACGCCGTTTATGTAACATCGGTAATGGTGCCATAAAAAATAGCAGGGATGGACGTTTCCATCCCAGGAAACAAAGATGCTGCCTTCCTCCACGAACTCGCACCGGCGGGCGCTTTTGGGGATAATTTCCGGTAGCCGAAGCTTTATCCCCGTCTCGGTTCCAATGGTACGCGCCCGGTCGAAGACCTTTTCCATCTTTTCTACCCAGGCATGATCCGTCGAAAAAAGTTTCTGCAGATTCAATGCAATTCCTTGCCGTAAGGCATCCGCCACCAGGGATTCCACAAAAGCAATTATTTTCTTTTCGTCGGCGGATTTATCATATTTCATGAACACATCGTAATAGCGCCTGATATCAATTCCCTCTTTTTCGGCTCTGCTCATGTGTTCATGAAAAATGGACATAGATACGTCCAGGTTGGCGTCGTATGTCGTCTGGGAAACGAGGGCCTGATGATAGGGAAAAAGTTGCGTTACAATTACAAAATCAGCCCCCTGAGCAGCGGCCCATTGAATTGTTTTCGCTAATTCGTCTATATTATCGCGTCTCAGGACGAATTCCACCCCTATTTGAAGTCGATCGTTGTATGTTTTCTTTGCTGTATGGAGCATTTTAAGCGCTCCCTCGACGTTCCTGAATTCTCCCCCTGAACGGATGTTACTGAAGGTCGCAGGGGATACGGCGTCAACAGAAAGGCATATCCGGTCCACTCCCGCCCTGACCAGCGACATGGCCCGTTCCCTGTCCATGAGCAGGCCATTGCTCTGGAATCCTATCCAGGCGTTTTTGTCCATTTTCTCTCTGACCAGACTTATGAAATCATCGAGGCGGGGATGAAGGAGCGGCTCGCCGATGCCGTTCAAGACCAGGGCCTCCAAGGTTGGCAGGGCCGGCAGCAGGGCCATGAATGTACCTGTGGATATGTCCCCTTCCAGGAATTCTGCATCATGCCGCTGCTTAAGGCACATGGGGCATTGGAGATTGCAGCGGGTGGTTGTTTCGACGAACAACTTGGTTGGATAAGGTTTTAAGGCCGGAGTTTCTTTTGTCGGCAGGATATTCATCGGCTTCAAAAGGTGATTTCTGTAAATTCCGTATCGAGCAAGTTCAGCGAAAGCATCTTTCCCCTTAATGTTGATCCTTCCCCAAGCAGGATCTTGACTATTTCGGCAACTTCCATACTCGCGATTATGGGAACGACGAAAGATAGATTCCCCAGGTCCTTTTCGATGCCTCCCTCGCCACTACATCGGGAATAGATTTTTTGCAGTGTGTATTCTCCCGGAAACTGGGTGGCAACCTGACCGTACCAGCCGCCGACGCTTCCGTGGACCAGCGGGATGTCGTACTTTTCGCATACTATTGCCAATTCGAGACGCCCAGGAATACTGTCGAGGGCGTCTGCCACAACATCGACTTTCCCGATAAGACCCTTGCCGTTCTTGCCCGTGAAGGCTTTCTGAACCGGCACGATGGTTACGGCGGGGTTGATCTCTTTTACCCTGCCGGCGGCGACGGCCACCTTTGGCTGTCCCAGGTTGTCAAGCTTAGAAAACAACTGGCGGTTCAAATTATGCTCCTCGTACGTATCCGGATCGACTATGGTTATATGACCGACGCCGAGTCGCGCCAGTTCCTCGATAATATAGCCTCCCAGACCGCCGCAGCCGATCACGGCTACTTTACCTCGGAATAAGGAGAGCTGCTGCCCACAGGAAAGGCTCCGTTGATTTCGCTGGTAACGTGCCGGCAGCAGATTCAGATCCAGGATGGCCTCCTCAACGGCTGGGAAAGTGATCCCGAAATTTTGGACCGCCCATGTCTGGATGGAAAGAGGGATCAGTCCATTCTCGGCACGGGCCAAAAGGCATTCCTTGAGACTTTCCATTTCACCCGCCCCCCACCGGCGGAAAGATCGCCACCAGGTCTCCCTCCTTGAGGAAAGAATCCACCCCCCCGTGGCGGGCGTTAATAAAAATGATCGCCGCTTCCTTTTCAGAGATGTGCAATGATGCGAGGATGTGACCTACCGTAGCGCCCTCCTGGTAATCGAAGTCGTCAACGGCAAACCGATCCTTGCGCAGGGAAGCGAACAATTTGACGGTAACTTTCACTTGAAAACTCCTTCAAATAATCGCCATGAATCCCCCTTTGCCAGGGGGAGAGAACATACAAGCACCTCTAACTCTCCCCTTCACGAGGAGGGTTAGAGGTGGGGATGGGTTTACCAATCAAACAGACTGTCCAACTCTTCGTCTTTGACCATGAAAGTGACATTATGAGGAGGTATGGGGTCGGTGTAGAAGAACCGCGGCAGGCGGTCGTCCTCTTTGGTGAAACCGGCGCGGCTGTTGAAATCGCGCTCTATCTTCAGGACCTTCTTCCCGAGCTCCGTAACACTGTCTGCCGTCAGCTCCAGACCATAGAAGGAGTTCAACAAGTCGAGGAGGGACTGGAAGGTATCCGGTTGATCAAGAATGGCAAAGGCGATAAACAGACACATCCCGGTCGAGTCGATGGCGGCGGTGGCAACTTGCAGGTTCCTGGAGAGCGCTACCTGGCCTTCGGGCTTCAGTGGGTCGACGAAGCCGCCGCTTTTGAGGATGTTCGTCGCGATACTGTAACCTGCCGTGTGGTCCGCGCCCATGGGGCTCGTGGCATAGGTGACGCCAATGCCCTGTACGGCCCGGGGATCGTAGGCTGGCATCGCCTGACCTTTGACGACGGGGACTTTTTCCACGCCGAAAACCTTGCCCGTGACGGCGGCGCCGCTGCCGAGGATCCTGCCGAGAGGCGTTCCCTTGCCGATTTCCTTGACAAGATTTATGGCGGCCTGGGCGTCGCCATACTTCACGACACCGGCCTGCATGGCCACACCGACGGCTACCCCCGTTTCAATGGTATCGAGCCCGTAAGTATCATCCAGAAAATCGAGCATGGCAATGGCGTCGGGGTCGTCGATACCGCAATGGCCGCCGTGGGCCCAGACCGTTTCATATTCCGGTTGCTTGGAAAGGAAATTACCGTCCTTGTCGTTGTATATACCCGAACAACGGATCACGCAGCCACGATGACAGGCATGGGTTGGTCCGGCCCCGCGTTTTGTTTCCAGTTCCGCAATGGTTTCGCCGCTGATCTTGCCGGCCCCGGCAAATTGTCCTACTTTGAAGTTGCAGGTGGGATAAGCGCCCGCTTCGTTTAAGATATTGGTCAATACATTGGTCCCGTAGGCGGGAAGAGCCTGACCGGTGACGGGGTGACGGGATAGTCCCTCTACAAATATTTTATTGGCTGCCCTGAATTTTTGGAGATCCTTGGGTGGGCGCGCCTTACAGCCAGTGTCATCAAGGACGATCACCTTAACGCCCTTCGCCCCCATGACCGCCCCTGTGCCCCCTCGCCCGGCGTGTCTTGATGGTCGCTGCTCCGGGTCCGTGCAGGCGATGGAGGCGGACTGCATTTTCATCTCTCCGGCCGGCCCGATGGAAATGCAGGTGATTTTATCGCCGTACTCCCCTTTCATCTTGCTGACGAGGTCATAATTGGTCATCATCTTGAGACTATTATCCGCTTCAATCTTGACGCCATCCTTGTTAATGATGACTTTGTACAGATCATCCCCTTGCGGCTTTCCCTCCAGGATGATTGCCCCATACCCAAGCCTTGCCAGCACCTGGGCCGGCTGCCCCCCGGAATTGGCCTCTTTGATGCCCCCCGTCAGGGGACTCTTGCAGCCTACGGATAAGCGTCCCGACATGGCGGCGCCGGTTCCGGAAAGGAGACCGGGGGCAATGACGAGCTTATTCTCTCCGCCCAGGGGGTGGCAGAATGGCGGCACTTCTTTGGCGACAACGGATGAAGTCATCGCCCGCCCTCCGAGTCCCGCATATTCACCGAGAGGTTCCACCTGCATTTTTGGGCCGCCTGCGGCCCCCATATCGATCCTCAGAATCTTGTCCATACACCCCTCCTTCTCAGGTATTGAATTGTTACTGTGCCAAATTCACATAATCAATACTTTCACCTATCCGCCCATAGCGCTTTCGGTGGGCAATCGTAATATCCCCGCTCCACCGAAGGAACCGGTAGTGCCAGTCTAAATTCTTAATGCATTGGAAAGGAGTTAACTAATTAATTGCCCCCTGCTTTTAATGAGGGAACTTTATGTTGAGGATCAAAGTGGGGGGTAAAACCCCCTTTGCCAAGATGATGGTTTAAATCAATCGCCGGGGAGCCGGGCATCCCTTGCAAACAGAGTGTGGCACTGGATGCGAGCTTACTTTTTAGTGTATATTAAAAATAACATAGCCGTGTTCTCCCTGTGCGTCAAGGAGAAATATAATGCTGTCCATCCGGGGTAATTTGTTATGTCAAGCGCAATTTGTTATTGACGGGACATGAGGGGGGAAGTAGAATTTTACCCATGTTAACTAGACGCGACCTCCTGACAAACATCACGCGGTTTGCTGCCCTGGCCAGCCTTGCCCAGATCATTCCTCATCCCATGAATTCGGCCCTGGCTGCCGATCCCCGGGATGAACTGATCCGCCAGTCCCCCCGAGCCAGATTCTGGACCTCCGTTCCCCTGGCCGGCAAGGACTGCCGAAGCTGCCACACCGCGGCGATCACCGCAAAAGGTCAACCCCATCGTCACGAAGGAAACCTTGTCAAGTGCCTCCTCTGCGCCCAGAACTGTATTATCAAAGATGGTCAGCGGGGCCGGTGCCGTGCCCGTATCAATGTCAGCGGGGAGCTCCGGAGCCTCGTTTATGGACGCCCGGCATCCATTCATGTCGATCCCATCGAAAAGAAACCTTTTTATCATTTTCTACCCGGAGCGGCGGCATTTTCCCTGGCCACCGCCGGGTGTCCCCTGAGCTGCAAATTCTGCCAGAACTGGGAAATCTCCCAGGCCTGGCCCGAAGATCTCAAGACCTCCTACACCCCCCCCTCCCTGATTGTCAGGTCGGCCTACGCCCGGAAGGCCCCGGTCATCGCCTTTACCTACAATGAACCGACCGTATTCGCCGAGTATCTTATCGATATCGCCAGAGACGCAAAAAAGCAGGGCCTTCGCCCGGTAATCATCAGTTGCGGCTTCCTGAACAAGGGGCCCCTGCTGGAGATGTGTCAGGTCCTCGATGCCGTTAAAATAGATCTCAAGGGCTTCAGCGAGAGCTTTTACCGGAATGTCTGCGGGGCGGAACTAAAGCCGGTTCTAAATACCATCAAAGAGATAAGCAAGAGAAAGGTGCACCTGGAAATTGTCAATCTCGTGGTACCGACTCTCAATGATTCCGAGGAGATGCTAAAGGGATTGATCGCATGGATTCTTGCCGAGATAGGTCCCGATGTGCCGATTCACTTCACCCGCTTTCACCCCGATTATCAGCTCCTGAATCTTCCTCCGACCCCGGTGGCCTCGCTGGAGCGGGCCAGAGAGATGGCCATGTCCAAGGGCATTAATTATGCCTATGTCGGCAACGTACCCAACCATCCGGGCAATCACACCTATTGCCCGAACTGTAAAAAAGTGGTAATCAAGCGTATGGGCTTCTTCCTTGAGGAGATGCATGTCAAAGACGGTCGTTGCGCCTTCTGCCGTCGGAAGATCGCCGGCGTTTGGACATAGAGGAGCAAGTCATGAAGAGACGCTATATTCTCATCGTTTTGGTCCTTATTCTTTTACTGACGTTTGCCGTGGTTATTCAAGCC
>Ga0172379_10011658_pt1 | contig 10414 bp, 4 predicted proteins | sample GrowelOW334metaG_FD_119756 | JGI IMG/M metagenome (GOLD analysis project Ga0172379, IMG submission 119756) | Groundwater microbial communities from an aquifer near a municipal landfill in Southern Ontario, Canada - Groundwater well OW334 metaG | ecosystem: Environmental > Aquatic > Deep...
AATTTTGAGTGGCAATACGGGGTTTCGAGGTAGAATGCAAAATCAATTTACCACCTACCGAGGCGGAACCCATGCCCAGATTCTTTAACGCACCGCCAAACCCTGCCATCTCGTGACCTTTGAAATGGTTCATGGAGATGATCACATCAGCCTCGGCAATAGCCGCACTAATACGAGCGGTTTTGCAATGCGGAAGGTCAATTTCTACTTCCCGTTGATCGGTGCCTTTCAGCCCATCGGCAATAAGGATGGGGCAACCTGTCACCACCTCGGTAAAGCCGTTTTGGGTAGCACTTTTTAAATGATCCACGGCGTTGGAACGTTTGCCCGAGTAAAGGGTGTTGGCATCGGTTAAAAAAGGTTTGCCTCCGGCCATTTTTATTTTCTGGACTATTTCGGCTGCAAAGTTTGGCCGGATAAAAGCCATATTTCCGGGTTCACCAAAATGGATTTTAATGGCAGTGAATTTGTTTTCAAAAGCAATGGAGCCAAATCCGGCGGTATCGGCCAATTTGTTAAGTTTTTGCAACAGGTTCAGTTTCGGATTGGCCCTAAGGTTGGTAAAGTAAACGTTCGATGTTGGCATTGGTTTTTTATATTAAGGTGCAAAAGAACTATAAAAATACCATTTAATCAACTACATTGAAATTGGGGCGTTAAAAAAAAGCCCATTGAACCGACTTCTGTTTGGCCAATGAACTTTCGGATTTATTAAACTGAAACTTACGGGTGACCTATACCGGAAAAGTCACCGGATGACTCAAAGCCATCCGGTAACTAAAAAAGTCAAGTCAGTAGTTATTGTACCACCATTTTCAGTGTTTGAAGAGGTGAACCGTTCAGGTTTAGCGTGATAAGATAAATGCCCGGTTCTAATTCCCCCCGGGAAATTTTTACAGTTGAGTTTTCATCAGCAACCTCGCGTTGGAGTACCATGGCCCCAAGGCTGTTATAAACGGTCAGCGTTGCCGTCTGCTGCAGCCCGGCCACCTGTATCTCGGAAGTGCCCGTGACAGGGTGGGGAACCACGCTCAACGAAACACCGCCAACTGAAAGATTGGCCCCTGTTTCGGCGTTCTGTTCGTTACCGCCCGTTGAAACGGTACCGGACTTCTCACTGCCGCCGCACTCGCTGCACTGTGCCAGCAGTTCCTCTATTTCCAAAATATTGTTGCTGGCTATAAACTCGCGGTCGGCCTCAACCTGGCAGATGAGCTTCCGGATTTCGCACTGCTGGTCGGCGGTGGCTTTGGCTATTAGGCTTTGCAGCAGGGCAATGGCACCGGTATAATCCTGTTTCAGCCACAGGGTCTGGGCTTCGTCAACGCTCAGGGCAAAGTAGCGGGCGGTGTGTTTTTTCCCCACCTGTCTGCCTTCATTCTGTTTGTCGTCGTCCTGCAATTTGCGGATTACCTGTAGCATGTTGTCCAATTGTACCGGATCGGCTTTGCCGTTTTTCCCTATCTGTGCACCTAAGCTGGAGCGGAACATGCGGTAGGTGTGCGTGGCCTGTTTTTCCTCAGCGGGGTTCAGGCCGGACAAATTGTTGTTGAGCAGCTGTGCCATCAGGCCGTATCGCGTTTCATCGTCATAAACGGTACCATTTTCGGCTTCGGTATTCAGGGTAGTTGCCACGGTTTCGTCCATGGGCAGGGTGCCCAGGTCGGTGGTCACGGTGCGGTAGGCGGCCGGCTCATCCGGGGTTGTGGCGGTTGCAGTTCCTTCAATTAAATCTCCGGGTGCTTCGCAGAGGTAATAGGCGCCTTCGGGGGAATTGTCGGTAAGGGTGATGGGTGAAAGGGCCCCGTTCAGGACGTAGTTGGTGCCGCTCACGGGTGCCCCGCCGCCTGTTTTCCAGTAATTGTTGTTGGCGGCGATGCTGCCTCCGGCAACCCCCTCCAGGGTTCCGTACATGCAGTAGGTATCGCTGCGGAGTTCGTTATAGCCGTTGTTCAGGTAGAACATGGAGGTGGTACCGTAAATTTTGATACCGTAATTGTTGCTGTAAAGCTGGTTGTTCCCGGCACTGATACCCGTGGCATCGGCAAAATAAACAGGGCTGTTGTTGGAATAAACCCCGAAATCGGTATTGTCGTTCAGGGTATTGCATTTAAAGAGGGTATTGAAGCTGCCGTTAACCATTGCCCCATAATAATTGCTGCTGACGGTGTTGGACAGCAAGGTCAGGGTGGAAGTGGAAGCCCCGTCGTAATACAGGCCGTAATCGCCCGTGCCGTTTTGGTAGCGGATGGTAGAATTATTTATGGAACCCGCCAGATCCATGCTGTTGCAGTAAATGCCCCTCACGGTGTTGTATTCCACCGTACAGCCGTCGGCGGTAAGCCCGCCGTTATACACCCGCAGGCCATAACTGCAATACTTAAAGGTGCAGTTGCTTACATCCAGGTTGGGCGACGTGGCCCCGCGCGAGGCATAGAGCCCGTAATAGCCCTGCTCAAAGGTGCTGTTGGAAATATTTACATTATAATCGCTGCGGATATCGATGCCCTGGTGGCCGTTGTTGGTCCCTGTTGAGGAGGTTACCCAGACATTGTCGATGACAACATTATCGACCCCTTGGTTTATCAGTAGCTCGGATGTGGAATTGTTCATAACCACTTTCCCGTTTTGGATGGTCACATTGGAAAAATCGGTATCGAAGGAGATGGATTTCTGGACTTCGAGCAGTGTGGTGGTGTTGCCGGCCCCTCCGATGGTGAGGGAAGCACCGGGTTCGGCGGAAATGGTTCCGTTGAGGACTATGTAGCCGGAACCGGAAATGGTAACATTTGCATTTTCTTTTAATGTTATATTCCCATTTATTGTAATTACCCCATTATTGGTAATATTGTAATTACCTGAATTTACAATAAGGCTTGATCCTGATTTTATTTCAAATAAACCACTTATTACATTAAAATCAGAACCTTCATTTAAATGCATGGTTGTGTTTTCATCAAGAATTAGCGAACCATTATTAATTATTTGAAGACTTGAGCCCTCACGAAGATTAAATGATGAGTAAGGATAAAAACCACTGATTTGGTCTGGAAATTCACAGGACGCAGTACCTGTTCTGTCAAGTGTAACTGTGGCACCGTTAATATCGATAGGTTGACTTTCAGGAAGTTCAATATTGCCGGTCCAACGGACATCTTCATCTACTTGATTATAATCGTATACAACATGTATTTGAGCAGATGTTGATGTAATGTTTCCAATAGTTATTCTTAACCCGTGAAGCCTTATGGGTGATAATGAATCTTTGTAATAATAATATGGTGCCGGCGAATGATCTGGATTTATATTTTCAGGTGAATAAAAATATTGATGTTCAATTATAGCAGGATTACTTGAAATTGAATAGGATTTTCCAGCGACCAGATTCATATTCTTGCCATATTCGTCATAGGTCATTATACCATTCGTTTTAACAATTGAACCCATCTCATTACCGTTGCCACCGCTATTTGGGCTGATGGTGTTTGGATTATAATTTATCTTATTATTTGAATTATAGTCACTTCTGATGGCAGTAACCCCATTTTGCATTGCAAATGGTTCAGATGTTCCAGGATAAAAATCATAAATAGCAGGCCACCATGCAGGATCGTATGCTACTGTTGCCGAGTGTCCGTATTCAAAGTTACCTGCTCCATGAATATATTTTATTCCATTTGCCCCTTTGTCAAATATTCCAGGGATCGTTTTATTATCGGAGATATTCTCAATATAGGCCAATACCCCGTTAGCGTTTTGCGGGAATTCTACACCCTGTGCATTATTTGTTAAACTCCCTCGTTTCTCAAAAACCGATTGACCGCTATGGAATTCTAACCATAAGTATTGATTTGTATTTGGGATTTTCAAACGCATCATATCCCCGGTCGAAAGAAAATCGTATAAAGCATATGTGTTGTTTTGAGTGGAATTATTTAAATCAAAATCAATGTTGTTCCAGCCTAGCCACCATTGTTCCCAACCCAATGTGCAATATTTATGGCGGGCACCTGAACCCATCATGCCCCAACCACTATTGGTAAATAAATGCCTGCCCACAACACTATTTGCACCATTGTAATGAGGGGCATTGTATAAATTGTGCCCAAATTCATGTAAAAAAAATTCACGGAAACCATCAGCTCCCTGTAACCCTAGGGCAGAGGTAAAACCGCTGGTTACTTTATAGGTTCCGGTATTTGTATTTAAAGTTTGATTGGTTATACTTGCCCATCCTGTGGGAACACCACCTACATTTTGTTGTTTATAATGATATAGTAAAAGCGTATCACCGGGCTGGTTGTTACCCCAGGGGTCTTTCCCGCCATCCCATCTAAAACTAATTATTACATAATCCAAACTATCATCGGCAGGGGAGTTTACATTACTGTAGCGCCAATAAGGATTATTGGTTCGTTGGTCAAATGTATCCCAATGATAATTTGGGTATTTTGCTTCAATGGAATCGAAAACCTGGTTGGTAAAATGGCTAAAGCTGTAATCGGTGGTAGGTTGTGGTATTTTTATTACCTCGGGGAATAATTCACCATACATTTTGAACGGGTTTCCGGAAAATTGGCTCATTTGGTAGTAATAATTACTTATGCTCAAATCGGTATTACCCGGGTTGAAACTGTTTATACTGGTATAGAGCACATTGTTGTAATTGGGTAAAGCATTAGTAGGCCATGTAGCATTTAAAGTATCATGAATATCACCTTCAAATTGAGCAAAAACCAACAAAACTTTTAATGCCCCTTGGGGCGTATGTACCCCGCCATATTCCGATAATAGATCGACATTCTTTGGCAATTCAAGGGTGTCGTTTGGATCGTGATAATCGTAAACTTCAAGGTTTTGTGCATTTACCTTGCCAAATAGCAGCATACCTAACAATAAAGTACCCTTTACAAGTTTTTTAAACTTTACTGCATTAACACTTGTTTTTTTCATAATATTGAATGTTTTAATAAGGCAGGAGTGGCCCCCCCAAGTATAATACAGGTTTTAGTTTTGCCGACCGGAACCTGAAAAATATGGCCTCTCCTGTCCTTTGGTTTATATACTAATATTAATTTGGGGCCAAATCAAAGTTTTATTATTTTTAATCGAGTTGTTTTTTTGTTACTAATGAATTCGGTTATATATATTCCGGGCCTTATATTTGATATATCTTCATTAAAATATGAGAGATGATAGATCGTTTTTTGCTTTATTAAAAAGCCATTAATTGACATGAGCTTAAACTCTCCAGTAAATAGGGTACTAAAACTAACATTTAGTTCATTTTTTACTGGATTTGGAAAAATCATTATTTCATCACTATCAACTTTAGTGTTAGAAATTGAGACAGGATCCCATCTTTTAATTTTACCAATGGCAACCATATCCTTACCATAATTATAATTATATCCATAGCCAAAAACTATACAGCTCTCGTCATTGGTTATTAGCATTTTTTTTGAGTATTGACTATTGGGAGAGTATAGATTAAGCGTACTAAGGCAATCACCCATTTCACTGATATGCAAAACCTGAAAATTCGTATGCATATCTCCAAGACCTGTTTCATCATAAAGAAAGTCATAAAAAACAAGTATGCTTTTATCCTTTAATATACGTAAATCGCTGGCATCATAAATTTTATATTGTTCAATTGAGTTTAATTTGCGGTATTCCATTTCTAATTCCAAATTGTTTGAATACCTTCTTACCCATTGGTCAGGATAATCACTTCCTGTAAAATAGAACTTGTTGTTTTTCCAAGTTGTTGCAAAATGCCATTCCGCAATTTCCCCTTTTTTTATTACATCCCCATTTAAATCAATATTCCAATAATAGCAGGTATCAAGCGTACTTGCAAAAACATAATAACTTTCAAGATTAAATGCAACATTAAAAATCCTAATGTATTCATTAGAACCTAATTCTGTCAATGTTTTTTTCCATATAACATTGCAAGATGAATCCATTTTAGTTACAAAAAGTTCGTTTTTATCTACTATTGAGCCTAAAAAAAAATTATCCTCTACATTAATCAAATAAGGATTATATTCACGAATTCTTTTTTGTGTTGTACTGTTTGAGAAAAGTTGTTTAAACCATAATTGATTCCCGTTTTTATCGAGTTTAGTTACTCCAAAGAAGCGAGTATTTCCAATATCCCAACTGCCAGAAACATATAAATAATTATCAACCCAGTTAATTTTTCTTCCATAGCTAAGGGTATCATTTGCCATTATTGAGGTTCTCCATAACTCATTGCTATTTTGTTCAATACATACCAAGTAATAGGTCTGAAAAAATGCACTATAATATAGATAAACTAAATTGCTATCGGGAGTAAATTCAATATCATAAGCAGAATTGTCATAGCCCTGTTCACCTAAGGCATATTGCCATTCAATTGTTATTTTGGGATCGTAAGCATTGTAAACCGGGCAGTTGGTGTCGTTTAAAGCATTTTTGCTTTTTTGTTGTGAGTATTCCCAAAAGTTTTGGGCCTTTGTAACCTCGGCAGGAAATAATATGCACAAACTAAGAATAAGGTGGATGCTTGATTGGAAAACAAAATTTTTCATGTTTTTTATATTAAGATTTCATTCATATAAATATAGAGGCCTAATTTTTAACGGTTTTGCTGAAATATTGATTGTTAAACTCATCGGTAAACCGTACCAAATAAATTCCATTGCTATAACCTGACATTTGAAGGGCAGCGCCCATTTCATGATAAATATTCCGGGTATAGATTAATTTGCCATCAAAGCTGTATAAACAAAGTACCCCGGTTTTTTCGGTATCGAAACTAACCTGCAACCCATTGTGTACCGGATTGGGTGTAATGTTTAGTTTCAGGGGTGCTTTCTTATGGTTAACAGAAACCGGAAATTTTCCTATTTGGGCGAGCAAAATCATTTGTTGATTATAATAAGCATTATAACCATGTCCATAAATTATAAAATCTTCATCATTGGTCATTATCAATTTATTTGAATAAGTACTACCAGAACCTAATAGATTTATAAGCCCCTTACAATTGCCGTTTTCATCAATGTGACGAATGTTCATATTGTATCCTAAATGACCTTCTATATCGGCTGCATAATAATAATCATGAAACACAATAATCGATTTGTCTGAGAGCACTTCTAAACTGCCAGGATCATTAATTAAATATTGATCATTATTTTCCACATACTCCATTTCTAAATCAAATTCTGATGAATATCGACGGATCCAAGTGCCGGATGTACCATAAATAAAGCCTGTTGAGTAGAATTTATTTTCCTTATAAATGACCTTCGTATGATCACCAAATAGCTTACCTGAAATAAATTGTTCCCCATTATTATTAATCTGATAATAATAACAAGTATCGGCGCATTGAACAAATGACCAATAATCTAAACCATCAAATACAATATTTAAATAGTTCACATAGCTATTAATACCTAAATCTTTTAGAGGTATCTCCCAAACTACATTAAATAACGAGTCTAATTTTGCTAAACTAATTGATGTTTTTTTTATAAAATAGGCAAAAAGGTTATTATTTTCCACATTCACTAAACATGGATTGTATAGAATACTTTTCTTCACAGAACTTTTTTCAACAGGAAGCTCCTTATACCATAATAATTTGCCGCTTGAGTTAAATTTCAGCACCCCAAAATTCCGGGTATCATTCCTTTCGATACTGCCAGAGATATAAATATCGTCCCCAATATTTAATACCTGGTTCCCAAAAGATATTGAATCAGGTGTGTAACATTTATAACGCCATTGCTCATTTCGCTCTTTATCAAGATAAACTGCGATTGCACAATTTTCTGTCCCGCTATAATAAAGGTAAATATAACTACTATCAGGGGTAAGTATAAAATCATGGGCAATGTTTTCTTGACTTGTTTCACCTAAAGCCATTTGCCATTGGATATTGACCTCTTCATTGCCAACATTGTAAACCGGACAATCGGGATCTAATAAATTATCTGTGTTTTTTTGCTGCTTTTGTTGCCAAAAATTTTGGGCGTTTGTTACCTCTGTTAGCAATGCTATACACAAGCTAATTATAAGGATGATGCTTGTTTGAACAGTAATGCGTTTCATGTTTTTTTTTATTTGATTGTTATATATTTTCTTTGATAAGTTTTTTTTGTTTTTTCCACGCTGGGAGCTCTTACATTTGTTTTCATAATGGTACATTTTTGGTTGAATATAAATTTTAACTTAACATTGGTTTGCCGCTTATACCGGGGCCGGTATAGACCCAAAACCTGTTTGGCACTATGGGAGTGCCGGTTTGCTTTCCCAACCACTTGCTTACGGCTAAGGTATAAAATATTTGGTGCTTAACAATACGAATGGTTGCTTTTTTTGGGCTAAAGGGGTTTGGTTTTGTGCTACTAGAACCTGTAAAGGTCATGGGATATGGGCTTTGCAATATAATTTCATAGTAGAATTAGTTATGCTTTTACCAATTGTTAACGGGTAGTTTGCAATGTATTGCAAGGCAATCCGGAAAAGTCACCAGATGACTCCGAGCCATCCGGTAACTGAGCAAAATAGGTTACTGCACCACCATTTTCATTGTCTGAACCTGGGGTTCCAAAACCAAATTGCCCACTCTTCCGTTTCCTGTTCAAATAACAAACAGAAATTAATATCTTTGCCCACTCATAAAAAAGCAATTGGTTATGACACTGATAAAATCGATTTCGGGTATCCGTGGCACCATTGGTGGCAGACCCGGAGAGGGATTAAGCCCGTTGGATGTGGTAAAATATACCGCCGCTTATGGTGCCTGGGCAAAGGAAAATGCTCAGGGAAAGGAAAAAATTAAAATTGTGGTGGGGCGCGATGCCCGTATTTCAGGCCCCATGGTATCGCAACTGGTAATTGCCACGCTGGTGGGCTCCGGTATTGATGTCGTCCACCTGGGATTGGCCACTACGCCAACCACCGAAATGGCTGTTACCGATTACAAGGCCGATGGTGGCTTGATTCTTACTGCCAGCCACAATCCCAAACAATGGAATGCCCTGAAATTGTTGGACAGCAATGGCGAATTTTTAAATGGAGTAGAAGGTGAAAAAGTATTGGTTCTGGCCGAAAACGGACAATTCACCTTTGCCCAGGTGGATCAATTGGGAAAAGTGACCGAAATAACCGATTACGACGATGCACACATTCAGCATATCCTTAAATTAAAATGGGTGGATGTGGATGCCATACGGAAAGCAAATTTTAAAGTGGTTTTCGATGGCATCAACTCCGTGGGAGGAATTATCTTGCCCAAGCTGTTTAAAGCGTTGGGAGTGGAACAGGTGGTGGCTTTGAATGCCGAAGCTACCGGAAATTTTGCCCACACCCCGGAACCTCTGCCTGAAAACCTGACTCAAATTTCGCAAGCCATGGTTCAGCATAAAGCCCACGTGGGTTTTGTGGTCGATCCTGATGTAGACCGCCTGGCTATTGTGAACGAAGATGGAACCATGTTTGGTGAAGAATACACCCTGGTTGCTATTGCCGATTACCTGTTGTCGAAAACCCCGGGCAACACGGTTTCGAACCTGTCATCGACCCGTGCCCTGCGCGATGTAACCGAAAAACACGGGGGAACTTATTCTGCCGCAGCGGTTGGTGAGGTGAACGTGGTGACACAAATGAAAAACGTGCACGCGGTAATTGGCGGCGAAGGCAATGGTGGTATTATTTATCCCGAATTGCATTATGGACGCGATGCTTTGGTTGGTATTGCCCTGTTCCTTACTCAACTGGCTAAGTCCGGAAAAACATGCAAACAGTTGCGGGCTACCTATCCGGAATATTTTATATCGAAGAATAAAATCGAACTGACCCCTGACATAGATGTGGATGCCGTTTTGGTTCAAATGAAACAAAAATATACCCACGAAAAGGTGAACGATATCGATGGGGTGAAAATTGACTTTGCCACCGAATGGGTGCACCTTCGGAAATCGAATACCGAGCCCATCATCCGTATTTATGCCGAAAGCAAAACGGAAGAAAAGGCGGCTCAACTGGCCGAAAAAATAATTCGTGAGATTAAGGAGGTTGCAAAAATCTAATTATGGGACGAATTCTGGCCATCGACTATGGAAGAAAGCGCACGGGCATTGCCGTAACCGATCCGTTGCAGATTATTGCCAATGGGTTGACCACCCTTCCTTCGCATGAGGTGCTGGCATTTTTGGCTGCCTATTTTGCGAAAGAAGCTGTGGACTGTGTGGTGGTGGGGTACGCCAAACAAATGGATAATACTGACTCCGAATCGATGACCTACATCAAACCTTTTGTAGCCTCGCTGAAAAAAAAATTCCCAGACAAACCCGTGCACATGGTTGATGAACGGTTTACCTCAAAAATAGCCTTCCAAACCATGATCGAC
>Ga0172379_10011659_pt1 | contig 10410 bp, 15 predicted proteins | sample GrowelOW334metaG_FD_119756 | JGI IMG/M metagenome (GOLD analysis project Ga0172379, IMG submission 119756) | Groundwater microbial communities from an aquifer near a municipal landfill in Southern Ontario, Canada - Groundwater well OW334 metaG | ecosystem: Environmental > Aquatic > Deep...
CGAGACCTACTCTTATTTTTCGGACGAGAAAAGCGCCCAGCTCCGAAACGAGGCTTAGCTCTAAAAGACGATGTTGAACGACCAAATTTCTTCGGTCCTGTTGGATGAGGTTTGTACATATTGGGTCACTCCCAATATGTAACGCTGAGAATGATGTTTGTAGAGTAGCATTTTAACCTTAATTTGTCAACATTTCTTATATTAAAAGAAAAAAGTATACTGGAAATATGAAAGCCTATTTGGACATCGTGAGAAATGTTTTAGAAAATGGTGAGATGGTCAAGACCCGCCAAGGTACTGATGCTTACACCATTGCTGGAGCAATTTTTGAACATGATATGTCTAAAGGTTTCCCCCTCCTCACGACTAAAAAAATGCCTTTCCGCTTAATAGCCACTGAGTTGGAATTTTTCATCAATGGTATTACTGATAAACAATGGTTACTCGACAGGAACAACCATATCTGGGATGAATGGGCGAGTCCTAAGAAGGCTCCCTACGGACACGATGAGGAGTCTAAAAAGAGAATGCTAGAAGAAAGAGATTTGGGTCCCATCTATGGATTCCAGTGGAGGCATTTCAATGCAAAATATGAAAACTTTGATACTGATTATACTGGTAAGGGAGTGGACCAATTGAAGAGGCTTATCGATATATTGAAAACTAATCCACGCGACCGCCGAATGATTGTAAATGCTTGGAATCCTCTCCAGTTAGATGAGATGGCCTTGCCTCCTTGTCACTATTCTTTCCAAGTTACCACGATTAATGGCAAGTTAAACTTAATGTGGAATCAACGCTCGGTTGATACCATGCTCGGACTCCCCTTCAACATTGCTAGCTACGCACTACTACTCAGTCTTTTAGCAAAAGAAGCAGGACTCAAAGAAGGCAAGCTCGTTGGATTCTTGGCTGATGTGCATCTTTTCGAAAACCACGTAGAAGGTGCTAAAGAACAACTCTCTCGTGACTCGAACAAATATCCACTGCCTCAAATCGAAACGAAAAATTGGACCTCAATATACAACTGGAAAACCGAAGACACGACTCTTCTCAATTATGAAAGCCATCCACGTATACCATTCGAAATAGCCGTATAAAAATGAATGAAATTGAAGTAAAAGCAAAACTCAAAGACAAAGAAGCTGTGATGAACCGTTTAAAGGAAATGGGGTTAAAAATTCATGCATCAAAATATCAAAAAGATACAATCTATTGGCCCAATGATATTAAGGATCCATCTGGGCGCCTTTTTGGTAGAAATTTTTTAAGAATCCGTGAACAAAAGATCGGAGAAAATAAGAAAATTCTCTTTACTCTAAAACAACAATTAAAAAGTTCATTAGATAGTATCGAACACGAGCTAGAAATAAAAGAAGAAGATATACCTAAAATGTTTGAAATATTTGAATTATTAGATTTTTATAAATATATAACAGTAGAAAAAGAAAGAACCACTGCTAAAATGGGAGATGTTGAAATCTGTATTGATGATGTTAAAGGTTTGGGATCATTTATTGAACTAGAAAAATTCGGCGAAGTTGGCCAAGCCGACAAAATACACGAAGAACTCTATGCTATCTTGGAATCTTGGGGAATTACCAAAGAAGACTATGTTTATGTCGGATATGATATCCTTATGTATAAAGCTAAAAATTTATGATTTCAATAATTGCAGCAATCGGTAAAAATAACGAACTAGGCAAGAAGAACACACTCCTGTGGAATCTTCCTGCGGATATGAAACACTTCCGTGAGACAACCAAGGGTCATACGGTCATTATGGGGCAGAAAACTTTTGAATCTATCGGTCGCCCCCTCACCAACCGTCGCAACATCGTGGTCACCCGAGAAGAGGGTTTCAAGGCTGAAGGAGTAGAGGTCTCAATGTCGCTAGAAGATACATTGGCATCCTTCGCAGATTCAACAGAAGAAGTTTTTGTCATCGGTGGAGGACAGATATACAAGCAGAGCATCGAGAAAGCTGGCAGACTCTACATCACTCATGTCGATATGGAGGACAAGGAAGCAGATACATACTTCCCAGAGATTATTCCGATAGTTTGGAATGAAACAAAACACGAAGAACACAAAAAGGATTCTGAGAATCCTTTCAATTACACCTTTTCTATCTACGAGAAATTTATCTAGGCGACTTTTTTAATTATTTCGTCTATTTGATTATACAAGTCTTCAAAGGTACCACTATTTTCAATAGCGTACTTCGCTGTCTTCATTACTTCCGGAATTTGCTTGTCTGCTTCTGCTTCTTGGTCTTTTAAAAATTCTTCAAAAGTTTTCTTATCATCTCCTGCATTTTCATTGCGAATTTTCATTCGTTCATATCTTATCTTTGGTTCAGCATCAATCTTTATTAAAATAAAATTTTCTAAATCTTTTAAATGTGAAATATCCGTGAATCTCCTCACCCCATCAATAACCACAACGTCTGCATCTAATTTAGAAGCATCGTTTGCAATAGCTCTAGCAAGTAAATCTTCTCCGAAATTGGCACGCATTACTGTTGATAGTTTCTGAAGATTTTCTCGACTATTGGGAAGGTCCACTCTACTTAAAATATCTCGCAAAATAGAAGAGAACCTGCAATCTTTCGCATTATATTTCTCCACCACATATTTCTTAGTGGTTTCTTTACCACTAGCAAGTGAACCGACTAATCCTAGAATGACTTTAGACATTAAAATTTTGGTATTTTATTTCCCCACATTTCTTTTAAATAACTCTTTCCATTGATATTGCGACAATCAAACCATGGAGAAGCTAATAACAATCTCGTAATTGCTTCATTGGTGGTTTCATTTGTCATTGAGTTTTTATTTTTGTTAACTTTGCTTTCTACGACTGAATTCTTATAAACAACTTTTTTAATACCAGCTTGTATAAGAAATTTTAAACAATTCTCACACGGAGCATATAAACCATAAAGCGTACAATTTTCTAGCCCTCGTTTAGAAAAAATAAGAGCATTCATCTCAGCATGAATAACTAAAAGATATTTCATTGGCCTTTCAAAAGACATTTTCTTCTCATCGCAGCCGCCAACCCAACCATTATAACCAAAAGATACTGGTCGTTTCTTTTCATCAACAATCACACATCCTACCTTGGTAGATGGATCCTTAGATTTTTTGGCCACTTGCTCAGCAATATTTATAAAGTATTCATCCCAAGACATACCTTTTTCAATTTTTTTGCCCCCCTTTTTCATTCCTTAAATATAACCTGGAAACAACAAAAAAGCCAACACTTTCGTGATGGCTTTTTTGTCTTAAAATTTTAAATTATTTTACCTCAATCCCCATTGAACGAGCAGAACCGGCGACGATGTTGATTAATCCTTCGTCATCTTTGGCATTTAGGTCAGCTCTTTTCTTATTAGCAATTTCGAGGGCTTGAGCACGGGTAATTTTGCCAACTTTAACGGAATTAGGTTTGCCTGAGCCACTCTCAACGCCGGCAGCCTTCAAGATAAGTCCAGTAACTGGTGGAGTCTTTAATACGAAATCATAACTGCGGTCTTCGTAAACATACACAACGACACCAACCTTATCCCCTACCATCTTCTGTGTTGCAGCATTGAACTTAGTAACGAAATCACCAATGTTAATACCAGCCTGGCCGAGTGCAGGTCCAAGTGGAGGAGCTGGAGTTGCTTTCCCGCCCATGATTTGAAGTTTTATTTTTTTGGTTATTTTCTTTGCCATATGTCTTTTGTTATTTTGATAGATTAGCTTAAATTTTCTTAACTTGCAAGAAATCGAGTTCGACAGGGGTTTCGCGACCGAACATTGAAACCAGAACTTTTACCTTACCTCTTTCTTGGTCGACGGCATTTACTTTGCCTTCTAGATCTTTGAATGGACCATCCACGATACGGACTGTCTCTTCAATGGCCATATCAATATTGTGTTTAGCAGTATCGGCACCCATTTTCTTAAACAAGAAATCAACTTCATCTTGTCGTAACGGAACGGGGTTGACTCCAGCACCGACGAAACCGGTCACTCGTGGAGTATTGCGTACGACGTACCAAGAATCATCCGTCACAATCATATCAACGAGCACGTAACCGGGATAAATCTTTTCTTCTACCTCTACCCTCTTGCCACCTTTGATTTTGATTTTCTTTTCAATCGGGACAATCACATTGAAAATCTTGTCATTCATGCCCAGAGAATCAATACGTTGTTTCAAATTACGAAGCACAACATTCTCATATCCAGCGTAAGTATGGATTGCGTACCAATTGCGAGTTCCTTGTGTTTCTTGTTTAGACATAGATTACAATGAAATTAACTTCTCTAATCCTTTAGAGAAAATAAAATCGAAAATACCGAGAAAATAAGCCACCAATACAGAAAGGACTACCACAATAATCGTGTAATAAAATGCTTGAGCCCGTGTAGGCCAGAGCACGTGTTTTAATTCTGACTTAGTTTCCTTTAAATATTCAGTGATTTTTGACATAAATATATGATATTTATTTCTCCTTTTAAAAAAGCCCCCTTTCAAGGGCTCTTTTAATAGTACTCTTTTTAGACGAAATAGTCAATAAACGAACTTATCGTATCTCGTAGGTAATGGTGACGTCTGAACTTATGATATTCTCACCCTTGGGAAGCTCGGCCGGAGCTGGCATAGCTACACTGTCGGCCACCATCATTTTCCCAGCACCATACATTATCGGATAGTTTCCATTTTCACTGAAACTGGTGATACGGACTAAGCGCACGCCAAGATCTTTCGCGAGAACTTTTGCTTTTTCTTTAGCCTCGTCGATAGCTTGTTTGCGAGCTTCTGCTTTCAATCCATCTTCGTCATCGACTTCGAAAGCGGGCCCATTTAAAGCCGATACTCCTAATGCTCCTAATCCTTGGATAACTTTACCAGCGTCGTCAGTATTCCTTATTTTTACAGTTACACTTTCTGTGGCAGTGTAACCAGTGATTATGCTCTTTCCAGGATTGGGTGGGCAACCGTATTGCGTACAAGGCATCATTGAGGGTGCATCGTAACGATATTCATACTTTGGATAAAAAGAAGCATTTTCGGTCTTAATATCTTTCAGAGCAATATTACCTTCCTTGGTTAAAAACTCAATAGCCTTCTTCTCGACTTCAGCCACTCCAGCCTGTGCGTCCTTCACGGCCTTGGAACTCTTCTCAATCGTGAAAGAAACGTTAGCTATATCAGGAACAGCGGTAACCTCGCCGTGACCAGTGAAAGAAATGGTGTTGACATTTCGATCACCTCCGAAACCTCTTGGGCCGAAACCAAACATCCTCATCCCAAAATGAGCCAACAAGATAATGACTAAAACTATACCTATTTTTTTACACCAACCACTGTGACATTGATTTTGCATTTCCATATAATTTATTTTTTAATTGCTAATAATTCGACTTCAAAAGAAAGTGTGGCGTTCGGTGGAATAACTCCCCCAGCACCATTCTCTCCATAAGCATAAGCGGGCTCAATGACAAGATTTCTCTTTTCCCCAACTTTCATGCCAGCTACCCCGACATCCCATCCCTTTATAACCTGCCCCGCTCCTAGAACAAAGACAAATGGTTCCACGTGTCCAAACTTCGGATCAACATTGGAATCGAAGGCTCGGCCATCAAGAAACTGGCCAGTATAATTCATAGCTACAGTGTCCCCAGCCTTGGCTACGTCTCCCGTGCCTTCTTTCAAGATTGTAATCTTAACTCCTTCAATTTGTTGTGTATTCATATTTTGTTCATTATTTAGGGCGCCAGACAGGGCGTTGGCTGTAACATCACTGGCATCATCCTTTTTGCTAATAGTTAAATAAACCAAAAAACCAACAACCGCAACGACAATTAGAACCCAAAAAACCATATTACCTTTATTTTTATTTTGCATAGACAGTTTAATTATTTTTAATAACTCGATTATAACAACAAGCAGGAAAAATGCAAAATTAGACGAAATTAACCTCAGGGATAAGCTTTAAATGAAACTTGTCTTCTACTGAAGTAATAATCTGTGAAGCCAAATTTTTAATTTCCTCTCCGGTCGCACCACCGTGATTCACGATTACCAGAGCCTGCTTGTCGTGCACACCGACATTGCCCACCCTCTTTCCCTTCCAGCCACACTGCTCGATGAGCCATCCAGCTGGGATTTTGATAAAACCATCTTCTTCAAAATGGGGCATTTCGGGAAATTCGCGTAAAAGACTTTCAAATTTTTCTTTACTAGTAAAAACATTTTTGAAAAAGCTCCCCGCATTTCCCACGACAGCTGGGTCGGGCAACTTGCTTCGGCGAATCTGCGACACGACATCAGCCACATCTTTTACTTTTTTAATTTCTATATTATTTTTTTCTAGATAGTCTTTTAAGACTTTGTAGGTTACATTTTTCTGTGGAATTTTGCTCAACCTCAGAGTGATGGCTGAGATAAAGTATTGTCCTTTAATTTTATTCTTAAAAATACTTTCTCGATAGCCAAAACCGCATTCATCTTTCAAAAAAATCTTTTTTCCACCACTTTGGATATCGAGGGCTTCAACACTCTCAAGTGTATCCTTCAACTCTACTCCGTAAGCGCCAATATTCTGCATAGGTGCCGCCCCGACAGTACCAGGAACTAACGCTAGGTTTTCTATACCCCAATATTCTCTTTCAACTGCGAAGTTAACTAAATCATTCCAAATTTCTCCTCCCATCGCTCGAATCAACACCGAAGAAGACTTTTTTTTTACAATCTCAATACCTTTAATTCTATTCAGAATAACTATCCCGTCGAAGTCTTTAGTAAATAAGACATTGCTACCACCACCGAGAAATAACTTTTCATTGTTTTTAAACTCCGACAAAAGAAAAAGTGCACGCAAATCATCTTCATTGTTTACTTCAACGAAAAATTTAGCACGAGCAGATATGCCGAAAGTGTTTAATTTTATTAAATTATAATTTTCAGTAATTTGCATAATTTAAACGAAAAGGAAAATTATAGTGCTAACACTAACAATCAATAACAACCAAACAGAAAACCAGCCGATAATATTGGTAACTTTTTTATTTTTAAAATCTCCCATTATCTCTTCACTCCCACTAATTTTCACAATGAAGAATAAAATAATCGGCGAAATAATACCATTAAAAACAGCTGAATAAATAAGGGTTTTTATTGGATCCAAGCCAACGAAATTAAGCGCAATACCTAAAATCATCGCAACGATGATGACTCCATAGAAAGCAGTAGCATGTTTTAACTTGCGATATAAACCTGTTTTCCAGTTAAAGGTTTCAGACAATGCATAAGACGCTGAACCAGCCAAGACTGGGATGGCTAGGAGTCCCACACCGATGATTCCAATTGCGAAAAGAGTGAAAGCTAAGTCCCCGGCAAAGGGTCGCAGAGCCAAAGCTGCGTCAGCAGCGGTCGCGATGTTAGTGATACCTCCAGCATACAATGTCGCCGCGCAGGTGGCGATAATGAAAAACATAATTAAATTGGAAAGAAACATCCCAGACCAAACATCAATACGCATCTTGGAAATATCTTGATGAGTGTTGAGAGTTCGTCTACTTTCTTCTGTCTTCTCTCCCTTCATGATTTGTTCTTCAACTTCTTGTGAAGTCTGCCAGAAAAATAAATATGGGGAAATAGTGGTACCAAGGGCGGCGCAAATTAAAATAATTTCCTCTTTATTGAAAGAAAAACCTGGAACAACCAAATGTCTAAAAACATCTCCCCAGTTAATCGATACAGAAAAAGCAGAAAAGACGTAAGCGAAAAGCACCAAAGCTAGATATTTCAAATATTTGGAATATTTTTTGTATGGAATAAATATTTGCAAAAACAGGCTGAGAAAAGCAAAAAACAAAACAAGTAAGGTAAAATTAGAATAAGGGAAAATAAGTTGCACACCCTTAGCCATCGCGCCTAAGTCAGCTCCGATATTAAAAACATTGGCCAAAAGAAGAAGAATAGTAGAAAAATATAAAATATTTTTTGAAAAATGTCTTTTTATGTTAGTTGCTAGCCCCACACCGGTAGTGAGCCCAATACGAGCACACATTTCTTGGATAACCCCCATGAGCGGGAAAGAAAAGAGTGAAAGCCAAATTAAATTAAAGCCACGAGAAGCTCCCATTTGGGAATAGGTCGCGATGCCCGAAGGGTCATCGTCAGCTGCGCCCGTTGTGAGCCCGGGCCCTAAGATTTTCCAATACTCCTTTAGAGCCTTAGTCGGTTTTTCATTCTCAATATCATTTTTGATCTCGGCTCCAACTTCGACACTCTTCTCAAGTATCTCGGCAGGGGCGCTAAAAATCTTTTCCAAGAGACTTTTCTTCATTCCCTAAGTATAAGGGCAGAGCCATCTTTCTGCAATTTAATAACTTTCGAAGGGTTGCCTCCTCTCTCTCCACCATCGATGTATAAATCCACCATTTCGTGAAAATAATTCTTGGCTTCGTGGACGTTGTTGGCCGGAGACAAACCCTCAAGATTGGCTGAAGGTGCAATGAGTGGGCCCGTATGTTTCAACAATTCTTGCAAGCCATGTGGTACGGGAAGGCGGAAGGCCAAAGTCTGGGTTCCGCGATGCAAATAAAAAAACTTTTGATCTGTACAATCGAAAACAATACTGACGGGACCCGGCCAATATTCTTTAATCTTATTTATTTGCTCAGCAGAAAGATGGATAGAAAACTTCGCCAAATCCTTTATGTCAGAAATCAAGATGATGCAGGGTTTCTCTGGCGCTCTCTTCCTTATTTCATAAATATGGTTGACCACTTGCTCATTTAAAGCATGGCCGACGATGCCGTAGATAGTGTCGGTGGGCATAACCACCACCTTATTATTCAAAAGTATCTTCTCTAAATTCTTGTCATTCCATACCATGGAAATAATTGTACTCTTGGTGTATGATAAAACAAGTATGAAAACAGAATTTAAAAAACTTATATACTTTTTCGACAAATTAGAGGATAAGATAAGAAGCAGATTAAGCCACCATCCCAAGGCATATGCGCTCATTGGGGGTGTGGGAATAATATTATTCTGGAGGGGGGTATGGCATTTAGCCGATGATATAAACATTAGCTCTTCACTGTCTTTCCTGATTGGTCTTTCTATCCTACTCGCTACTGGCGTTTTTGTTTCTGCTTTTATAGGAAGTCGGCTCATAATTTCTGGTCTCGTTGGGGAAAAAAAGATCACTGAAAAAACCGAAGAAGAGGTGGAAACAGAGGAAATGCAATTAAAAAATCTACAAAGTACTCTCGTTAAGATTGAGAAAAAACTAGAACATATTGATGAGGATATTGAAAAGCATCCAGCTTTTAAAAAGAAGGAAGGAAATTAAATTACAAAATTTCTTTTTCTAACTTTTTCTCTATTTCTTCTTCACTGATCGGTTTCAACATTTCTCGCAATTCCGGATCTTGTGATAAATCAACACCATTTTTTTCAAGTAAAATTGCCATCATTTTCATAAGTTTGGTTATTTCGTTGCTGATCATTAAATTTATTTGCAAATCAGTCTCTTCTCTAAGGTCATCAATCTTGGATCCACGATTTTGCGAAATAAGCACAAAAATCGACAAGACAATGGCCTCCAAGGAAACCACCATCGTTAAAAAGCTAAATGGAAAAGGATCAAATTCGGGAAAAATATCTCCCGGAACTGTATGAATTAAAATCCAAACCGCAAATAAGCAAATATTAAGGATTAAGAAAGTCATACTGCCAAAGCTAGAAGTCATGGCGTCAGCCATTTTTTCTGACAGAGTTCTTTTGGCATCCGCTTTAGCCTTTATACTCTTCAATATCTCCCTTTTATATCCCTCCTTCTCTTCAAACAATGAGCGCAAGAAAGCTAAATGATTTTGTTGTGACATTTTTTTTAAAAAAACTTATCTTTTAAAACTACAAAGCTGAAAATACCAAAAAAAATAAAAATAATTCCAATAATTATTTTTCTCCAGAGGCTAGGGCGAAAAACTTTCTGCAGGCTTACATTATTGAGCCAGAAAACAAGGGCTAGGTGTACGAACATGGCGAATGCGTTGATGACTGCTCCTAGAACTATTAATGTTTTCGGTTCGTAAACGTCAAACAAAAACAGTGCTATGCCGAAGGCAATTTGAGCCCATACAAAAGAATAGTATATTTTGGAAAGATTAATCTTGCCCCTCTCTTGCCCATTTAATTTTCTGATTGCAAAGTTTTCCGCCATTATACGAGAAGTAGAGTCCATCACTCCTAATTGTGTTTGGAATAACATTATAGAAACGACGACCAAAAACAAAACTCCAACAGATGGCAACACCATTTGACCAATCACTGCTCCCTCATTTATGACAAAATTGATACCTTCAGCATTACCAGATAACCCGTGTGTCGTAG
>Ga0172379_10011660_pt1 | contig 10410 bp, 9 predicted proteins | sample GrowelOW334metaG_FD_119756 | JGI IMG/M metagenome (GOLD analysis project Ga0172379, IMG submission 119756) | Groundwater microbial communities from an aquifer near a municipal landfill in Southern Ontario, Canada - Groundwater well OW334 metaG | ecosystem: Environmental > Aquatic > Deep...
CTAATTCCGTTTGCGGCTGATTAAAGACAGTATTATTATAACTGGGACAATTACCATTAACTTCTTTATGAAAAACCTGCGCCGGCCCAAAACTCGCCAGCCAATTAAGGGTCCAAAGCTTAAAGCGGCTCTCCAGCGCCAGCATTTGAGTCGCTAAAACCCGGTTCTCATTGCTATCATAACCGGCATCTATAGTGTCCAAAGCAACTTTAAAAGCCGAGTCAGTATCCCAATTCTTTAAATAGTTGGCCTGCAGGCGATAATCAAGAAAGGCCCGGCGAGGAGAATTGACCATTTGGCGGGCACGGAGGTAAACATCACCATCGATGCTAGTTTCCCGACTAGCCACGTCGGTCTGGTAGCGGAGCAAAGCGGCTTCCTGACGCAATTCAGCCACCAGTTTTTCTTCCCTGGCATTTTCGGTATTAATAGCTTTGGCAAAATTGGAGAGAAAACAGGCGATCTCTATTCTGGTAATATTACGCTCACCCAGATAAGTTCCGTCGGGAAAGCCTTTGGTCACCCCCATTTTTACTAATTCATAGACCGCCTCGTTGGCCCAGTGTCCTTCGGGGACATCTTTAAAATAAACTTTTTCTTCAGCGGCGAAAACTGGAAGAGAAAGGCACAACAGTAAAGCCAATAAAACTAGTTTTTTCATCGCAGATGAGAGAAAATTTCCTGGGCGATCTCTATCGCCGCTTGAGGACGGCTGACACGTTTGATATTCTCTTGATATTTGGCAAATTCGTCCGGCTGCTGCATCTCTTTGATAATTTCGACAACTTTATCCGGGTCCTGGCTCACCCGGCCAACATTTTCCCTGACGACAAACTCCACATTTCCCTCTTCCTGCCCCGGCAGCCAGGAGGTAATGATTATTGGCAGGCCCATCGCCATTGCTTCGGCAATCGTCCCCGGGCCTGCTTTGGTGACGATTAAGTCCGACTCTGCCATCAATTCATGAACCTGGTCGGTAAAACCAAATACCCTCATTGGAAAACTAAATTTATCACTAACTTTTTTCAGTTTTGTCTCTAAACTCTTATTACGGCCGGTTATGACAATCAATTGGACAGCCAGTTTTTGGCGGTCGATTTCTTCGATAATCTCCAGCATCTTCCCCGCCCCTTCGCCGCCACCCATTAACAGGATAGTAAAAGCTCTGGGTTTGAGGTGTTCATGCTCTCTGGCCACCTGCTTCTCCTTATCACGGAGAAAAAATTTAGGGTCGATTGGCATCCCGATAACTTTAATTTTGTCGTCAGGCAACCCATATTTCAGCGCATTTTCTCTCGCTTCCGGCGTGGCGACAATGTATTGGTCAACATCGTGGGTAACCCAAGCGCGATGCAAAGTAACCGGGTCGGTAATAACCACGATAAACGGAATGTGCCGGCCGGATTGTTTGATCGCCCGGGCTGTCAGGTGATTGACCATCGGGTGGACAGAGATGATCCCATCGGGATTTTTTTCTTGAAATAATTTGATCAATTCTTCCAGAATAAAAGGCCGCGACATCTGCTCCAGCATTTCTAATTTCTTTTCATCGTCAAGCCAGTAATAGAGTTGGCCCCACATCTTGGGATAATATTTGATAACGGGAGAATATAGCTTGGCAAAAATATTTAAAAAGCTGGAACAGGAGGCAAAGACATCGACCATCTCCTGGTCATATTGTTCCGGCTGGAGGTGGTTAACCGCGTTAATAATCGCGTTGGCCGCCGAGCGGTGGCCGCCGCCGGTATCAGAGAATAGGTATAACAACTTTTTTTTCATAGCTTAAACTCTCTTGCTCGGAACCTGCGAATGAACTTCGCGGTTCCTCGCAAAATTTATCAAAAAATTGAAACCGAGACGTTTAGTCTCAGGTTTCAATTTTATTATACCAATCTAAAGTTTTCTGCAACCCGTCCTTAATTCCTGTCTTGGCTTTCCAGCCTAATCCTTTAGCCGCCTTTTTGCAATTCAAAACACTGCGCAAGAGCTCTCCCGCCCGCGCTGGAGCATAAACCGCTGATTGGGGAAATTTCAAAAGCCCTTTTAAGCAAGCAAATAGTTCGTTAACCGAAACTCCCATCTCTGTCCCCACGTTGAAAATTTCATTGGTCCCTCGGTCCAATGCGGCTAGGTTGGCCGCCGCCACATCACCGACATAAACATAATCACGCAATTGTTTCCCATCGCCATAAATCGTCGGTACTTCATTCTTCAACATCTTGCCGCAGAAAATCGCGATGACGCCGGCTTCACCCAGCGGATCCTGGCACGGGCCGTAAACATTGCCATAGCGAACAACCGTATAATTTAAACCTTCATTAATTTTATAGGCGTAAAGATACATCTCCACCGAGCGTTTGGTAATCGCGTACGGCGAAATTGGTTCTTGAGGGTGGTTTTCATCCGCCCCATTTTTTTCTTTGACCTCACCGTAGATCGCACCGCCGGTTGAAGCAAAAATGATCTTTCTGATTTTGGCTTTGACCGCCGCATTGAGGAGATTGAGGGTCCCAATTTCATTGATCTTAGCATTATGGACCGGATCAGTTAGTGACTTGCGGACATCGATCTGGGCGGCATGGTGATTGATAATGTCTGGAGAGAATTTTAGTACAGCATCTTGCAACTTTTGAGCATCTTGGATGTCGAGATTAAAAAACTGGGCTTTAGGGTTGAGATTGGCACTTTTCCCGGTCGATAGGTCATCAATAATGGCAACTTCATGACCAGCGGCAACATAAGCATCAACAACGTTGGAGCCGATAAAGCCAGCGCCACCCGTGACTATGATTTTCATTTCTGACTTGGATTATAACAAAATTAGGAAAAGAAGTGAAATTATTAAGAAAGCAAAACGATATATTTAGGAATGGAGGGATGAAGTTTGACAAGTATTTCCAGCTTACCAACAGCACCTACAATAGGTAGGTATTCATTGGCTCAACTCCCGGATTATTATTTATTTCGCACCAGGAGATTGACTTCTTGGTGGGTGGAAAAACATGGGCTACCACGGGAATTGGCAAAAGCGCTTGTTCATTTGTCAGGATATCATTTCACCCAATCATTTATTGATTTATGCAAAAGAAAAGATTTTCAAGAAGCATTTGCCGATAGCTTGTTTAATTCCAATTGCAAGGAAATCGCAATTTTTGGCTTATTAGAAGGGGTTAATCCTTCTGCTCAAGGGTGGTTTACAATAACTGGGCCTCACAACAATATTCTTACCCCTTGTTCCGGAAGAAAACAACGTCTCTCCCTGGTAAGAACAGAAAGATAATAATTTATTTCTTCTTCGCCAGTCCCTCTTTATACAGCTCAACAATCCGGGCGCAGATATTTTTCCAATCGTAAGTGGTTTCCACCATTTGACGCCCGGCCCGACCCATGGCAAAAGCTTTTTGCGGATCGGCCAAGAGGGAGTTGACCGCATTGGCAATCGCCTGTGGGTCCTGTTTGGGAACAATTAAGCCGGTCTTCCCCTCGTCCATAACCGCGTTAGGTCCGGGGATATCGGTGCAGATAACCGCCGTGTAGTTCGCCATCGCCTCTAATTGGACAATGCCAAAGGCCTCAAGACGGTTGATCGAAGGGAAAACATAAACCAGAGATTGGTAATAGAAGCGGACCAATTGTTCAAAGGTCGCGACGCCATACATCTCAATTGAGCTCCTGACGCCTAAACTATCGATCAAACTGTTAATCGAAGCCTTTTCTTCTCCGTCACCGCAAATAACCAATTTTGTATCGGGAAACTTGGCTAAAATCATCGGCATGGCTTTGACCATATAATCGCAACCCTTATTCCCCGCCATGCGACCAAGCCAAAGGATCTGCTTGGGATTTTTATCTTTTTCAGTCAATCCTATTTTTTTCTGCATCTCATCGATCTGGTCATGAAAAATCCCGATCGGGATACTGCGGATATTTTTGATGTCTTTAAGGACCGGTGAAGTCTCCGCATAAGTTTTGGTCGTGTTATAGACCACATCAGCCCGCCGCAAGAGCATCCGGGCCATAACATTAAAGGGCTTTTCTACCGCCTTCACAAACCAGGGAGGAACTGGAACACCATAATATTTTTCTGAAACAGTAACATCACAATGGTAGGTAACAATTACTGGTTGTTTAATCTTGCCGACAACCTCGCGCAAAAAGCCGAATGAAGGAACATGGCAATGGACAATGTCGTAACCTTCCAGCATCTTAAGATCAAATTTTTGTTTCGTTACCGGCAAATAGCTAAACATATTGGTCGCGGGCAGACGGATGACTTTGAAACCGCTCATCATCTCTTCAGCCGGGGCATTTTTTTCGGCCGGTAAATTGGTCGAAATAACTGTAACTTCGTGTCCCGCCTGGACCATGGCCATCGAGAGATCTTTAACATATTTTTCAGTGCCGCCGGTGTGAGGGTAAAAATAAGGGACGAGCATAACAATTTTCATAACGAAACTCCTTTTCTCTGGTTGAGATAATTTGAGTATAAATTCAACCAGAAGTAACGATCAACCCCTGTGGCAAGAGATGGTAACATATAGGGCCAGCGCATGCAAGAAGAGCAAATATTCTCGCGCCCCTGTTTACCCTCTTGATTGAAAAAACAAGGCCCCACTCGACGTCCATCGGGTAAAAAGGTTACCGTTGTTTCCCTGGCCCGACAGCGCGGCCAGATCACTTTATTGCCGCCCTGCTTAATAAATTCTAAAACGGCCTGATTAACCAAAACATTTTTGCGGCGGCCGTAATAACGAATATGATCGATTGTCCCCCGGTCAAAACCCTGGGAGCCATAAAAATCATAAACTGGATTGATATATAGGGAAACTCCCAGTTGGTCAGCTAAGTCGACCATCTCCGGGAGATAAAGGATACTGTCGCGCGTTAAAGTAAATTTAATGATCGGCTTCTCCCCTATCTCCACCGCTTTTTTAATCCCGGTAACCACCTCATCAAAACAATCAATCCCGCGGCTCCGCTCGTGCATCTCGGCATTAGGGTAATCGAGAGAGAAAAATAAATTATCAACCAGCCCAGCTAAACTTTGTGCCTGCTCGACATAGTTGATCCCGTTGGTGGTTAATTTTGTCTGTAATCTCAAGGACTTGGCTTGCTGGAGCACAGGGAGAAGATGAGGAGAAAGGAGCGGCTCTCCACCCGTAATATTAATAATTGTTACTCCCGCCTGCTTAAGCGGCGCAAGGTCGAGCGGCTTTTCTTCAATTTTATTGGCCGCCTCTTCATTTTGCCAGCAATTACAGAATTCACAGGTAGCATTACAGCGGAGCGTTATATAGTAATGGCAGAGCATAAAAGATTACACCGTCCTAAACTTCGGCAAGAATATCCCCGCCACCCCGGTTGCCGCCACAATCCACCCCATAGCGGCCAAGGTCGCCTGGACCCCGTAAATATCAGCCAGAAGCCCCGCCAGAATAACCGGAAAGACAAAGGCAGAGTTGATCAGCATGTTTTGCAGGCCAAAGACCCGACCGCGAATGCGGCGGGGAATGCGCTGTTGTAAAATTGTTTGGATGGATGAAGTTATAAAAATATTGCCAATGCCTAAAATAAAGATCAGGCTAAGAGCAACATGGAGATCTTTAACACTGCCAAGAAAGATTAAGGTCAGGCCGGAAACGATAAAGCTGAAAATAACAATTACCCCTTTGGTCAACCAGAGTTGCAGCCGCTCCAAGAGCCACATACCCACAAACATCCCCAACCCCACCGCGATAATGAGATAACCAAAGTTTTTGGCGCCAATATTTAAAACATCTTTAGCGTAAGTAATGGCTAATAAAGAAACAATGGCAATCGCCGCCGTCGCCACAAAGAGTTTTAATAAGGCGTAACGGACAATTACATTGCGCCGGATAAATTCAATACCAAAAAGCAGGTCTTTCATAATGGAATGGTCCCTATGCGCTGGCCGCGGCTCGCGGGGTTTAAGCGGGACCAAGGCCACCACTACGGCCGAGATAAAATAGAGGACCGCCGCCGCCACAAAGGTCCCATCGTTGCCCAAAATATTGACTAGAGGAGCACCGAGGCCAAAACCGACAACTGATGAGGTCATCCAGGTGATCATGAAGAGAGCGTTGGCCACAATCAAATCATGTTTTTTGACCAGTTCTGGAATGGAAGCCGATTCAGCCGGCGCAAAAAATTGGGTCGCGGTATAAAGGAGAAAACTAACTAGAAAAATCAGTCCCAGGGATTTTGTAATTAAGGGAATAATCAATAGCACCAATGCGCCGCGAATAATCGACGTCACCGTCAGTATTCCCTTGCGGTCCCACTTATCAACATAGACTCCCGCTAAAGGACCAAATAATAAAGAGGGTAACCCAAAAGCCAGCAGAGGAACGGCAACTCCCAGGTTGCTGGTAGTCAAACTGTAGGCAATGATCATTAACACATAAACAAAAATGCGGTCGGCTAGTTGACAGCTTAATTGGCCCAGCCAGAGGAGAAGAAATCCGCTATTGGATAAAACTTTGGCAAAACTTGTCCCCGCCTGGTTGGGCAATTCGCCTCCGGGAGGGATAGCAATTTCTACCATTGGCTTAAATCCTTTCCTAAATGATCACTTAACGCGTAATGAGGACTAACTTCCTCACTGTATATACCCTCAAGTTTTACAAAAGCCTTTTCAAAATCCCGCGCCACCTGACGCGGCGGCTCCCCAGCCAGCAGATACTCTAACCCTTTGAGCAATAAATCAAACAATTCCGGATAGTGCTGGCCTTCAGATGTTCCAGATTTAACTAATTTTACCATATAAAGTCCGGCAGGAAGAGTTAAAGGTCCCTGGCGCAGTTTTTGAAAGGACTCCTCAACCTGACACTGGGAGATAATATCGAGACTGCGCCCTTTGGCAATCAGATAATCTCCGTAGGTAAAGGGCTCCACCCGACCAGCGAGGCGAGAAGGAATTTTCCTGGCACTTTTGGCCACCGCTCTGATCTTGCCAAAATCGCGGGTGAACAATGTGACAATCTTATCCGCCTCAGCAAACGGCTTGGATCCCAAACTAATTGCCCGAGTCTTATAGGTAGGCATGACCTAAAGTGTAAAACGGATCGCAAGTTTTGTCCATGGTCACTTTATTAAGCCCTAACCTCTTGACAAATAACTTCTCAACCCGCTAGACTGTTTTTACCGTGAAAGATGAAAAATTAAGCGTTTTAGTGGTCGATGATGAAGCCGACATGCGCCAAACTTATCTGGCCATTCTCAAAAAACATTTTAATGTTTTAACTGCCGCATCAGGCAAAGAGGCCCTGAAAATTATCCACAGCCAACCAATCTCTCTTATCTTGCTGGATATCCGGATGCCGCAAATGGATGGTCTCACCGCCTTACAGAAATTTAAAGAGGTTGACCCTGATTTAACTATTATTATTGTTTCCGCCTCCAAAGATTTGCCATCAGCAGTATCTGCCATGAAATTGGGGGCCTATGACTATATCAGCAAACCTTTTGACGTCAAAGAACTGCTGGCCTTGATCGATAAAGCCCTGGAAACCCGCCGGCTGGTGCGAGAAAACCTCTACCTCAAAGAATCGCTTAAAGAAGCCACCTCCTATTGTAATTTAATCGGCCAAAGCAGTGTAATGAAAAAATTGTTTGCCGATATTGATAATATCGCCCCCACCGACAGTACGGTTTTGATCAGAGGTGAATCGGGCACGGGGAAAGAATTGGTCGCTCGAGCTATTCACCAGAAAAGTAAACGGTTAAATGACCCGTTTGTAGCGGTCAATTGCGCCGCTATTCCGGAGAACCTTTTGGAATCTGAACTTTTTGGCTATGAACGCGGAGCTTTCACCGGAGCCATGGAGAGAAAACTGGGTAAATTTGAATTGGCTGACGGGGGAACACTCTTTCTGGATGAAATTGGCTGTATGAGCCTGCCGATGCAATCAAAACTTTTGCGTGTTTTAGAAGATCGGGTGATTGAGCGGATCGGCGGAGAAAAAGGGGTCCCGGTTAACGTTAGAATTATATCCGCCACAAATATCGATTTTGACCAGCATATTAAAGAGAATAAATTTCGCCATGACCTTTATTATCGTCTAAATGTCATTCCCTTAAATCTCCCTCCCCTGCGCGAGCGCAAAGACGATCTCCCTTTATTAATTGACTATTTCCTGAAAAAGTTCAATACGCTGCTAAATAAAAAAATCTCCTCCTTCTCCCCCGAAGCCATGAAAGCCTTAAAAATTTATAATTGGCCGGGAAATATCAGGGAATTACAAAATTTAGTTGAGCGAGTTGTCGTCCTAAGCCACAATCCCATCATCTCCAAAGAAGAATTGGGCCTCCCCGTCTAAGTTCACTTTATTCCCAAATTGTAGTAAAATAAGTTTATTGAACCTGCGGCTGAACGCCGCGGTTAATAAAATAACAGCGAGGTTTACTCGCTGTTTATATTAAGAAAGGGGCAAAACAAAATGGTACGTTTAAAAGAAGAGTATTTTTTCATTGATCGGGCAAAGAATGGGGCAAAAATCGATAAGGTCCACGGGAGACAGATCCTTGATTCCCGAGGCAATCCTACTGTTGAGGTTGAAATAACTTTAAAGGATGGCACCGTTGCCAACGCCATGGTCCCATCAGGAGCATCCACGGGAGAGAATGAAGCTCTGGAATTGCGCGATAAAGAGGATAAACGCTATCAAGGCAAGGGAGTTTATACCGCGGTTAAGAATATCAATGAAATTCTTGGGCCAAAAGTGGTTGGCATGCCAGTCCATCAACAATTAAAGATTGATAACTTGATGTTGGAGCTCGACGGAACCCCATTTAAGAGCAAGCTCGGCGCCAATGCCCTGCTGGGAATCTCTCTGGCTGTCGCTCAAGCCGCGGCTAAATCTTATGGTATTCCTCTTTTCAAATATATTGGCGGCGACAAGGCGACAATTCTGCCGGTTCCCAACATGAATGTTATGAACGGCGGCGCTCATGCCGGCTGGAATACTGAACTGCAGGAATTTATGATCTCCCCCGCCGGCCTGCCAACATTTTCTGAAGCACTCCGCGCCGGAGCCGAAATTTATCAAACTTTAAAAAAGGTCTTGAAAGACCGGGGGCTCTCTACCGGAGTCGGCGATGAAGGCGGCTTTGCACCTAAGCTGACTAAAAACGAAGAAGCCATCCAGGTGATTATAGAAGCGATTGAAAAAGCCGGCTATACACCGGGGAAAGATGTTTATGTTGCCCTCGATCCGGCCGCCAGTGAATTTTTCAAAGACGGCAAATACCAATTAAAGAGCGAAGGCCGGGCGTTAAGTCCTGAAGAGATGGTGGCGATGTATGAAGAATGGGTTAAAAAATATCCGATCATCTCGATTGAAGACGGCTGTTCAGAGAAAGATTGGGACGGCTGGAAGATTTCGACCGATAAGCTCGGCGGCAAAATCCAGTTGGTTGGTGATGACCTGTTTGTCACTAACCCGGAATTTTTGAAGAAAGGGATCAAACAAGGGGTAGGCAATTCTATTCTAATCAAATTAAATCAGATCGGCACCCTATCGGAGACCCTCTATACTATGGAGATCGCCAAAGCCGCTGGTTATACCTTTATGACTTCGCATCGGAGCGGAGAGACAGAAGATACAACGATTGCTGATTTAGCCGTCGCCACAAATTCCGGACAAATTAAAACCGGCGCTCCCTGCCGCTCGGAGAGAACAGCCAAATATAACCAGTTACTCCGTATTGAGGAAATTCTTGGCAGTAAAGCTCAGTATCTTGGCTTAAAAGGTTATAACCCGAAAAGATAAACGTGTTGATCGATACTCATGCCCATTTGACCTTTCCGGAATTCAAAGCTGACCTGCCGGAAGTAATTGAGCGGGCTAAAGCAGCAAACTTAACGGCCATCATTAATATTGCTCTTGATGAAGCAGCGCTGGAAACTTCGTTAACAATCGCAGAGACCTACCCTAACTACATATATACCGCCTATGGCCTGCATCCCCATGATGCCAGCACCTGGCAGGAAAAGGTCGCTGATAAAATCAAAGAATTAGCGAAAGATAAAAAAATTGTCGCAGTCGGCGAAATCGGCCTAGATTACCACTACAATCTCTCCCCTCTTGAAGATCAAAAAAAGGTCTTGCGCCGCTTACTGCAGATAGCCCAGGAAGTTGATTTGCCGGCCATTATCCATTCCCGCGAATCGACTAAAGATATGTTAACGATCCTGCACGAAGAAAATCAGGGGAAGCTAAGGGGCGTTTTGCACTGTTTTTCGGGAGATATGGATTTAGGAAGGCAAGCGCTTGAGATGGACTTAATGATATCTTTTACGGCTAACATTACTTTCCCCAAAGCCAACATAATACGAGAAGCAGCCAAAGAGCTTCCCTTGGATAAAATAATGATTGAGACCGATTGCCC
>Ga0172379_10011661_pt1 | contig 10409 bp, 7 predicted proteins | sample GrowelOW334metaG_FD_119756 | JGI IMG/M metagenome (GOLD analysis project Ga0172379, IMG submission 119756) | Groundwater microbial communities from an aquifer near a municipal landfill in Southern Ontario, Canada - Groundwater well OW334 metaG | ecosystem: Environmental > Aquatic > Deep...
GCTCATCACTGCGACATCCAACTTTTCCCGGCTGGCTTTTGCTTTCAGGAAGTGAACAAAATCGAGTACCTCAAAGAGAAACGGTTCAGGAGTTTTCTCGATCTCGTTTATTAGTTCTTCTTTTGTATTCATGGCGTCATTCTCTCTTTCTGATTATCTTTTCTGAGCTTGAGTATACCATTGATTTCTTTACTTGTATATTATGAATTTCGAAGATGATTTCTTCAAAGCGAACGGCGGCGGATGAGCTGCAAGCCCCGCAGGACTGGGGGTACGCGAAAGCGTTCACTCAGCCTGAGGAGCGGCCAGCTCTATTGGCTTGATAGGCGGAGCGGGAGCGCAGCCTAGCAAGCCAATAGCGAAGCATCCGCCGCCGATAAGCTGAGCCGGAGCAGCCCAGTGGGCTGCGATCGGCTCTAGCGCCGTGGTTCAAGTAAGCCGCTACGCGGCAGATTCCTTTTAATATCTTTCTCTTATCACAAAAACACCCAATCTGCTAACCACCGCTGACGACAGTAACCACCCTATTTTTGCTATACACGCTCTTGGGAAGCAGCAAGCTTCCGATTCCATCAACTCACATTGAAAAGGAGAGCTTTATGCAAAAGAACTGGTGGTACCAAAGCAAATGGCATTCAAAAATGGACAAATCCATGCAAGTCAGCGGCATGGGGGAACGGACCAGAGAAGCTTATCTGCGTTCCATGCGTCAACTGGTCGAGCACTACGACAAAAGCCCCGACCTCATCACGGAAGACGAACTGCTCAACTATTTCATCCACCGGCAAAACGTCACCGGCTGGAGTCCCGCGACCATGCGCATCTGCTATTCCGGCGTCAAGTTCTTCTTCAAACACGTCCTCAAGAAAAACTGGCATCTGCTTGCCATCGCCCAAGCGCGCCGGGAGCAACGGCTGCCGGCTGTGCTCTCCAGAGAAGAAATCAAAACGATTTTATCTCTGGTACGACCCTTTCACAATTATGCCTACCTGATGACCGTCTATTCCTGCAGGCCTCCGTCTCCAGGAAGGTCTTTTCCTGGAAGTCTCCGATATCGATGGCAAGAGAAAGATGATCCACATCCACCGCGGCAAGGGAGCTAAGGATCGTTATGTCCCCCTGCCCGAATCAACCTACGCCCTGCTCCGCCGTTATTGGCTCACGCACCGCAATCCGAAACTCATCTTCCCCGCCGTCGGCAGGTGTTTGCTCTATCTATTCAGTATCATCCCCAACAGGGATTGCCGCGGATCAACCTGATCAAACCGCTTCCCTCGTCGCCATCTTTTAAAAACTCCCATAGGAGTCAAGGGAAAAGTGCGCGCTGCGACGATTTATAAGGAGAATGACTAGCCCTGTCGCCGGGTATTTAACATGAATAACAATGATCGCCAGTTAAAAATGCCGACGAATTACCTCATCGATCCTCTACAGTATTACGTTCTTTCCCTCTAACTCCACACCACTGCGAAGCTTTACCCTATATAAATATGATGACCGCGCCTACTTGAACAAAGGATTGAATGCGACCTTGCAGGTCTCATCAATCCTTATTGGTTAGCCGCATTTATCGTGACCATATTTGCCCTTCTTCCAATAACCTACTGATCATTATATTCGAAGACAAAGGATGGAACCCCAAGACCAGCCGTATGGTCTTAAGCGCCCGGTAGACCTGAATCATTAATTTGCGCTGTTCATGAATGTACTTCTGGTCGAACTCATTCCCCTTGATAGAGTGGGCGGGCTTCTGACGAAGTGTACGGACATGCTTGAGGGTCTGAATCATCTCCTCGATTTGTGACCAATCATCTGTCCTAAACTCCTTTCTAAGCCAGTCGTTAAGTATTTGAATTGTGCCCTTCTGCTTCAGAACAATCTTTCCGTCACCCCGTTCTTCTTCTGTTTCAAAGGCAATATCGCTGGCAAAAAACTCCCTATTAATATTCTCCGACAACATCTTGTCGATTAAGTGAATGAACTCGCCGTATTCCTTTGATGTTGGTCGGAGTAGATATCCGAATTCACGTGGACGCCGGTGTTCCGCAAAGTCATCCTTGAACAGCGGGGTACGTCCGATAGCTGCGCAAATGTCGTTGACGGTTTTCATTTCCAGAAGCACGGCCTGAAACAGGGAGAGCCGTTCTGGGAAATCTCCTACGATTGACGTACGGTAGTAGTCTGGGTGGAGAAAGGTTTTTCGATTAACCTGCTTGGACGCCCAAATCAGTTGGTGCTCCGGAGATAGGTGCGATAGATAGCGAAGGAAAGCAGCCACAAATATGTTGTCATCGTCGTCAAAGGCAAACCCGAAGGACTCGAGCAATATTTCGTCCGATTCTTTCATGTTGTTTTTTCCGTAGAACTCTTCTCGGATACAAATGTGGCCGCGGATATCTCCGTATTCATAGGCGTAACGCGGGTCATTCCGATAGAGTTCCAAGACTGATAGTTCAAAAGCTTTGTGCTCAAGCTGTGCCTGGCCAAGCGCCAAACATAAGCTGAACGGTCTGTCGCTGAATGCACCGGGATCGACCACAGTCTCCAAGTGTTTGGTGGTCGGGTATACGCATGCATGTAGTGATTTTGACGTGGTTAGTTTTTCTCTCTGCTCTTCCTCAGATTCCGAAGGCAGAGCCTTTATGTGAGGATTAGGGTGATAGTCGCCGAAAACCACGGATACCAATCCGTCGCCGACGAGCGACGACAAGCACTCGCGCGTCTCTGCTTCTCCATGCGTTTTCACGAGTGACGAAACAGCCATGCCGTTGTAATCATGTGAATTCAGGTAGAAGCTTGTCAGCGCATCAAGCATCTCATCACGATCCATCGATAATCCTCTTCAAAGCACGCTAACGTGTTGCTCACGGGGCGCAGCTTTTTTGCGCTCCCGTGCAGCAAATTGTTCGGTAACGCCATTATTTTCGAATACCAAAGGCCCTTAGCTATATTTCATAAATATGCTTGAACGAACCGATCTATAAGTTCTGTTAGTCGGTCTTCTTCAATATCATTTCCATAATAAGCGGCCAGAGCTTCGATTGCGCAAATGGTATCAAGTTCTTTCATTCCATACATGTCTTCAGAAATGCACTCTAACAGGGAAAAATATGATTTGATTTCCTCGGCCTGATCTTCAGAATCTTTAGTACGATAGGAGGTAACATATTCGAGCTCGTCTATAAAATCTTCAATCGTTGGCGGTAAGCTCTCCCTCAGCGCTATCGTTGTTATTTCATTCCATTCTTTTCCAATACGGTCCTTAATTGATTCAATGCCCGCTTCGGTATTAACCTCAGCAGCAACCATAGCGCTATAGACAACCCATTCAGAATCTTCGAGGGGATACCCTCTTATATCTTCTGTTATTTCGTCAAGCTCTGCCCGTAGCTTATCATCGCCGAGCAGTTCTCTTACATCTCTTATAGTCTCAGCTTCAGCCTCTTCCAAATTTGACATCCAATCATAAAGAGACCACCGCCAAATATCATCATTGTACTTCTGGCTAAATAGTAAAGCCAAGCGTCGTGGAGAAGGAGGATCAGTTTCTTTTATATCTTGAGCTTTTTCCGCTGGTTTATTCAGTTCGTTTCTTATCTGTTGTGCCAACTCATCAATAGCTGACAGCTGTTTTGATATAGCCTTAGAGGTGGCGGCTATCAGCTCTGGTGAATTATTTCCATACAGGTCATCCCTCGAAAGCCTACCCCACATATCCTGTGCAAGAGTACGTATCTGTATTTCGCAAGGAATCTTTTTATCATCACTGCTCGAAAACCGATTTATCGTGGTATGAAGATGTACCGCGCGATAGCCATCCTCTCTAGGATTTGTTATCATATTATCGATCTTTTTTATGTGGATGTAACCTGATTCCTGCTCAATCATCTTAATCACTGATTCTGTATCCGAAAGATTATTACATACTATTCGAATTCCAAGAACATCCACAATTTTTTTAAGGGCTTTTAAAGCTGAATAATTGTATTTAACAGCTTTTTTCCAGATCTTAGTTGGTCTTTTCACCCGTGCATCCACCACACGAGCTCTTGTCCCCTCGGTCCTTTCTAATTGCTTAAGCCTCAAACCCAGTAACTCTTTTAATTGTCTGAGTTCTGACCGTAAGATTTCCTCGCGATTATTATAAATGTCCAAAAAATCTTTGGGAATCTCTCTTTTCATGGGTAAGCTTATTCAATTTCTTGTTTCATTGTTAACTAAGGACCACTCTTGACGAGATGTTTGTATTTTGCGATTGCATCTCGAGTCCTCTTTGCGAATCCATGCTTAGAGAGAAAGGCTTCATCAACAAACCCGAGAGATTTTGTGATATAGTCTGTACCGAACGTGAACCACTCAGGGTTCTCTCTCCGATAAGCCTCCACAGCGCTCTCAGCTTGTTCGACAACCTTATCGATCTGCGCCAGCGTTGGATAAGAACCTTGATCCAAATCCTGAAGCAGACGTAAATTAAGGTCGTCGGATGCTGGTAGAATAGGATATTTCCAGCGGGTGTAGGCAAGTAATGTTTCGTAATCTAACTGCTGAGCAAGGAACTGCGGAGTGTCTTTCTCTTTTTCCTGTATCTCGTGAACGTAAGCGGCACGTTCTCCTAGTGTGCGCTCCAATTCGAGATCAACAGTTTCGAGAAGTGCCGCAACTCTGTTGATTGACCGCCGCACAGGTAAAGGTACTGCCGACTCTTGCTTGTATTGAAGCACATGTGAAGCCGCAGCCCAAATATGCTGACTTGCCGTGCGAACTTGGATTTCGGCAGTCATCTCTCCAAGACCTTTGAATGTAGGAATTGAAAGCCAAGAACTGGGTAATTTAAGTTGAAGATGAACCGACTGATACCCAAATTGTGAATCTCCAAGACGCTCTCCTGTATCCTCTTTTGAGATCACTTCCAACTTTTCATTCAAGAGTGAAATCACGCTGTTAACATCTCGGACAAACAGAAGAATTAAGCGTAGTCCAACGAGATCTCCAAGTTCGGATACCTTGTTGATTTCTAAATTGCGTCTCTCAATCTTATTCTGGATAGAATCCCAAGTTTTCACACGGCTTTCAATTGGGACGGCTAAAGAGATTCCTTCACTGGTCAAGAGCTCAAGAAGCTGTTCAGAAAGACGATCTGCAAATCGAATAGCAAGTGGCCATGCGTATTCGTAGTTCTCTTGAAGTTTTCTGATGCTCATATTTTATCCTCTGTCAGCAAACCGAACGGAAACATCAGTCGGAGCGTAGCGATCGGCTGTAGTGCTTTTGTTATATTAAACAATCACGATTTAAGTAATCTATTTACCATCTTATCCTTTAAGAAAATTAATCAATTCCAAAGGCAAAAACTCCTCTCCGCTTCGGCTTGTTACGATTGTTTTGCTCAATTTTGTTATAATTGAAACTGTGGGCGGATTAACTTCATTCTTATACATGAAGGGTTGCTTTGATAATGCATTTTTAATACTTTCAACATATTCAAAATCTAAAATTGAACATAGTTTTTCAAATTGAGATTGAGTAAAGTCAACAGACATGGCTAGTTTTCTATCGGTTAAATCTTCAGTGGCACAACTGAAGGTGTAGGTTCTGTCATCTAATTTTGCAATAGTATTCATTGGAACACTTAAAAATGATAGTTCACCATCTTCGGGGAAACCGTGCATTTTCATATATATACCTAAATCGATATCGTAGTTCATTACGTCATCATTGGATAGATCAAGAATTCTTAATTTTTGAATCAAATCCAAAATATCATTTTTGTTCAGCTTTTGTAGATTAAAAGTTTTAACTGACTGAATCTTTAAAATATTAAAGATATTTAATTTATATCCATTACATAAGCAGTAGAATTTTGCTCGGACTTCTGGGTGTATTGAATACGAATATGCTTGTGCTACATGATCTCCACAATCGATATTTTCTCTCGGGCCTTTTGCTTCTATGACTAATCGCACAGTGTCGCCCGAAAGTATCAAATAATCTGGCACAATATTGATTGGATGTTTCTTTGCGCCTATCATGACATATGGATGTTTTAAGTGTTTACCACGAACAATTCTTGGGTCTTTATGACTACTGAATCCTATACGATTCAACAACGGTGCGATTATATCTTCACGTACAGAATCTTCCCTATACTCAGGATCTTCAAGAATGTTAAAATCAAAGTCATCAAAAATCATTTTTCAAGTATCCATTGTGTATCATGTCCTAAAATATAACGAAAAAATCAGTTGGAGCATAGCGATCGGCTGGATTGCCTTTGTTCTGCGATACAAACATCAACTACCTTTCTTGCAAAAAACCATTTAAATCAAATTCTGGTTTGGCCTTTACGGCCTCTATCCTGCGATCCGATGGTAATTGCAGCATATCGAACAATACATCAGCAAATATTGCCTGTGTATATTCCTCCAATAAAAAATGGATTGGCAATAACTCTCCATTATGAACTATTCTACTTCTAAGTCCAAATATGCGTCCAACACCGTATGCTTTTGTGGCTTCATCATAAGAGATGGAATAGGCCCGCGCCAAAGCCTCGGTTATTGGACGGACGTTTGTGCTATCTGGCATCGCAAGAACTTCAAGAGCAATCCATGATTTCAAAAATGCGTCTCGCCCTTGATCACGCAAAGCTTCCTCATACCAATGCATTGCAAGTTCAATTCTGTTTCTCATTTGGATTGCGATGGTGTTTAGACAAGTAATGCCTTTTCGTATTAAAGCAACGCGATCTTTAGAAAAATTCGGGTGCGGGAAGACCCATGGATTTGAGAAAACTGGGCTAAAACCTGACGCCGCCCCTGTGCCAACATCTAAAATATTGTCATAGATCTTCTCATATACTGCGTTGCGTCCAGAAAATGCGGCAATTATACCTGCGGAAGTAGAGATGGTCCGTTTCACTTCAGCCTCATTCCCACCAATACCATCAATTTTGTAAGGAGCCATAATGATCAGCCAAGACCCGATAGAAGTCTTTCCTTCTTTTATATCTATCTTGCAAAGTGGAGCACTTTGTTCGGACCATTCCCAGTGATTGCCACTTGTATCGAGGTAGCTTAAATGCCCATATAGAACAAAAGCTCTTGTGCCGATAAGATCCACTATGATTCCATTTGCCAGTTCGGGCAGACTTCCTCCAGCCACTCGAAACCCAGCTATCCAAACGCTACTCGTCGCGGGATCTGAAAACCATTCCTGCGGAATGAGGTCAGTTAAGCTTTTCTTAACCCCCGAAATCTCTTCACTCATCATTGCCCCAAATTTAATCAACGCTGAACGGCAAAATAACCGGCGCGGTTTTTTGCGTCCGGTTCATTTTATGGTTGGGCATAGCGGGTGCTCTATTGTTTCGCTTAGCTGGCCCTTGAATTCAATACGTGTGTCGCGGGTATTCTATCATGATTGTGTGCTTTCCAGCGACAGAATGCGGTTACTGATCGCTTCATTGTATTGGTCATCCTCACATTTTTCTAAAGCATGTCTTGCCTCGACAAGCGCAGCATCTTTATCGCCTAAGGCTTCATGGCATTGACTCTGCAGATCGTGATAGCTGGATATCCGTGATTTGGCTCTGGGATCCTTGGTGGCTAAATTGAAGGCTTTGATTGCAGTCTGCAAAGCCTCTTTTTGCTCGCCAACTGCCAGTTGCGCTTCAGCCTTCCGGTATAAAAGCCAATGATCGATACGATCTTCAGATACTTTGGCAATTGCTTCCAGGGCTTTTTGAGGCATGCCGGCAGTTGTGTACGCTTTGGCTACTGCCCGTGCGTCGAAGGATCTTAATTCTTCGCATGCCGACACCGCATCAGCAAACTTGATACTTGCATCGGCGATTCGGGTCGAAAGATCTTTCTTCCCTGTCCTGCCAGCAGCAATTGCTGTATTTGTAAGCGCCTCACATGCGCTTACCCACTGTTCCCTTTCTACCAATTTTGGGGGCATGGCCAACATTTCTGGAAGTTCTTCAGCAAGACACACGCAGCACAAACTGTTATGGTATCCAAATATCGAGGTGAAGGAGACAAATGCTTCGTAGAATTGACCAAACCCTTCGAGTGCAGATATGGAGATAACGTCGGCCAACTTTTGTACATCTTCAGGCCTAGACGATAGTTCCCTGACTAAATTAGAGTACGACCTTAGTTTTGCAAGCGCCGCAAGGGAAACGCGGAGCGGGACAGATAATGGCCCCTCAAGGATACTTGCCACCAGCAGACCCAGGGATTTCTCGCCTCTTTGTTGGATATGCTCACCCACGTCTCTTAGGGTGCCGAGATGTGCGATTTGCCCATACGCAGCATGCCATTCAGGTTTAAGTTCCAGTAGTTGAGTGAAGCAATCGAGAGCTACCTCGTATTGTCCGCATCGCCTGAGTGCTTTTCCACGATGATGCAGTAGTTCTGCTTTCACGTTCTCGTCAGTAACCTCTGCAAGAGCTTTTTCGAATTCCTCTGCACATTGGCTGTAATATTCTCTCCGACTATCACTACTCTCGATCGTGTAGGAATGAACCTCTTTTGCATCGATAATGCACATGACCGATGCTAGCGGGAAATCAGGAGTAATTCGTGTCGAAAAAATTTTTTCGTGTATCCCTTGTTTCACCTCACTTTCTACTTGTAATAGTCCGTAGGTGAGCCAGTCTGGAGTGCGCTCGCCACGGCGAACGTGTTCATCGTATATTTGCTTGTAGCCAAGGTGAATTTCACGAAGAACGCTTGGCGTCATTTCGCCATGGTATTTTCCGATAAATTCCTCAATGGCTTCTGCTATCACTGTGCTATTCGGATCGTCTTGAACAGCAAAGCACACAAGGTCATGCACCTTCATGACACCAGGTGTGTTGGTCGGCAACAAAAGTGATAGGCGTTGAAGATTGGTACACGGATTAACGCCAAGGAAATTCCTCAAAAAGTTCAAGTCATGCACCGATGTTCCACTATTTGCTACTTTCCTGAGACCTTCGAGTGTCCCCGTTTCAAGCTTTGTAAGAATCCGGCGCATGATTGACGTACCATCAGGACCCGAAATTCCCTCTGGAGCATTGAGGATTTCCTTATAAAAATCATCTCTGGCTACGCCTTCACGTTCAACTATATTCCTCGCGGTGGACAATATCAGTGGCAAGAATCTACATATTTCAACGAATTTCACACAGGTCTCAGTGGCGTTTATAGGATCTTCCCCAAGGATTTGGGTGGCGACCTCCTTGGATAACGCTGGCATTGCCAGGTATATGGGACTACCAGGTGTAGCGAGCTGAGAGGTTGTAAGGACAACACCGCCCCTTTTGAATCCAGATTCGAGTTCTACGAATTGCGTCTTTTCTAAGCTTCGCTCAATACTGTCAATAACAAGGATCGTCTTAACAGAATTGAATATTCCAGCAACATTGATCGGTGAACCGCCTCTGCTCCTCTGAATTGAGTTTAGCGATGTATCACGCTTCCAATCATCACCAGATATCCAGATGTAATTAGCAAAATCCTTGCCCTTATAGTGAATGAAGTCAATAGATGCCTGTGTCTTTCCTGACCCACTTACTCCGTGGAGCACGCAGACATTATGACCCTGCTCATATTGATGGGAGATCACATCCAACAGCCCAGCATCGGAGATGTGATTTTCACACCGTGCAGGAATTCTTCCGTAATATTCATTATTGTCTAGATCTTGAGAAAATCCAGGGAAGAATTGCTTGTAGAAGTCCGCATGGGAACTATTGGCAATTGATTGATCGTAAATCGATTTAGCTAACTCACGAGAATCAAAAATGATAACCCTTTTACCATACGATCTAGCTATGGGTGTCGTGTTAAACTTTGAGCGAAAAGAAGGCGGCTCTTCTTGGTTTGAGACAAGGTAAATCTTATCTGGCCCATCTGGTGTCTTATGGTTAATGGCATGTGTGATGTCATTATCGATTTTCTTATAACTAGGAGGTGAATTAGTGGGAGATTTGTCTCCAAAGTAATCTTTTTCAGTGCTGTACTCGGTGACAATAGTCGAGTCATTGGAAAAGCTATCCACGGTGTACCCGCTTGGCTTATAATCCTTGTTGATTCCGTGGTGAATCATTCTTTTGTCTTCAAGGATAGAGATGACATTGTGGCCGACCAATTCCAAGCCAACTGCATCCAGGTACTTGATCTCATCGATTAGGCCACTGATGATCCGCTTTTTGATGTGCTCAAACATATTCACCTATCAGTAACATGGTTCTCAGCCCAACGGCGGCGGATGCTTCGTTATCACCGCTACGGCTATCACACGGAGCAGACCTATTGTCAATGGATACTTCGTTATATCAGCTACTTCGGCAGCAATACCCATCCGTGTCTGCTCGGGGAAGTGGAAGCCTGGGTGATGCCATTTCGAGAGCATGGCAACTA
>Ga0172379_10011662_pt1 | contig 10409 bp, 6 predicted proteins | sample GrowelOW334metaG_FD_119756 | JGI IMG/M metagenome (GOLD analysis project Ga0172379, IMG submission 119756) | Groundwater microbial communities from an aquifer near a municipal landfill in Southern Ontario, Canada - Groundwater well OW334 metaG | ecosystem: Environmental > Aquatic > Deep...
GTCCGTTGTCGTAATGCCCAGATAGTTCGAGTAGGAATTCGAAGGGGCGGTGACAAAGACATTGGCCCCGTAGCTGCTATAGTAGGAGTAAGTCCCGTCACTGCCCAGGGCGGCGACGGTGATCACATAGGGGGAGGCGGCGCTGAAATCCTTGTTGGCGTCTTCGCAACTGGCCCCTTTGGCTTCGCTGTCCTTGTTGCGGGCGTTCCCAGCCGAAAAAACATGGACGACGGCATTTTCCGAAGTAGCCTTCAGGACATCCTTGACCCGTTCCGATCCCTCACCGAAGGGGGTGCTGGGTCCGTAACTGTGGTTTTTGATGTGAATCTCCGGTTTGGATTCAATGGCCAGGGTGGAACTGTTGAGACCGCTCTTCCAGAGGTAGGCATCTATATAATCCTGGTTGGTGACAGCGGGGTCGCCCGCCAGGGAGTCACCGAGTCTGATGCGGAGACCGGCAATACCGGCGAATGGCGCGGCTCCCGTCCCGCCGATGCCGTTGCCGCCCCGAGCGGCGGCGACGCCGGCGACAGCGGTGCCATGATTGTCGCTTGCCTGGACGGGTCCCTGGTCCTTTGCCGCCAGGTCGGCGTTGGTACTGAAATTCTTGCTGAGTTCCTTCAGGTAATTTTCTTTCAGATCCTCATGGGTCCCCTGCACCCCATCGTCGACGATGCCGATTACGACCCCACGGCCTGTATAACCGAGGCTGCCACCGATATTCCAGGCATTTTTCAGGCCTGCGTCCTGACCGACGTTGACGGCGGTGACGGTGGCCTGGTTCCACAGATGCCACTGACCAGGATAATACGTCCCACCGCTGGTCAGTGGATAGAAATAGGGATCGTTTGTCACATTGGGGATAAACGCCGCCCCCTGGGCACGGACGAGGGGTGCGGCCAAAATTACCAGGAGGAGCGATAGCACGGTGATAAACGAATAAAGCTTCTTCACGGTTAACCTTCCTAATTGAAGATATGACCACAGAAAATCGGCGCCAGCTATACAACAGCAGGAGGGAAAAGGCAATCAAATGGCACAAAATAACGTTTTCGTCTGCATTACTCTTTCCTTGATAAGGCTTTTCGAGGAGTGGATTTGATCTATTTACAAGGGATGAAAACAAAGGTATTATGCACACTAACCGACAAACATGGATACCCATAAATGAAAGAGATGAAAGCCATCTTATTTTAACCCGCATGCATGAATATCGAGACTATCCGGATAGAGAAGAATTTGATTCTTAATCGCCACGGCTGCTGGGAGTGTATTTATGACCAAGAAATTTATTCAGGATTTTGAGATTTTGGATCGGAAACCCTGCACTGCCCTGTGCAGGATCAAGGGCGATGTTGTCCTCTTTGGCGGATTTGCCGGGTACCATCAAAATATCATTGAGGATAATCTGCCCTGGCCCCAGGTATTGGTCCATGGAGGCATGAATTCTTATGAGGATCGGGTTTTAAATCCTTTCGACTTCATATTTCTTTGCAGTTTGTTTAAAAGCGGGGACTTTGATCTTAATGACATGTCTGTGAAAAAAAAGATTGCCCTGGTCGGAACGGCGTCGGAATTAGAACGCACTCTTAAGGTAATAGATTTTACCTTTCAAGGCCCGGACAGGAATTTTTTTAAAAACGCCGGCGTTGAAGCCAAGTGGCGAGATCAGTACTTAAAAGAAAAAAAGTATTTTTCTCTAAAAAATAAAAAAGGAAAGGCGATTCATCTGGGTCAAACGCTATCCTGTCATGAACTTGGCATCCCTTTGCCGAACAGATGGTCCGTGGAAAGAACAAGAAACATGTTCTTTATCATTCGTGATCTTGAAACCGGCGACTGCCAGGAATTGGACATCTCACCAAATGAAAATGAAACGATCAAACCCGTATGGGATATTCCTCCTTATTACGGTGGATTTCCCGCTGCCCTTGCCTTTTCCCTCCAGGTACTGGGATACGGATCGCCGTTTCAGTCAAAAGGCCCTACCACCTGCATGGTTCTCCGCCTGAATGGTCTTGCCGTATTGGTTGATTGCTGCCCCTTCTGGGATTTACTGGCCGTGAAGACAGGAGTCAGTATCGCTGAGATCGACGCTTTGATTCTTACCCATTGCCATGAAGATCATATGGGAGGCCTGCTGAAGCTCATCCGCAGGGGAAGAAAAGTTAGAATATATACTGCCAAAGATATTTTTCAAATGATGCTGAACATTTTATCGTGGCAGCTCGATGTATCGACAGATGTGGTCAAACAATACTTTGAATTTCACCCCGTACCTATAGAAAAATGGACGACCATCTCCGGAATTGACTTTTTCTTTCAATACACATCCCATCCCATACCTTGCATCGCCGTCAAAGCCCGAAAGAAACACCGCAGTGGACTGCCGGCCGAGGTTCAGATAACTTCCGATACCGTGGGTATGGCCTGTGCCCAGAATATGCTTGCCCGGGGGGTGATTTCCGACCATAGATACGCCCAAATCATGAATGTCTTCGAAGGAGACGTTACGATTGCGGACGGCGGAGAGGCGGGTTTACATCCGGCGCTTCAGGACTTCATGGGACATGACGTCAGGGCTACATTTTTGGGCCATCGTCAAAACGAAGCTACCGATGTGCCCCTCCATTTCTCATTTGTTGAGCCTTACCATCTTTTCCCCTTTGAGAATCTCAGCATCGCATCTATCATCAGCCGGGCAATAGACAGTTTTTTGAAACCCTTCCCCAACATTGATGTGGGACGTTGGGCGCAAATATTGAGGGAAGCGGCAATTTATCGCCCTATAGCAACAGGACAGTTGATTCTACAGGAAAGGATGGAAGAATCTGAATTCCTGTTTATTATCGGCTTTGGTCTTTTTTCGGTAATTACCAATAATCAGGAAGTCGCCGTCCTGCATTCGGGCAACTTCTTCGGGGAAAATGTTTTTGTCTCGGGCAATAAGAAGAGGACCGCCCATGTAAAGGCGTTAACCTACGGCATCATAGTCGGACTTAATGCCGATGTAGTTCACGAATTCTTAAATGACAATCCGGACGTCAAAAACCGTTTTTATCATCTGGCGGAAGCACGGGAGTTGCTAAGTCGGACGCTATTATTTGGACAATTAGACGTAGTTGAAAAGACAAATCTCGCCCTGTCTCTAAACAAGATTTATTTGCATACGGGAGAATATTTAATAAAGAAAGGGGAAACTGAAGACTGCGGATATGTATTATCCCATGGTGCATTGGAGATTCCCGGTACGGAAATTGTCTTCACTCCTCCGTCTATGGTCGGTGAATTCACCGCCGCAGGTTTTACCGAACGCCGCACCGCTGATGTCAGGGCCACGGAGGATTTTACGGCGGTCTATAAAATAACCCGCAATGATCTCCAAAGGCTGATGCAATCAAGTCCCGATATCGAGATGAAGATCAAGGAACTGGCCCGCTCCCGAGGCCTCAAGATATGACGGCTTGACATTTCGAAATTCGTTGTCATCATAGCGCCGATCAATCATATAGATTAAGCACCATCGAAAAGGAGCAAGTTATGGAAGCGAAGAAGGAAACGCATCAATTCAAAACAGAAGTCCAGCAACTTATGAGCATCATCATCAACTCTCTCTACTCCCACCGGGAGATTTTTTTACGGGAATTAATATCAAATTCCTCCGATGCCATCGACAAATTGAGATTTAAAACCCAGACACAGTCCGACATTCTGGGTACGGACACAGAGTTCAAAATAAAAATCGTCCCCAATAAAAAGAAAAGAACCCTGGAAATCTCGGATAATGGGATCGGCATGACCTACGACGAGGTGGTGGAAAATATCGGCACCATCGCCAAGAGCGGAACGGCCGGATTCCTGGAAGCGGCGACTGCCTTGGACAAGCCGGACATGCTGACACCGGAATTGATCGGCCAGTTCGGGGTGGGTTTTTACAGCGCTTTCATTGTCGCAGATCGGGTATCCCTCATCACAAAAGCTGTCGGAAGTGGTGAGGCAACAAAGTGGGAATCTACGGGAGACGGGTCATACACCGTCGAAAAAACGGACAAGAAGACCCGTGGCACCACGGTCATTTTGTCTCTTAAGAAGACAGAAAAGGATGAGCAGGACTTTACCGACGAATGGACTATTCGCAATATCATCAAAAAACACTCTGACTTTGTAGCTTATCCTATTCTCATGGACGTTGAGAAAACGGAACCAGTCCTCGATAAAGACGGAAAACCTGATGGGAACAAGACAACAAAAAGCATCAAAGAAGAAACTCTCAATTCCATGAAAGCAATCTGGACGAAAGACAAGAAGGAAGTCTCGGAAGAGGAATACAACGAATTTTACCGCCACATCGCCCATGATTGGAATGAGCCTCTTACCCACCTCCATGTAAAGCTTGAAGGAACGACGGAGTACAGCGCCCTGCTGTACATCCCGTCCCGGCCTCCCTTCGATTTGTACCATGGCGAGGGGAAACACGGGATTCAGCTCTACAGCAAGCGCGTCTTCATCATGGAAAACTGTAAGGAACTGATGCCTCCCTATCTTGCCTTTATCAAGGGCGTTGTCGATGCCCCTGATCTAAATCTGAATGTCAGCCGCGAGATACTCCAGCAGGACGCCCTTGTGACGAACATCCGGAAAAATCTGGTAAAGAAGATTTTAAGCCTTTTGGAAGAGCTTGACAAAGACAAGTATGATCAATTTTTCAAGGAATTCGGCTCCATATTCAAAGCGGGTCTCTCTATGGATTTTGATAATCGTGGCAAGATCGCCGATCTCCTCCGTTACAAGACAACCAAATCCGATGGCGCCCTCAGCTCTCTGAAAGACTATGTCAACCGCATGCAGACGGATCAGGAGGCTATTTACTACATCACCGGAGAAAATCTTTCCGCCCTTCTCAACAGCCCGCACCTGGAACGGTTAAAGGACAAAGACTATGAAGTACTGCTCATGACGGACCCGATGGATGAATGGGTCTTGCGGGACCTCCATGAGTACGAGAAAAAATCCTTCAAAAGCGCCGAAAAGGGAGATCTCGATTTCGAAACGATCGACGACAATAGAAAAGATGAATATCATGGCCTCTTTGATTTCATAAAAACGTCTTTAGATGAGAAGGTTAAAGAGGTCAAACCGTCTACTCATTTGAAGGATTCTGTCGCCTGTCTTTCCGGTGACCCCGACGACATGAGCGCCTACATGGAAAAGGTTCTCAGAGCCACGGGCCAGGAAACGCCGCAAGTAAAGAGGGTCCTCGAACTGAATATGGATCACCCCCTCCTTGCCAAGATCAAAGGGATCTATGAGAGTGACAAGGATTCTTCCGTCTTGAAGGATTACAGCGACTTATTGTTTGATATGGCGGTCATCTCAGGAGGAGGCAAACTTGACAATCCGTCCCGGTTCAGCAAAACGATCGGCGACCTGATGGCGAGATCCCTTAATATTTAGCTAACACCCGTTCCCGAAGCGGGCACAACGAAGCACGAAAATCCCCCCTTACCCCCCTTTAGCAAAGGGGGGAGGGAGGATTTTCACGTAAAATGTCCACGGTGTGTATAGTGGTAACTTCATAAAGAAGATATCACGATATCATCGTATTGGACAAACCATTTGCTTCCTTTTTTCGAGTCTCCTCTCGCCTGTCAATTATTTCAGCAAGGACAGGCAGCAAAAAAGACCCGAAAGGAAGAAGGAAGATTATCAGCACAGGAACGTAAAGAGATAAATGGATCAAATGTGATTTGATCATTCCTATATCTTCAGTAGTCCAGTTATTTCCAGTATTCCTTTGCTTCATCAAGAGTTTCATGAAATTTTGCATCCCGTTGCTTTCACGCAATATCAGTGATTTGTTTTTTGAGATGGTCCTCTTGAGAAATGTTTTCAGCATAATGTCTTGGCCTGCCCATGATATTGAAAGAATGCGTCCCGGTGCATGTTGCACACCATGGATGATCCGTCAATAACACAATCTGAAGAAACCCATGCCGGGCATCCAAGCTGTGGAAAGAATACCACGCATTTCCAATCCTTGACACTTGGTCCATTATCCATCATAATACCCAGCATATAAAACTGGTCTTGTAGGGCGGGTATTATAAAGGAGATCGGAAATTAAGCTTTAATGTGGAGAATTACGAAGGACAATAATTTGTATTTATAATTGTAATTTATTTCTATATAATCAACGGAAGCTTTGCTTTCTGAAGGAGTGGAAAATGAAAAAACATCTCTTAATATTATGTATATTGCTTATCGGGCTTTCAACATCTGTGTTCGCCCAAATTTCTGACATAATAAGCACCAGGAATGAGTTTGGTGGGGAAACGATGATGACCCCTTTTTCTGCAAATGATGAAGGATATAAGGATGGGGTGGCCAAGACAGTACAATACTTCAACGGCAACGACAAGATAGTGAAAAGGGAAGTCATTCATACCGATGAGTACAACAAGAACAGTGGGATAGTTAAGAGCATATCTTACTTTGACAACAACGAGAAGTTAATTAAAGATGAATATTTCTATAATGATAACTATGCCCTGAAGAAGGGGATAGCAAAGGAGATATTTTACTTTGACAGCAACGAGAAGAAAGTGAAAGCGGAGGCCTACGACATGAAGGGATCACTGGTAAAAAGTAGCCAATAAGACCTTCGCAAAGGGATGGGGAAATGAACAAAGATTACGCAAATATGCTTGATCGTTTTCTTTCTCATCTTGAAAACGTCTTTTTCATCAGCCTTCACGATGCTCAGGAAATCATCAGCAATTTTCACCAGGAAATGCGCTATGGACTGGCAGGGGAAAAAAGTTCTCTCAAAATGATACCCTCCTTTGTTAGCCGTCCAAAAGGAACAGAAAAAGGGAAATTCCTCGCCCTCGATCTTGGTGGAACGAACATCAGGGTCCTGGCGGTGGAGCTTGATGGAAACGGAAAAGCCGCGCTTGCAGCAGTCAGCAAAGTTGTTATTCCCCAAGAGATGATGGTCGGGACTTGCGACAATCTATTTGATTTCATTGCTGATTGTGTTCTATTATTTTTCAAGGAAAATGATATCGGCATGCATCAGGGGTATAGTCTTGCCTTCACCTTCTCTTTTCCCGTGGCGCAAAGTTCTATTGCCTCCGGAAAACTCATGGGATGGACAAAAGGATTCACCGCCGCCGGCGTGGAGGGCGAAGATGTTGTGGCGTTGCTCTCGGAAGCGTTGAAGCGTAAGGGGGCAAGTTTTATCCATGTGGCGGCATTGGCGAATGATACCGTTGGAACGCTCATGGCTAAAAGCTATGCCGATCCCTCCTGTGACATGGGCATCATCCTCGGCACGGGGACAAACGCCTGCTATCAGGAAAAAATCGCCCATATCCTGAAGTGTCCAGAGCTTGGCGCCTCCGGAGAGATGATCGTCAATATGGAGTGGGGTGGCTTTGATCAGCTCCAGACGAATATTTACGACAATATCTTGGATCGCGCCTCTCTTAACCCCGGCAAACAACTGTTGGAAAAAATGGTCTCGGGGATGTACCTGGGCGAGATCGCAAGACTGGTGATCGTTGAGATGATGGAACAGGGACTGCTTTTTCGGGGGACAAGTCTGTCCGCTTTTTCAAAGGGATATACCCTGACCACGGAACATCTTGCGATGATGGCCCAAGGTTCTGACTTTTTTGCCGACTTTGCTCTCAGGAATGTTACGGCAGCGGATAGACAGACCATCCTTGAAATCTGCCTTATCGTTTCGACCAGATCTGCTAAATTAGCCGGAGCGGCAATTGCCGCAGTCGTCACCTGGATGGATGCAAATCTCGAATCGGAGCATACCATCGCCATCGATGGTTCCCTCTTTGAAAAATATCCAGGATTTCAAGGTTGTATGATTGAGATCCTTAACAACCTGTTCGGAGATCGCAGTGCGATGATAAAACTCGAACTTGCCAAGGATGGATCAGGAATTGGCGCCGCGATTATCGGCGCCGTGGCGGCCCATATCACATTACGTTAGAAAGCTGGGTGGTGGGGTAGTTCATTGTATTTTCGTTTTCTTAGTTTTCTTAGTTTTCTTAGTTATTTTAACGGGTTTTGCTGATTTATCTTGTTGTCCATTAGACGATTCTTGACCGTTCACGGACTGTTTCTTACCGTCGAATGCCAAAACAATCTGTCTCTTTTTGTACTTATCATTCTTTGCCTCTGGTATAGATTCGGAAACTATCTTTTCATATATCTCTAGTTCAGAAAATTTATCCGGTTCCGGCAAATCGACATTCTGTGGTTTATCCATAGCAGGATGAGTAATTTTTACTTTTACCAGTTTTTTGTATATGTCGTTCTTGTCACTGTGCTGAAATAGCTTGGCTTTAGCAACACCACTTCCTACTTTGTTTCCCCCTCTAAGCATATCAGGCAATGAGCCGAAAAATTTTAATACTGATTGAGTTCTGTACTTAGTGCTTACGTCTTCAGCGATTTTAAATGTGCCCTCAGCACGCATAAATTGAGGTGTCTTCCTTAAATCATCTGCCTTACTTCGATCCGAATACTTTAAAGACGATTCAATACTATCGTTCTCGTATTTTAATTTCATCGGAAACGCAAATACGTCGGCATTGGGGCGCCCTAACTCAACCTCTATTTTCTCATCAGGAAGAACAAATGTCTTCTTTTGAAGAACATTAAACCTGTTCACAAAATCCTTAAAAATAGAGGCCGTCTGGATAAGATAGTCAAAAGTCGCATCCGCTATTTCATAATTTAATTCTGCATTCAACTTATCAATTTTCCTTTGATTAACCGCTTCAATCTCTGCGACCTTGGCTTTGTGATTAGCAATTCGATTATTATATTCGGTTGTTGTTTCAAAATCACCTTTAGGCTCAGGATTGGGAGGTAATTGTGGTACGGTCAACGCAATTTGTTTGTCAAATACGTTTTTTAGATTATCCTTGTTTTTTTCGAATTGAATGTCCAGTTCTCTACTTATATTTGCGATCTCTAATTTAATGTGTTTTGACTCCTCAATTATCTGTTTAATTGAAAGACTTTCATCAACGGCTACCCATTCCTGCTTTTTTAAATTTGCTCTTCTGGCAAGTTCACTGAGTCTTTGTTCATTCTCCAAATTTGCTTTTTTAATATTATCACTTTCTCTGGATATTGAGTCAGCTTCTTCCTTTCGTTTCTTTTCTTGTTCCGCAATTATTTTATTTACCCGTCCTTGTTGTTCTTTTTCTTTATTCAGCCGCTCAATTTGGACCCTATTCAGTTCACCTTTCGCCTTTAGAGCTTGTTCTTCTCTGAACATCCGCTGCTTTTGGCGTTCCTGCTCGATTGCTATTACCTGCGCATTAAGTTGATCGAGTCTTTTTGTATCATCCTTTTTCAGGCTTTCTAATTCTTTTTCTAAAGCAGCTCTTCGCTTTACTTCCGCTTCCAACTTCTTCATTGTTCCTGTTTCTTTTGCAAGACTTTCTATTTGCTTGTCCAGGATGTTTGTGTCGACACTGACAACAACCTTAACTTTAATGTATATATTTTTATTGTCGTCCATTCTAGGTCTTGAATCTACCATCTTGACCTTCGCAATACCTGCTGTCATAGCTGTTACTTTATCTTCAGTTAATTGAAAATTTGTTACAACCGTAGTTGAAGAAATGTACACTCCTGCTTCTTCAAGAGCAAGCCTCTGCGCCCTTTCTATGAGATACTTTTCTTTTGCCTCCTGGGATTGGTCTTTCCCTACAACATCTTCAACTTCCTTAGTGAATTCTTTAATCTCCGACGAGGCACTTATCGGAAATAATAGAATGAATAGAACAATGGCAAAAAAAATATTTCTGAAAATCATTTCTCTGTCCTCCCATACTAATCGGCAAAAACCACTAAATGTATAGCATGCCACATATAATCAGAAAGACCCACTCTTTCCTTCAGAAAGTGGGTCTTATTTTTTCATCTCACACTGTACATCTTCAGACCTTAAAGAAAGACGTGTTCAAAAATCTGAAACGACCTTTGATTTTTTTAACGACCTTCACATACCGGCATTTCCCAGACAAAACAAGAAAATATTGTTCATTTTGTTATTTTACGAGAGCTGATAAAATACCGCTGTCATTGACGAAGATTTTACACACATTTTGCGTAGCAAAAAAGAAGGGGTCAGAGAAAAGTCTCTAACCCCCTTATTTTACTGGTACGCCCGGCTGGATTCGAACCAGCGACATCCAGATTCGTAGTCTGGCGCTCTATCCAGCTGAACTACGGGCGCATGATGTACTAAAAAAATGGCGGAGAGAGCGGGATTTGAACCCGCGGTACACCTTTACGGCGTACAATCGCTTAGCAGGCGATCGCTTTCGACCACTCAGCCATCTCTCCGCGATTGAAATATTACGGGCGGA
>Ga0172379_10011663_pt1 | contig 10409 bp, 10 predicted proteins | sample GrowelOW334metaG_FD_119756 | JGI IMG/M metagenome (GOLD analysis project Ga0172379, IMG submission 119756) | Groundwater microbial communities from an aquifer near a municipal landfill in Southern Ontario, Canada - Groundwater well OW334 metaG | ecosystem: Environmental > Aquatic > Deep...
ATTTAGTGATACATTGAGTATCGTTCATACCTTCTCCTTTGCCAGGCTATCGAGGATGGCATCGATTTCCGCCATGGAAAGGCCGCTGACCAAACGATCGTCGATCATCATATTAGGTGATGTCCCGCACGCGCCAAGACAATTGACGATCTCAAGGGAGAATTCCCCATCCCCCGTTGTCATCCCGCGGGAAATGCCCAGCTTTTTGCGGATATGTTGATAAATATCGAGGGATCCGCAGATGCGGCAGCTGAGAGAGTCGCAAAGCCGTATGATATGTCGGCCACGGCGTTCGCGCGAGAACATCGTGTAGAAGCTGACGATACCGCCCAGTTCGGCTAAAGGGATTCCATAGTCTTGCGCGATCCCTACCAGTTCGTCATTGGTGATCCACGTCTTTCCCGGCGAACGGCCCTGAATTTCGTGAAGAGATGAGAGAAGCTTGTCGCGGGGCATGAACCGCTTTTTGCGCGCCGGACCACTATCGTCCAAATTCTGGGTGCCGCCATTCGACGCTATGCCATTGGCTGCCATAGTTCACTCCTTTCGGGGTGGCTTTGAGGCAAATCCGGGCAGGACAAAGATTTTTCGGCCTAAATAGCTCGGAATTGAGTGTTGGACGGGCATCCATGACGAAAGAGCAGCGGAATCCCTTGTGTGGCGTACATGGACGCTACCGACACGCTTCAGCCACCCGTTATCCCATACATTCGCAGTAATGCTAAAACTATTCGATAAAAAAAGCAAGTTATCGCATCACATAATGATATCCCGGGAAAAAGCAACGTGAATGCATCATAAAGAAAACCTGACACCGGATGGAACAATTTCCTGCCTGCCATTACAATTGAGATATGAACGACAGCAGATCTCTTCTTGCCAGAGGGCTAGCCGCGCTCGAAATTGAAAACCAGCCGGATATCACTGGCACGCTCTTGCGCTATATCGCCGAGATCGAAACATGGAATCCCGCCTATGGATTGGTGAATGCCTCGGGCGATGATCTTATCATAAAGCACATTCTCGACAGCCTCGCGCCCTGGCGTCTCTTAAGGGATCTCCTTGATGAATGCGATCGCGCATCGCTTTCCCGCGGCGGCGAAGCCGGGACGTGCCTGAGCGACATCGGAACGGGAGCGGGTCTTCCCGGTATTCCTTTGAGCATCGTCATGCCAGACCGGAAATTCCGCCTCATCGAGCGCATGGGCAAAAGGATCGCATTCCTCGAGAGCCAGAAGGCCATTTTGTCGCTGGCCAATGTGGAAATCGTGGAAAGTGAAATCGAGAAGGCGCCTGGTCCCCATGGGATCGTCATCTTTAGGGCATTCAGGCCATTTTCGGAACTGAAGCTTTTTAAATCGATATGGAAGAATCTGACTCCGGGCGGGGCTTTCTTCGCCTACAAGGGCAGACACTTCAACGCGAAAGTGGAGCTGGCGGCCCTCGCCACCGATCCCCTTCTCGCCGGTCCCTTCTCGAAAGCGGAAATACAGCCACTATGGGTTCCTTTCCTCGAGGAAGAACGCTGCGTCGTCATCATAAGGAAGCCTTTGTCTACGATCAGCCTATGATGAATCCTGTCATCGCTATACTCGCGTTCTGGAATGATTCGTGGAATACCGATGCCTTCTCGCCCTCGGCGGCCATTCCGAGAAATGCCAAAAGGGGCACATAGTGTTCCGGCGTCGGCACCGCGTCGCGCGATTCATCCACGGGCAAGGCAAAGGACGCCAGTTTCTCCCTTTCGTCGCTGGCTATGGCTTGCTTGACCGCCGCATTGAATTTGATCGCCCATGGGTATGGTTTCGCGTCGGTCGCCATTTCGAAGCGGTACAGATTGTGGACGATATTCCCGCTGCCTATGAGGAGCACGCCTTCCTCGCGCAGGGCGGAGAGAGCCGCTCCCACCTCGAACCAGCGCAGGGGCTTAAGCCGATAATCGAGGCTCAGTTCGAGAACGGGAATGTCGGCCTCAGGATAGAGGTGGGTGAGGACAGCCCAGGCGGCGTGATCGATGCCCCGGTTCGGGTCTTCCTTGCTGGGGAAGCCGGCTCGCGCGAGGAGGCTTGCCGTCCTCGACGCCAGCTCGGGGCTGCCCGGAGCGGCGTATCCTATTTTGTACAGCTCGTCCGGAAAGCCAAAAAAATCATAGATCTGAGCCGGCCTCGGGGAGGAGGTGATCCTTATCTCCGGAGCGACCCAGTGCGCCGAAACGACGAGGATGGCGCGCGGCTTCGGCAAGGTGGCGGCTAGCGCGGCCAGGGCCTCGGTATAGGAATTCTTTTCGACGATATTCATGGGCGAGCCATGGCCGATGAACAATGAAGGCATTTTATTCATTGAGTCATCCTTTTCCCGATGTCCAAGCCAGGCCTTCCTGATCGGCGCTCAGGGTTTCCTGGAGCCAGGGGCCCTCGGGGCGCGAGGCCAGGACAGGCGCGATCATAGCGGAAAAACGCGCGCCGGCCTCATGCCCGACGGTAAGGGCGATGATCGTGGGGCCCGCGCCCGAAAGCCAGACCGCCGAGGCTCCCGCGTCGCGGCAGGCCTTTGTCACGATGTCGTAGCCGGGGATGAGGCCCTTCCGATAGGGTTGGTGCAGCTTATCGTCGCAGGCGGCGCCGAGCGCGGCCGCGTCCTTTTTCTCGAAGGCGAGGGCGACGAGGGCCGCCCTGCCGATGTTGTACACCGCGTCGGCGCGGGGCAGGGTCGCGGGCAGGGCGGCCCTCGCCTCCCTGGTGGGCAGTTCGAAGGGCGGGATAAGGGCGTGAAACCCCCAGCCGGGATCGACCGAGCTGCGCGAACAGAGAACGCGCGGCGCCGGGGTACCCTCGCGCGGCGAATTTCTCTCGCCCCGCGAAATTCCCTCGCGCGGCGCCTCGGCCTCGATGGACACGCAGAATCCCCCGAAAATCGCCGGCGCGACGTTGTCGGGATGCCCTTCCATGGCAGCCGCCGCATCCAGGATGAATTGCCGTTCGCTTGAGGCGAGGGGCGAGCCTTCCTGTCTCCCTTCGTCCAAAAGAACCGCCGCCGCGATTCCTCCGACAATCATCGCGGCGCTCGAGCCCAAGCCTCGCGCGAGAGGAATCCGCGCGTCGATCCTGAGCGCGACGTCGGGAGTCCGCAGGCCGAGAAGCCCGGAGGCGCGCCTCATCGCGCGAAGGAAAAGATTGTCGAAGCCGGCGTATTTTTCCTCGCAGCCCGAAACGCTCGTGCTCCCCGCTCGTTCCAGGAGGAAATCATTGCCCAGGGAAAGCGCCACGCCGAGAGTGTCGAAGCCCGGCCCGATATTCGCGCTCGTCGCGGGTACATGGATGCGGAGCATCAGGCCAGCCCCCCCATCCTTGTCCGGACATAGTCGGCAAGGACAGCCTCGACGTCGCCGACAGCAAGGATTTTGTCATGGACCGCTTTTTTTGATTTCAAGGCGCCTATTGTCTCGGGAACGGGACAAGCCGTCAGCGCGGAAAGGCGCTCCGCCAAGCCCAGATCGCCAGCCGGATCGTCCTTCTGCGCCTTGACCGCCAAAGGCCCTTTCAGCGCTTCGAGGCAGGCTTTTGGAAATTTGAAGGGACTCGCTGTCGCGGCCACGACAATGGGGGCGCTTCGCCTCGTCCTGTCCGAGGTGCGCATCGCCACTTCAACAGCCGTCGCTGTGTGCGGATCGATGAGGACGGAACAGGTTTTCCATACTTCGGCGATCGCGGATCTGGCGGAATAGTCGCTGCACCAGCCCGATGAGAAATCGGAAAGATAAGCCTTCTCCGCATCATCGATGCGGAACCAGCCGCGCTCCGCGAGCTCGCCCATCAGCGCCGAAACCCTCGCCGGATTTCCGCCGGCCGCCATGAACAGCAAGCGCTCCAGATTGCTTGACACCAGGATGTCCATGGAAGGGCTCTCGGTTTTCACGAGTGCGCGGCGCTTATCGTAGGTGCCCGTCGCGAAGAAATCGGAAAGGACCTTGTTCGCGTTCGAGGCGCAAATGAGCTTACCGATCGGCAGCCCCATTTCCTTGGCGTATTTGGCGGCCAAAATATCGCCGAAATTGCCGGTGGGAACCGCGACATCCATCAAGCCATCTTCTCCCAGCGCCCCGCGCGACGCGAGCGCCCTCCAGGCGGCGACGTAGTAGACGATCTGGGGAAGCAACCTTCCAATGTTGATGGAATTGGCGGAAGAAAGCCGCGTTCCCGCGAGCGGACCTTCGCCGCGCGACGCTCGCGTGAACACGTTTTTCACCGCGCTCTGCGCGTCATCGAAATTGCCCTCGATGCCGCCGACGAATCGCCCCTCAAGGCTCGTCGTCGTCATCTGGAGACGCTGGATTTCGCTCGTGCCCTTGCGAGGGTAGAAGACCGCCGTGTGGATACCCTCGACCGACGACAAGCCCTCCAGCGCGGCTGATCCCGTATCCCCCGAGGTGGCCACGAGAACGAGGACAGGTTCCTTCCTTCCGAGCCTGTCCAGGCTTTCCCGCAGGAAACCCCCGAGGACGCTCAAGGCTATGTCCTTGAACGCGCAGGTCCTGCCATGGAAAAGCTCGAGAAGATAGAGGGAAGGCTGTCCAGGCGCGGCGGCGGGTCCAGCGGCTTCCGCGCCGCCGATATCGCCCTCGCCGGGCAGGATCAATCCCGAGAGCGGGGCGAGAGGGGCGATTTCAGGCGTGTCGAAATAAGGGCGCGTCATGCCATAGGCATTTTCCAGGATGCGCCGGAGAGAACCGTTCTCCCATCCCGCGAAAAAAGGAGCCAACACTAACTGGGCGAGATCGATATATGAAAGGGGTTTTGGATCAAAAATCCTTTGCGCCAGGGTAGGCAGGTAGGTGGGGACGTAGAGGCCACCGTCGGGAGGCATCCCACGCACGATCGCCGTCTCGATGCCGACGGGGCCTTCCGACATGCCGCCTGGGGAAATTCTCGTACTCATGAATTGGATGGGCTTCATCCCTATAAAATACGGCAAATGAAGGCGCAAAAAAAGCCCCGCGGGGACCTTGCGGATTTCCCTGCGGGGCGAACCTAAGAAAGCGATCGCGTTTAAAAGCCTCAGATCTTGGTGAAGTCCAGGGAAGCGCCGTTTTCGCGCTTGCCAAGCTCGATGTTGAGCATAAACAGACCTTGGGCATTGTTGCCGAGGAGATCGATGGCCTGCAGAATTTCCGCGTCATTGTTCTCCTCTTCCACCTGCTCGCCGATGTACCACTGCAGGAGATTCTCCGTCGCGTAATCTTTCTCCGCCCTGGCCAGTTCGACCATTTCGCGGATGCTGGAGGTCACGAACTGCTCGTGCTTGAGGATGTGCTGGAATAATTCCTTCACGCCGGTCTCGGAGAAGGTCGGGGTTTCGATCGGGGCGTATTTTACCGTCGCGCTCTGATCCTGGAGATACTTCGCGAACTTCATCGCGTGGAACATTTCCTCGTGGTATTGCACGGTGAGCCATTTACCGATGCCGGTATAGCCGACTTCCGTCATTTTGGCGCCCATCGCGAGATAGAGGTAAGCGGAATACATTTCGCGGTTGATTTGCAGGTTGATTCTATCGGTCATTTTATTTGAAATCATACGATCCTCCACTATTCTCATACGAGCGCTCCATCATTCGCGCTCTATTCATGTATCAGAATATAGTTCTTTTCTCGGGATGGGGCAAATTTCAGTAGCGCCAGAGCGCTATCGGCCGCCAGCCCTTCTCCGTGCCAAACATAAGGGCCTCGCTCATGCCGGCATCCGCCCAAGCGGCTTCCCCCTCCCGCAGGGGCAGCCAGCGTCCCGCCAAGCCAGCCGACAGAATCGATTCCTGGAAATGGCGCATCCCTATGCCGATATCGAGATTCTGCATATGAGCTTCGCCCAAGCTGTTGTTGTAAACCTTGTCCTCGTTCAGGAAAATGATCCAGGCATCCCTGCCCGGAACCCTCACGAGCCTCCATGGCTGCTTGTTCGAGGCCGATGGGGCGTCCCTGAGCGCCTGCGCGGCTCCCAGCCAGGGTTCGACCAGGGCTGATCCATCGACGGAAAAAGCGAGGAGGCCCAAGGGCTTGCGGGTGCGGGATCTCGCGGCCCCCGTGACAATTCGGTCGGCCAGGCTTCGGCTGCCGGCCGGTTTGCCCAAGGCTATCACCGCTGGGATAAGCTCGCCTGGCCTCAACCCCACGATTCCGGCCGCCTTGCCCCTGCTAAAAACGCCGCCTATCCAGCAGGTGGCCCAGCCCATCGCCGTGGCTTCGAGCACCGCTTTCTCCAGCACGTAACCTACATCCTCCATGGCCCCCGGGCCGGGAATGACCGCCGGCACGATGAAGGTGGCGGCGCCCGAAATGAGCCCATAGGTGCCCATCTTCACGGGCTTCCCCCTGTCTTCGCTTTCATGGAAGGCGAGTCGGACTTCATGGCCGAAGGGTGGCTTGTCTTCAATCTCGGTTTTTCCGCCGGCCGACCCCGCCGTTCCGCTCAGCGTCGCCAGCATGGCTGAAAGCTCCGCCTTTTCGATCTCCGTCATTTTCTCGCCGTTGAAGGTCCGCGTCGAACGGCGGATCGCCATGGCTTCAATCATCGTCATCGAGGGTTCTCCCGTGAGCTCATTGTAGCTGCTTCCAGCGGAAGCAGCTCGTCAGATGGTCATTGATCACGCCGACCGCCTGCAAATGAGAATATATCGTCGTGCTGCCCACATAGGAAAATCCCCGCTTCTTCATATCCTTCGCGACCTCGTCCGAAAGTCCGGAAACCACGGGAATCTCGGCCATCGTTTCCCAATGGTTGACGAGGGGTTTGCCGCCCGTCCACGACCATAGGTAGGCGTCGAAGGATCCAAACTCATCGGCCACCGCGGCGAAAGCCATCGCGTTCTTCACCGCGCCGAGGATTTTTGCCCGGTTTCTGATTATGCCCTTGTCCTCCATGAGGGAGGCGATCTTGCCCTCGTCGTAGCTCATGACCTTTACCCAGTTGAAATCGTCGAAAGCCTTCCTGAAATTTTCCCTCTTGCCCAATATCGTTCTCCAGGAGAGACCGGCCTGCATTGTTTCGAGGAGGAGAAACTCGAAGTGCTTGCGTTCATCGTGGACGGGCGTACCCCACTCTTCATCATGATACCGGAGGTAGAGGGGATCCGTTTCGCACCAGGCGCACCTCATGGCTGCATCGCTCATAGGCTCATCCAGCCGCGACGGCTTTCGCCCGCGCGGGCACGAACCTTGAAAAGAGATAGGCGCCTATCACGACCGCGCCACTCGCCGCCACGGGGAGGATGCCGGGAAAGAGCGAGTAGATGCCTGCCGCGAGGAGCGCTCCCCTGAGCCATAACGGGATGAGTCTTGTTATATATCCCATCCAGAAATAGCCAAAGGCGAAAATCGCGATCGCTCCTGAGATCATTGCCAGAATCCTTGCTAGAGCGCTGCCCTGCATCAAGAGCCCGGAATCGTAGCAAAAGGCGAAAGGCACGATGAAGGCGAGAAATCCCAAACACATGGCCTGGAAACCTATCTTGTTGGGATTCGCCCCCGATATCGAGCTCGCCGCGAAACACGCGAGAGCGACGGGAGGGGTTATGTTCGATATAACGGCGAAATAGAAAACAAACATGTGTGAAGCGAGAGGCGAAAACCCCATCCTGACCAGAATGGGAGCGCCTAACGCCGAGGCGAGGATATAGGCCCCCGTCGTCGGCAAGCCCATGCCAAGGAAAATCGAGATCAGCATGATGAGGAGGAGCCCCAGGATCGGAATGTCCTTCGAAAAGGAAAGGACGAAGCCGACAAGTTTGCCGCCGATGCCGGTAAGAGCCACCGCTCCAAGCACGATGCCCGCCGTCGCGCAGGCTATCGCGATGAGGGGAATGCCCTTTGCTCCTTCATAGATCGCATCGATGACATCCTTGAGTCCCATCCCCGCGTTGAACCAGGTACCCACGAGGAAGAGAGCAACGACAGGAATGATGCTCAATTCGGACTTTAAAAAGCCTTCGCTGAAGCTAGAGAAGATATTCGTGAACAGGAAGACGGCGATCGCGAGCACGCCGACAGCGTAGGATTTTTTACGCTTTCCCACATCCTCGGTCTTCGGAACAAAAAAGGCTGTTATCCAGGATAATAGTATTCCCATGATCGCCGCTTTCATGGGCGTAGAGCCGGAAAGCAAAAAATAAACGATGCCGACAAGGGGCGTGATCATATAAAGCCTTTTGAAAACGCTTTTCTTTGTCGGCAAATCCTCCGCTTGAAGCCCTTGCAGGTGATTTTTGTGCGCGTAAAGCTTCACCATCAGAAAGACGGCGCCATAATACATGAGGGCCGGCAGGAGCGCGGCGATCATGATGGTCTTGTAGGGCAGCCCCAGGAAGGAAGCCATTAGAAAGGCCCCTGCCCCCATGACCGGCGGCATTATCTGGCCGCCCGTTGAGGCTACCGCCTCGACGGCTCCGGCAAAATAATCTTTATAGCCGATTTTTTTCATGAGAGGGATAGTGAAGGTGCCAGTGCCATAGACATTCGCCACGGCCGATCCGGAGATCGAGCCGAAAAGACAGGATGAAGTCACCGCGATGAGGGCGGGACCGCCTGGTTGGGTCCCCGTGAGGGCTTGGGCAAAATCCATGAAGTACTCGCCGACGCCCGTCTTTTCCAGAAAGCCTCCGAAGATCAGAAACACCATGACATAGGTCGCGGAGACGCCCAGGGGCGAGGAGAAAATGCCTTCATCGGTGAGGAAGGACTGCTCTACGACTTCAGGCAGCGAGAACGAAATGCCCTGGAAAAGCCCTGGTATATAATTGCCGAACAGCATGTAGAGGATGGCGATGACAGCGATGATCGTAATGGGAAGACCCACCACGCGCCTGCCGGCTTCGAGGAGCAGCAGCACCAGAAGAATCCCCAATATAAGTTGCGTTGTCGTAACCGGATCCACTTGCACGATCCTCGAAGTGATCGCCCAATAATTGGCTACGATATAGGCGCCCGGCGCGAAACAAGCCAGAGCCAAGACGACATCATACCAGGGCACCCTGTCCATCGGGCCTTTTTTCCTCACTGGCCACAGGATAAAAGCCAGCGGCATGATCATGGTCAGATGGAGCGCCCTTTGCAGATATGCTTCGAAATTGCCAAATACGGACGTATAAATATGGAAAAGGCCTATAAGCACGATGTACACATACATCAGCTTCCTGGCGGCACCTTCAAGTTTGCGCATCGGGAATCTCCAGCTTCAAGGTATGAAACGAGGCCAAGGCGCGCCCTGGCCTCGCGAAGTTCAATCGAACGCTCGAGTGCGAACTCGGGCTATTTTGCCGATTTCCAGAATTGAACCGAGCCGGGATGGGCGGGGAGGTCGCTTGGGAGGGCATCCTTAACACTGAGCTCGTTGAAATCCTGGACGGCCGCCGCCAGATCCGCTTTATGCGCCCACATGGCCTTATTGAGCTCATAGACGAGGCTGTCGGGAAGGTCTTTGCGCACCACGATGCAGTTGTAATCGCCGATCGTCTTGATGGGGGTTTTCACGCTCTTGTAAACGCCCGGCTCGATCGTGAACGTTGTCGTCCCGTATGCCTTGGCCAGGGCGTCGAGAGCCTGTTGCCCAATAGGCAGGATATAGATCGGCGTCGAACTCTCGATATTCATGACAATGCTGGCCACCTTTCCTACCGAGAAAGCGAAGAGATCGAGATGATTGTCTGCCATAAGGTCGGCGCCATTTTCATAGGAGGTGAACTCGAAGGTCCATCCCTTCTTCTTGAGCTTATCATAGTCGGTTCCATACCCCTTCTTGAAAAGGGCTTTTATGACGAACTCCGAAGCGGTACCCGGTTTCAGCGTGGCGAAACGGACGGGGATATTCTTCGTGATCAGGTCGTCAAACGTTTTAATCCCGTTCTTGTCGGCGAAATCCTTCCTGATTACGTAATACGTGTACTGCGTGTAGAGGTTGGCCATGACGACGGCGTTCTTGATATCCTTGCCGGCAAAATCCTCTTCGCCAGCGAGGGCGGCGCCAACGAGCGATACGACTGAGAATCCAAAATCGCCTTTCTTGAGGTCGGCATTGATGATATTGGAAACGCCCCCGCCCGTCGACGAGGTGGTCTGCAGCACATTCTTGCTCCACATTTCAGAAAGAGCCGTACCGAGGGCGAACCAGTTGCCTCCGGGAGGACCCGCCATAAATTTGAGCTGATCGGGCCAGCCCGCCTTGTTCTGCGCGCCGACGCTCACGGCCATCAAGAGCGCGACAAGGATCAGCGTTGCTTTTTTCATCGATGTTCCTCCTGGTATTGTTACTTGTGTTTGGAAATCGCTTATGAGGCAGTGTAGATGGTGACAAGGCATCCGTCAAGAAAGTTTTTATTTATGAAACTGCATTTTGAATCTTAGCAAGCAAAGAAGAAGAGAAAAA
>Ga0172379_10011664_pt1 | contig 10408 bp, 11 predicted proteins | sample GrowelOW334metaG_FD_119756 | JGI IMG/M metagenome (GOLD analysis project Ga0172379, IMG submission 119756) | Groundwater microbial communities from an aquifer near a municipal landfill in Southern Ontario, Canada - Groundwater well OW334 metaG | ecosystem: Environmental > Aquatic > Deep...
ATGGACAGGATTAGCAGAATCATCCGCCAACACCCCAATTTCACTCGGGCCCGCAATCATATCAATATTGACTTCTCCGAACACCATTTTTTTAGCCGTTGCGACGAAAATATTGCCAGGCCCCGTAATAACATCTACCTTAGGAATACTTTGTGTTCCGTATGCCATTGCTGCAATCGCACTTGCACCCCCTACTTTGAACACTTCGGATACACCACACAAATGACACGCCGCAAGAAGTAACGCATTGGGCTCATTGTCAGGAGTTGGAGTACAAACAATAATTGTTTCGACTCCAGCTACTTGAGCAGGGATAACATTCATAAGTAATGAGCTAGGATACGCCGCTTTCCCCCCGGGAATATAAAGCCCTGCCCGATCAACAGAGGTTACCTTTTGCCCCAAAATTGTCCCATTAGCTTCCGTATCGAACCAACTGCGAGGAAGTTGTTTTTCGTGATAAGCACGGATACGATCGTATGCCAAATGAAGCGCCGATTTTAACGTAGGGTCAAGCTCCTCATACGCTTTTTTCATATCTTCCGCTTTAATTTTAAACTCATCCCCCGTTGATGGAGACCAACGGTCAAATTTGGTAATATGGCGCAATAATGCTTCATCTTTTTCAAAACGAATTTCATCAATGATAGCCTTAACGATTCCAGCGACATGCTCCATATCCATCTTACCGCGATTCAATAATTCATCGAAAACAGTTTGAAAATTCTCATCACTTGTTTGTATTGTAATCATAATTATTCCTCTTCTACTTTTTAATTTTTTTATACTCTTTTGACACAACGTCCAATGCTTTAGCAAAATTGACTGAATCAACAGCTCCCATTATTGGTTCAAACAATGGCTCACCGTTACCTTTGATAAACCACGTAGCAGGAGTTCCGCCTACATACAAATCACGTGGAAAAATAGGATTCTCATCCATATAGACAACAGCATTGACATAATCAGCATTGAGTTTTGTAACAACTTTTGGATCTTTTAATGTTGTATTTTCAAATTGGACACAAAAATGGCATTGATGGCTTGAAACAATAAACATCATTGGTTTGTTTAACTGTTTTGATTGCTTCAATGCACTCGCATAATCTTTTTCCCATTTGATATTTGCCCCAAAAGCGAAACTTGATATCAAAATTATTACTGCTATTAACCGCATCATTTTTTGCCCTTTTTCAGTATCTCTCTAGCAATTTTGTCAATTTCTTTGTTCGTCACATCAATCACGACATCCGCAATCTTAAGATAATAAGGAAGTCGTTCATCGTACAAAGCACGTGCTTTCTCAATATCTTGAAATAAAGGGCGTTTTTTCAATTTTTTGGCTGCGTCGGGATGCGCTAATATACGGCTATAAATAACATCAAAAGGGGCATTAAGAAGAACAATTGTTCCAATCTTTCGGATATTCGGAACCTTATAAAATCCTCCACCTGTTGAAACAAGCGTCCCTTCAATATTTTTTGCCAACCATCGTCCGACTTTACGCTCTAAATTACGAAAATATGCTTCCCCGTCGGTGGCGAAAATTGCCTTAATTGGACGATTTTCCATACTTTCAATAATATCATCCGTATCAAGCGACACCAAACGTGACCTCTTTACCATCGCACGGGCAACGGAACCTTTCCCAACTCCCATAAATCCAATCAACACAATATTTTTCATACTACACCAAAACTTTAAATTAAAATGACTACAATCCTATCATATAATAGCTTAGGAGTGACGTGTGAATCTTTATAAATTACCCAATCCTCCTCTTGACACAGAGCACTTTCAAACACTCTTTCAGAATCATTCTCTTAAGATAGAAGCAATTCGTTCCCACCTTACACAAGCCGGCGAATGGTACGATCAAGAGGAGGATGAGTGGGTTATATTGATTCAGGGAAATGCCCAATTGCAGGTCAATGACAAAATTATCACGTTGAAAAGTGGGGACTCTCTATTTATCCCCAAACATACTCCCCATCAGGTACTTCGTACCTCCGAAGATGCGTTATGGCTTGGGGTGTTTTGTAGTAAGGAACTTTTATGATATTGATCACTTTACTTGGGGACGATCTAAGTATTTTAACCCCTGTTATCTACGAATTCAAAGACCAAATCGCCCATTTAAATCTTCAAACGTATCCCAACAGGGCAATGAATTGATTGAGCCATAGATGCTCCCTTGATAATTTAGTTGTATTTTGAAAATGTTATCCTGCACTAAGAGCAATAACATGATCAATACTCTCATAAGCATATTCGATAAAAACACTGTTTCCCTTTGAGGCTGCAATAACCGCCATTCTATCGGCAAGTTCATTACCCTCGACTCCGGCATGCCCTCGGACATGGGATATGACAACTTTGTTTTTAATACTGTCATAAATAGCATGAGCAGTTTGGATGATCTCGAGATTTTTAATCTCTCCCCCTTGCTTAGTCCATCCCTTGGCTTTCCAGCCATACGCCCAATTGACCACACACTCGATACTGTATTTAGAATCCGATAAAATCGCCACCTTTTCATGCTGAGAATCAACCGCAAGCTCAAGTGCTTTTAGCAAAGCTTTTAATTCTGCGGTGTTATTGGTTCCCATTACATCCGCAGCACCGTACATTAAGAGCGGTTTCTTTTCATCTTCATAGATAGCTAATCCGCTTCCAGACTTTCCGGGATTACCTGAGCATGCCCCGTCACAATAGATACGAAGACGGATATCATCCGTTGAGACCGATGGAGCATCACTTTTAGAAGTAGCACTCGTTCTTTTCTTCGGTGCCGTTTTTGTGGCTGTCGATATGGTTGTTGAGGAATTTGATCCAAAAGCATCTTCGGCTTCGGCTCTCGTCTTATAGCTTTTATAGACAGCTCCTGCAAATTTGTCGACCTGCCGCAAGCATTCTGCCCATGTCGTGTATATTCCGGGATTTCTCCCCTTCTTCACTACGTAAAACTTATTCGCCATATTGGGCTATCCTTTTTTATTTCCATCGATTCACATAGAAGCGGGATGTTTGATTGGTATTATAAGGTACAATCCGATTAACACATATTATTTATCTCATATGATTCACTCCAAAAGGATTATTCCATGCCATTAACACCACAACAACGTCTAATTATCAAAGAATCAAGTGAACTTTACGCACAAGAGGTTGCACACATAAGCAATTTAATCGAAAATGAGAGCGATGACGCTCGGTGTGATAAACTCTATTTACTTCGTGCACTCGCTACTATTGAGCATACTGGGCGTATTGGGCTTCTAAACAATGATGAAATGACAGATATAGATCTTGAAGCAGTCACGCAAGAAGTCAACCGCTCTTTCCCAAACAAAGATGACTCAGAGCTATTTGATGACATTGCCATATTGGAAGATGATGTTAAAGCCAGATTTTTTAACAATCCAGCCAAAGAAAAACAAACTTTTTTGGCGGCATTGGGGATAATTCTCTAAAAAGATTTTTTCTACTTTCTGAGTTATCGTAATATCAGTTATTTATTACTCTATGCCACCTGTTGCTGATAAAGATATTGTTGAAACTCTATAAACATTGAGCTAATACTAGCCACGTCACCCAGTATATCTTTGGCGTCTTCCAATGACTGGTATTTGTTTGTTAATAGAATTGGTAGCTTATCTTGGTTGAGTTCATCTACCCCTGATTCAATATATTTACTGAGAACAAATTCAATAAACTCTTTTTGCTTTTCATCAAGTCGTTCAAATATAACCGTTTGCGTCTCTGCAACTCTGGACTCTCTTGAAATTGGTTTTCTATCACGGTTTAACACGAACTCCAAGACATCAAACAAATCACTTTTCTCTGCATTTATCGCTTTTTGTAGTAATGTCAAATTAGCCCTTCCAAAACCTACGTCCTCTAACTTGTCAAGTAAAATGGCTCGTGTAATGGGGCTACTCCAAAGTTTTCTGAGCTCCTCTTCACTTTTAAGAAAGTTTGGTAGTTCTCCAAAAAGATTTTGTAAAAATTCATCTGACGATATTATTTTTCCATCAGCACCCCAAAACGACGTAGACATCATAAAATCAATCTCACGCTCTTTACCGTCACGTAATTTTATTTTAACTTTCTTCTTGCACACACATGGTCTTTCTCCACAAACGGGACATGGTATGGGTGGTTTTTTCTCACACGTACATGGGCTATTCCCACATTCTTTGCATGGTGTCTTCACGCACACACAAGGCTCTTGATTGCATTTTTTACATACTTCTGGCTCTATTGGTTCTCCATCCCATTCAGGGTCAGCAAAATGATGATAGGCATCTACGAAGTCATAGATTGTAAAAAACTCTTTGCCATCAAATAATCGTGTGCCACGTCCGACGATTTGTTTGAACTCAATCATCGAGTTCACGGGGCGCATTAAAACGATATTACGGATATTTCTAGCATCAACTCCCGTGGAGAGTTTTTGTGAAGTGGTTAGTATCGTAGGAATGAACTTTTCATTATCTTGAAACTCGCGTAGAAACTGTTCTCCAATCTCTCCATCATTCGCAGTGACACGGACACAATAGTTTGGTTCTTTACTTTTTTTGTACTGGTTAACCAAATTTCGAACAGCTGCCGCATGGTCTTGTGTAGCACAAAAGATAATCGCCTTCTCATTTTGATTGGCTTCATCCATGTATATTTTTACCCGTGTAGCTTCTCTCGCTTTAATCTCAATGATTTTGTTGAAGTCAGCTTCGGTATAGAGTTTACCTTCTTCTATCTCACCCTCGATGATTTGGTCATCACTGGTGAACATATAATCGTCGAGTGTAGTTTTGATTCGCTTCACTTTGAACGGTGTCAGGAAGCCGTCATTGATCCCCTCTTTGAGTGAATAAATATAGACTGGCTCACCGAAGTATCTGTAGGTATCGACATTATCTTTACGCTTTGGCGTTGCCGTCAATCCTAGCTGAACAGCAGGGGAGAAATACTCTAAAATACCTCTCCAGTTCCCCTCGTCATTAGCTCCACCACGATGACACTCGTCAATGATGATAAAATCAAAATAATCAGGCTGATACGCCCCAAAATACGGAGCAGAATTTCCATCGCTATCTCGACCACTCATAAATGTTTGAAAGATGGTGAAAAAGATACTGCCATTGGTTGGAACACTCCCTTTCTTGCTGATCTCTTTGGGGCTGATCCGCACAAGGGCATCTTCGGAAAATTCCGAAAAATTGAGAAATGCCTGATTCGCCAATATGTTTCTATCTGCTAGAAACAATATCCTAGGACGGCGGCTTCCATCACGTTTAAGATTCCACCTCGTTTGAAACAGCTTCCATGCGATTTGAAACGCGATAAACGTCTTACCCGTTCCCGTAGCTAGCGTGAGCAATATCCGCTCTTTATTATTGGCTACCGCTTCGAGTGTATTGTTTACGGCTAGCTCTTGGTAATATCGAGCACCCTTGCTTCCACCGACATCTTGAAACGGAACATTGCTAAACTTTTCCCGCCACTCATTTTGGACGGCAAAGGTTTTATTCCATAACTCTTCAGGTGATAGATACTTTTCTACAATTCCCTCTGCACCCGTTTTCATACAGATACTGTATATCTCTTTACCGTTAGTTGAGTAGGTTGTCTGTAGATTTAGTTTTTGCGCATAGAGCTTAGCTTGCATCACACCTTCGCCGACACTGATATCATTACTCTTGGCTTCGACAACAGCGAGTTTAATCCCTTTATAGACGAGCACATAATCAGCGGTCAGCTTTTTGGCTCTAACGCCACCCGTTTGAATCTTTCCAGCCGTGATGTTGTATTCACGCAAGATACGAGAGCCTTCGACCACTCCCCAGCCACAAGCTTTTAACTGTGGGTCTATCAGTTCTGCTCTCGTTTCTGCTTCATTCATCCCAACTCCCCGTTAAACGCTTTTTGCAAGATACTTTTTTTCAATTCCTCTAAGTTATCTATTTTCTGCTGATAAATCGCTTCGAGGCGTTTGGTTTCGGCGGAGAGGAGATCGAGTTTTTGGACGATGGATTTTTGTTCAGATAAAGATATTTTTGGAATGATAAAATTTCGTAGAGCTGTTAATGATACAGTTTTTTGGGCAGTTCCAGTAGCTGTTTCGTTAGCTTGTTTGAATGCTTGTGGTGACAATACCCAATAAAATAGCCATTTACTACTGACAGTCTCTTTTGGTCTAATTAAGCCAATGTGTCGTTGAAAGCAAAATTCTATATTCTCTTCCACTAAAACAGGGATACCATAAGAGCCAGTAACTGTATATAAGATATCCCCTTTTTTAGGCTTTCGATTCATTTTTAATTTTTGATAATAATCTATAGAAACAGTAAAAGTGTCTGAAAAATCAATTTGATAATTCTTTTTATTAATATTTGAAATTGTAATAAATGGGATGCCCGTTTCTGTTTTTGGTGGAGGCATATGGTCTCCATCGGTAATATCAGTTGCTAATTCTGATAGTTTTACCGATTCCCACCCCTCACCTCTATTTTCAAACACACTTTGCAAATAAGAGTCGAAAAGCTCTTTGGCATTTTTGAGGTTCTGAGCGGCATTGGCTCTTACACGCTCAATCGCGACAAAGGCTTCATCTAAAATGGCGACGATACGTTGTTGTTCGGGGAGTGGGGGGAGTGGGATACTAATTTGTCCTAAATTTTTTCTACTTATTCTTTGTCTTGTTGAACCTGTAATTTGGTCATTAATTTGATCTTGATACTCTTTTGATAGAGAATATAATATGAACCATTTAGGAAGTAAAAATTTTTCTTTAAAGCGCATAATTGTACAATCGACAGCTGTTATCATCTTTGCATCTGTATTTGGCAAAATACAAGCTCTACCAACTGGGTCAGGTAATCTTGATAATAAACAATCACCTTCAAGTATTTCGGTACATCGCAATCTTTTGAATGTATCTTCAGAAATATATCTTGCTTTTTCTCCTCTGTCTTTGAAAAATCCATTTCCTACATTGCCCGTTTGAATCAATCTTATACCTTCTAAAGATTGGTCTTTACTTTCAATCCAATCTCCATCAGCAAAAACTTCACAAATCTCACCCAGCTTTTTGACTTCCCATCCCTGCTTCATCCGCAACTCTTTACTTTTAAATATTTTTGCGTTAAAATACACATCTAATTACCTTCGGGATGCCTCTTGGTTCTGCCAAGAGGAAAAAATCTACACATTTAGTAACTCTCTAATCTTAATCTTTAATTCACTAAAATCATCTTTACCAATCATGCCCAATCTCTTTTCTAGCCGTTTAGAATCAAATAATCTACCTTGAACCAACAAAGCATTGCTCTTTTCTCCATTTAATTCAAATTCAAAAAAGAAATTTCCCTGCTTTAACTGTGTTGATAACGGAATTCCAAAAAACATATTATTTGAAAACTTTTTAAGCACAAGCACAGGTCTTGAAAAAAGTTCACTTTTTCCATTTTGTTCAAAACCAATATTCTCACCAATACTCGCCCAAAAAACATCTCTTTCTTTAAAAATAACAAACTTTTCACGGGTATTAATCCCTTTTTTAACTTCATTCCACTCGTTGAATTTTTTCATAGTAGCTCCAAAACCCTGCCCAAAATCTCCGCACTCTCATCATCGAGTGCTTTCATCTCGCTCAGAATCTCTTGCGGTTTACGCAACGCCGCTTCTTCTTTTTTATTTGGGTTTTTGGCACTGAGCTCAAACGTGTTTTGGTCTATATCTTTAGCCTCGATACTCCACGAGTTCTCAGACTCTCCGAACGACTTTTGAAGCTCCACAAAGTCCGCTAAATCTTTTTCGTTGAGAGGATTGGTTTTCCCTAAATTTCTATCCAAATTGAGCTGATAAAACCACACATTACGTGTCGGAACACCCTTCTCGAAAAAGAGAACCACTGTTTTAACACCAGCACCCGTAAACGTACCGCCCGGTAAATCAAGAACGGTATGAAGATTACAGTTTTCAAGGAGTAGTTTTCTCAAGCTCACAGAAGCATTGTCCGTGTTACTCAAGAAGGTGTTTTTGATAACAATACCCGCTTTACCACCAGCTTTTAATATCTTGACAAAATGTTGCATAAACAGAGAAGCCGTTTCGCCCGTTCTGATAGGAAAATTCTGCTGCACTTCTTCACGTTCTTTTCCACCAAACGGAGGATTGGCTAGGATGACGTCATAACGGTCTTTGTCTTGAATATCAGCAAGGTTTTCAGCGAGAGTATTGGTATGGATGATATTGGGAGCTTCCACCCCGTGCAATATCATGTTCATCGTACCGATGATATACGCTAGAGACTTTTTCTCTTTCCCATAAAACGTTTTCTTCTGCAATATTTCTGTATCGGCCGTGGTGAGATTCTTGCTGTGCTTGAGATATTCAAACGCCTCAACCAAAAATCCAGCAGAACCAACAGCACCATCATAAATTTTATCACCGATTTTAGGAGCCACGACTTTTACAATCGTTTTGATTAGAGCACGAGGCGTATAGTATTCTCCACCATTACGACCTGCATTTCCCATATTCTTTATCTTGTCTTCATAGAGATGGCTCATCTCATGTTTTTCAGCATGAGTGCGGAATCGTAGCTCATCAATGCGATTAATGACTTCACGGAGGTTATAGCCACTTTGTACACGGTTTTTTAATTCACTGAATATCTCACCAATCTTATACTCAATGGTGTCTGCACTCTCCGCATCGACTTTGAACTTTTTGAGATAGGGGAAAAGTTTGTGATCGACGAAATCCTTGAGATCATCACCCGATAATGCCTTATGATGGTCAAGCTTTCCATCTTGATCTTTTGGAGTAGCCCAAACACTCCATTGATATTCAGGAGCAATAATATCCGTATAGGTTTTACCCGTTAATTCAGCAGCAGTTTTTTTATCTTTCTCTAAATCATCCAAATATTTAAGGAACAACACCCATGAAGTCTGTTCTACATAATCAAGCTCACTCCCACAACCAGCGTCTTTGTGGAGGATATCATCTATATTTTTAAAAGTTTGTTGAAACATTCTTATCTTTCTGTTAATTATTTTTCACTAAAAATTTTATTAGTAGTAGATATGATTATATACAATTGGAGATTAAAGGAAGGGGTATGGGGTTTGGGATTGACCCTCCCCTCAATTTAGCAGAAACAATTTCAAACAGGCATATTCATATTATTTAGTATCTCAAGTGTTTTAGTGACATCATAAACGGCACTGTGATACTGATCTTCATCAAAGTCGATACGGTAATGTCGACAAGTCTCAAGCAGTTTCGGGTTTTTTAGACTGCCTCTGACATTGAGAGCCCCGACAATGCTTTTATTGGATTTCATCGTACAAAAATGTTTTTCGAAGTAAACAAGCTCACCGATATGACGTAATTCAAACGCTATATTGTGGGCAACAAGGGTTTTAGCCCCCTGACAAAACTCTACAAACTCCTGATCCTCCGCAAAATACTCTGCGTAATCAACATTCGCTCGCAATCGTTCTATTCGTTGAGGAGAGAGTTTATGAACAGCAAGAGCATAAGGATTAACTTCGTATTCAGAGAAGTAGTAGCGATGAAAGGTATCAGCAATAACATAAACACCCTCTTCTCTTTTAACCCGAAACGCCGCAACTTCGATCACGTCATGAATATTTGCGGAGTTGGTTTCAAAGTCCAGTATGATCAATAGTGCTCCATTCGTATATGAATTAATTTTATTTGATATTTTACCGAGATACTAGTGCTGATTGGTTTATAATGTCAGAATACACTTTCATGAGGTCAATAATGATTCAAACTCCCTTCTTAGCCGTTGACGGTATAGTTGAAATTTACAATGATGCAGGCGGATTCGTTGATATTGGTGAAACAGTAGAAACTGCTGTTGTGCGTGAGATGAAGGAAGAGATATTTGTTATTTGACTTTAAAATGATAGTGATTTCGCAAAAAAGAGGTTAAATCTATACGTTACTATCATTTTAAAATCGTCTTTACAGTAAGGCGGTTAATAAGAGTTTTTTGGACTGGGTTGGATTAGTTTGTGGTACCAGTGGGCGGACTCGAACCGCCACGCATCGCTGCACCGGATTTTGAATCCGGCGTGTCTACCATTTCACCACACTGGCATGTGTTTGAAGAGACGGAATTATAATCATGTTTTGCTTAAATATTTGTAAAATCAAAACAAACTAATCTTTTTGGCGTTTATGCCGATAATAGTGTATGGAACTTTTATTGCTTAAGATATATCAATTCGGAAAAAGGAATTTACGATGAGGGTAACGTCTACATCATATTTTAATAATATTTATGGCGAAAACAACAAGCTTAACCAGCAGCTTTTTGATGTCAACAAACAAATTGCATCCGGTCAAAAAATTCAGTACTCGCATG
>Ga0172379_10011665_pt1 | contig 10406 bp, 9 predicted proteins | sample GrowelOW334metaG_FD_119756 | JGI IMG/M metagenome (GOLD analysis project Ga0172379, IMG submission 119756) | Groundwater microbial communities from an aquifer near a municipal landfill in Southern Ontario, Canada - Groundwater well OW334 metaG | ecosystem: Environmental > Aquatic > Deep...
GCTGGCGAGGCCACGCGCAAAACAACCGTAGTGAAAGAAGTAAACACGACAGACCAGCTTAAGGCCCGGCTAAAACTGCAGGGTATAGTGGGAACACAGGTTATTATTGACGATAAGGTTTACGGTGTCGGCGATTATGTAAAAATGAAAGGCTTTTCCCCCTTTCCAAAAATTACGGCTATAAAAGGCACAAAAGTCTGGTTTCAATATAAAGGAAGCAATTTCTACAAGGAACTTCCCAATTAGGAGGATGGTATAGTATGTTAAAACTAAGAGTTTTTTGGGCTGTTTTCTGGGGATTACAGCAGATAGTACTGGGCACGGCCGTTGTGTTCGCGCAGACCGGTTCCAAGCTTAATCCGCAGTTTCAGCAGGATTTAAGAGGCGACGCGCCCATCGGCGGCAGCGACGACAGCTTTACCATGCCCCAAGGCGCCCCGCCCGGCACTCCTATGGACGAGAGCACAGGAAAAACGAGTGAAGATCCCCTGTACTCAAAAAAAGAAACAAAGGATCCGATGAACGCGACGGTTAACGTCAACGTGCGCGAAATGTCCATCGCGGCTTTCCTGGAAACCATACAGGCACAGGTCCCCAATATAAGATTCGTGCTTACCGACTCGGCCCAGGGCAAAGTGGTAGCCGCCTTTCTGGGCAAGGTTACAGTGCGCGAGGCCCTGCAGGTGCTGTTTGAGGTACGCGGACTGACTTACCAGCGCATCGGCAACACCAATACCTACATGATAACCAAGAGGTCCGCCGACTCTCCTAATCTCATAACCAAGATTTATGTGCTGAATTATATCTCGCTGCTTCCTTTCTCTACGGAATCTCAGGATTTGAGCGCCATCACCCCGGCTGACGTAAGTTCTACGTCGGGCATGGTGGAAATGTCCGGCTCCAGTTCCAATTCCGGCATGGGAGGCTCGATTCCTGGCATGTCCGGCAATACCTCAGGAGGAGGCGATAAAGGCGGTGCCGAAAGCGGCATAGCCATCCTATCCGTGTTGAGAACCGTGCTTACAAAACAGGGCAAACTGGCCGTTGAACCCAGAACCAACAGCCTTATCGTTACCGATGTGGCCGAGGTATTCCCGCAAATAGAACAAATAATCTCCGAACTGGACAGAAAAGCCCCGCAGGTGCTTATCGAATCGCGCATAATGGAAATCAATTCCGACCGGATCAATAACCTGGGTATCGAATGGGGCGGCGCGAACGGAGAACTCGCGTCCTTTAAAGGCCCCATCCGCGCGACAGACTGGCCCCTGGGAGAAAGAACAGTGGCCGGCGGAGACTGGAAGCTTTTTAACTCAAATATGAACCTGGACAGTCTGACCGGCGCAAGCGCGCTGGGATACCTGTCCCTGGCTCAGTTGACGGCGCTTTTGAAAGCGATAGTTTCGCGCTCGGAAGGAAAATACCTGGGCAACTCAAAGATCGTCACCTTAAACAACAAAACCGCCATCATAACCATCAGCCGCGACGCGGCGGTTTCGACCAGCTCTCAGATTACCCAGACGACAACGACCTCCACCGCGGAACGCCGCAGAGTCGGTTTGATGCTCAGAGTCACCCCGCAGGTGAACAAGGAAGGCTACATAACACTGATGGCGCAGCCCTCCTACACTGATTTGACGCCTTCCAGCGTGCTGGATTCCAACGGGCAGACAATGTACGACACGGTAAGCCGCGGCGTATCCACTCTTGTCCGCGTGAAAAACGGGCAGACGGTCGTAATCGGCGGCTTGTTGTCAACAAAGGACGACAAAACCGTCAGAAAAGTTCCCCTTCTGGGTTATATCCCGATCGTGGGCTGGTTTTTCACCAGCGTAAGCAACCGCAAACAAAACACGGACCTGGTGCTTTTCATCACTCCGACTATTTTGGTTGACTAATTCGGAGAGTTCCTTTTTATGGCGCACAAACGGCTTGGCGAAATTCTTATAGAAGAAGGCATTATAAATGAGGAACAGGTGCAGAAAGCGCTCCGGTTCCAGACCCAGCATAACTGCCTGATAGGTGAAGCGCTGATAAAACTTACCTTCGCCACGGATGAACAGGTGGCGCAGGCACTGTCAAAGCAGCTGGGGATACCGTTCGCCTCGGTCTCGAACAAAATCCTCGCGCCGGAAAAAGGCCAGGACCTGGAAAAGACCATTCCAGAAAAATACGCCCGGGAACACACACTTGTTCCGCTGTTCAAGGAAGGCGACGGTATGGCCGTCGCCATGGGCGATCCGACGAACATGCTGATTCTGGACAATCTGCGCCTGATGAGTAATCTCGACATCATCCCGTTCATCTCCACGAAAGCGCAGATTCTAAACGTCATAGACTCGTTCTACCAGACTTCCGACCTTATCGAAGCCGCCATGGTAAGCAGTTCTCCCGGAGAAGCCGGAGTTGCCGATGACCTGGGCAACATGGACGGCCTGCTGGACCTTGATAAAGTGGTCATGGGCGACAGCAAAGGCGCGCAGTCCATTCGCGTCGTTAACGCCATATTGAAACAGGCCATTTCCGAACGGAGCAGTGATATCCACCTTGAAATTTTCGACGAACGCGTCAGCCTGCGCTTCCGCATAGACGGCGTTTTATACGAACGCACGCCGCCGCCGAAAGAACTCGTCGCGGCGCTGATTTCGCGCATAAAAATTCTCTCGAAACTGGACATAGCCGAGCGCCGGCTCCCGCAGGACGGCAATTTCACACTGCGCTACCAAAACCGCAACATTGACGTGCGCGTATCCGTCTGCCCCACCGTTTTCGGCGAAAAGCTCGTGCTGCGCGTGCTCGACAAGGGCACAGCCGAACTGAATATTGAAAAACTCGGTTTCGAACCCCGCCAGAAAGAAGACTTTTTGAAAGCGGCCAAATATCCGCACGGCCTGATATTCCTTACCGGCCCCACCGGCTCCGGAAAAACAACAACATTAAACGCTGTTTTAAGCACCATCAAATCGCCGGAAATGAACTACATGACCCTGGAAGATCCCGTGGAATACAAGCTGGCCGGAATAAGCCAGGTCCAGGTCCGCGCGCAGATAGGGCTCACTTTCGCGGCGGGTCTGAGATCGTTTCTCCGGCAGGATCCGGACGTAATTTTAGTCGGTGAGGTGCGCGATCAGGAAACAGCCGAAGCCTGCCTGCGCGCCGCGCTCACAGGCCACCTTGTGCTGTCAACACTGCACACCAACGAAGCCTTGGGCGCCGTGCCCCGCCTTTTGGATATGGGCATGGAACCGTTTCTGCTTTCAAGCAGCCTTGCGTTGGTCGCTTCGCAGCGGCTGGTCAGAATGCTTTGCCCGCACTGCAAACAGGTTTATAAACCAGAACAGGAAGTAATAGACCAGATTATAAAGGAATGCAATTTCAAAGGCTCGGTTGACACCTCGAAGTGGATGTTCTATCTGCCCAAAGGGTGCGACAAGTGTTCCCGCACCGGCTACAAAGGCCGCCGCGCCATTTACGAAGTTTACCTCATAACGGAAGAGATGCGGCAGATAATTTATAAGACGCAGGACCTGCCGAGACTGAGGGAAGCCGCATGGAAGGCCGGCGCATGGAACCTGCGGGCCAGCGGCTGGCGCAAAGTTGTGCAGGGCGTGACCACGGTGGAGGAAATTTTATCCGCCACAGTATGCGAATAATTTAGTATTGTATCTTTGAATACGAAAGAGAGGAGACGCGAATGCCTAAGTACGTTTATACCGTGCAGGATGCGCAGGGAAACGCTTCAACGGGAATGATTGAGGCGGGTGATGAAGACCAGGCGGTTTTAGTTTTACAAAACAAAGGCTATTTCATTCTTTCCATCCAGCCTGACGCGGAACGCGGCCTGCCAGGCTTTAAAAAGTCCACGGGCGGCAAGGTAAGCGGACAGGCGCTCGCTTTCTTCAGCGAACAGCTGGCTACTCTTCTGGCCGGAGGCGTACCTCTGGTGCGCGCGCTTTCGCTGCTGGGCGAACATAATTCAAACAAAGCGCTCTCGAACGTCGTGTGCGAAATCGCTAAAGAAGTTTCAGCCGGCGGCGCGCTCTATAAAGCCCTTGAAAAACATCCCAAGGTTTTCAACTCGCTGTGGGTTTCACTGGTGCAGGCCGGTGAAATGGGCGGACAACTGCCGCTCGCGCTGAGGCAGATTTCAGAATACACGCAGAAGCAGGAAGCGCTGAAGGGCAAAATCATAACAGCCGTCGCGTATCCGGCAGTGCTGCTTACGATGTCCATAGGCGTTCTAGCGTATTTCGTTTTGTACATCGTGCCGGTATTCGCCGGCATATTCCGCGATTTCAAGCTGGAGCTTCCTTTTATCACGGAAGTCGTGGTTATCTTCTCCGAAGGTGTGGCCAACAATATCGGCCTCATCATCGTGGCGGCCATGGCCGCTGTCTTCGGATTCAAGTTTTACGTTTCCACCGATTCCGGCAGAATGAGCTGGAACCGCATGGTCATGAGCATGCCCATTTTCGGCGCGTTTTACAACAACGTCATGTATGAAAGACTTCTCACCACAATGGGCACGCTTATCCAGAGCGGCGTCAGCATTCTTAACACGATAACGGTGCTGGAAGGCGCGTTCGGGAAAAACCTGATCGTTCAGAAGGCGCTCAAGGATGTAAAGAACGAAGTTGCGTCAGGAAAATCCATCTCCATGGCTTTTAAAAACACCGGCCTGTTCCCCGGCCTGGTAACCGAAATGATGTGGATGGGTGAAGAATCCGGAAAACTGCCGGATATCATAAAAACCCTTTCCAGCTTTTACAATGAGCAGATAAACCAGTTTATCGCCCGGTTCTCGTCAATGATCGACCCGATCCTCATCGTGGGTATCGGAGGAATTATCGCCGTTATCGTCATGTCCGTGTTCATGCCTATCTTCCAGCTGTCACAGATAAGCGGCAAATAAAGGGAGTAGTCTTCTATGAGAAAGAACGGATTCACTTTAGTTGAAGTGCTGGTTGTCGTTATGATAGTCGGCATCATAACAGCCTTCGCGTTACCGCAATACCAGAAAACGGTTGAAGTTTCCGCGGCGAAAGACGCGCAGACTACACTGCATACGATAGCCTCGGCAGTGCGCATGGCCTCAATGGACAGGCGGACAGTCGCGAACAGCACGGTGAACGGCGCTACGGCATCATCTTCCTGTCCGGCTACAGGCGCTTTGGCAGTTTCCGGCCTGCTTGCCTGTGGTTATCTTACGCCGGTGTCAACAGGATCGAGATATACGTTTTACACTTGTTCCGGCTCCGGTACAGGATGCTGCACGGCAACTTCCATAGCCTGCGCGCAGCGCACCGGCTCAACCGAGTATCCTTACAAGTATTATATTGACGCGAACGGCGTTTGTACCGGGTCCACCGGATCGCCGGATTGCGTGAATTAAATTCCCAAACAGGAAACTAAAATGCTTTTGAAAGAGAATAAAGGTTTCAGCTTGGTTGAAGGCCTGATCGGCATAGTCATAATCGGACTGGCTGTTACCGCGATTTTTTCCGTGATACTGTCGAGCTTCACCTCGGACAAGAAAACGGATTCCAAAGAAGAATCCACTTTTATTCTTCAGCAGGCTTCGGACAAGCTGAAAGTTTACATCGCGGCTAATGACGAAATGCCGGATAATATGGACGCTTCCCTAAAAAGCGGCCTATGCGGAACGGATAAAAATAAAAAAATTGTTGACACCACTCCGTTCAGCAAGGGCACGCATGACGTAAGCTGCCTGCTTTACGGCACTTCCTACAGCCCCGCGAACAGTGAAAAAAATAAACTTACCTACACCGTGTCCGATCCCGTGGCGGGCTGCGGAGTAAGCGACGCGAGTGTGGCCTCCCTGGCGTGCAAGGACGTTCAGTTTTCATTGGAGACTCAGTAATGCAAGCAAGCGGGCTAAAAAAATGCGGAAGATTTATTCGTCCCTCGCGCGTTGCGCGCGAGGAGGGCTTCACGCTGGCGGAAATGCTGGTCGCATCGCTTATATTCCTTATGATTTCGCTTAGCCTTGTGGGCGTATGGCTTAGCACACACAAATACATGATTTCATCGTTCCGGGAAAACCTGATAAAAGCAAAAGTGAATTACGCGTTCCGCCTGATGAAAATTGACCTGGGTTACGCATCGAGAATAGATTTTCTGAGCGACTCCGTTGATCTGACCGACTCAAGCATCCGCCATGCGAAATGGATGGGCATCGCTGAAAATGTTGACTCCGACGGCTGTTTCCCAATTTATTCCGGCGCAGTAAATTGGACGGTGTACTGCCTTGCGGCAAAAGGCAGCCTTTACGACCTGTACCGCTATACCGGCACAACAACACGGGCGGCGCCGCAATGCCCCTCGGCCGGAGTTGAACCATTGTGGGGAAAGGCAACGTTCAACGATTATGGCGTGCTTCCCGCCCAGTGCGGCACGGGCACAGGCGGAACCAAACTGCTGGAAGGGCTTACCTCACCCAATTTCACTTTCACATACGTCAAAGACACGGAAGTGCAGTTTTCGGGCGAAATATACCGTGCTGGGACTAATATCTGCGCGGAAGGCGACACCTCCTGCTGGACCGGGAAACCGCTCAGGTATCAGTTCAACAGACTGTTTAACATTAGCGTAAACGGCGGGGATTGTGTCCTTTTACCCAACGGCACATGCGCGCCTTAGGCGGGAGCTATTCAATGATTAGTTTCAAGAGTAATAAAGGAAGTGTACTGTTGCAGGCGATAGTCCTGTCCGTTATCATGGCGATGATTGCGGTACTGACGCTGAAATGGACGCTTTCCCGCAGATCGGACGTGGTAAGATCCCGCAACAGCGTGGAAGCCAAAACATATATTGAATACTGCATGGCGCAAAAACAGCTTGAATGGTCACTGCCGAGCGCGAAAGTGGAGTCAGGAAAATGCACCTTCAAAACAGGCGAAACGACAATAACAGTGAATGTTGACGTGGACACTTTGCCCGATGGCACGAATGAGGTAAATTACGACCTTGAAACGGGCAGCCTTCCGCCATCGAAGTAATTCAAGCACCTTGCAAAAAAGCCGCGGTTGCATGCCGCGGCTTTTTGTTTGGCAGCATGGTTGGACCAAATGATTCGGAACTAAACATGAACTACGATAATCTGCTAAAGCAAGAAAAAGTCATCACTAAAATCCTGATATCGGATTGTATAACCGTAATTCCATCAATAGTGATAGCGGTGCGTTCCAATTCATTGGTGCTGATGCTGGATATACTGGATTATGCGCTCGCCATGTCGTCTTATGCCATAGCTATAGTTGTTCTGCGGAAAAGCCGCAAAAGCCATTCGGGCATATATGATTACGGAATGGGGAAGTTCGAAAGCCTGACATCTTCGGTTATCGCAGCTATCATGCTAGTGGGACTGCTACTGTTATTAGGCACGGCAGTACACAGATTTTTTTCACCTGTCGCAGTGAACCCATTTTTTGCCGTGGTCGGCATAGCCGTTAAAATAATTTTTTTCTTCATGAACGGTTATTTCGCCTTTTCCTGCTATAAAGTCGGCAAGCTATCACCTTCCCCGATAATGGAAGCACAATTCAAGGCCAATATGACATATGCCATAGGCAACATTATTACGATTATTTCATTGGCATTAGGGCTGCTATACAGCAATCATTCCTGGGCGAGGCTGGTGGATCCGGCTTTTGTGTTTGTGCTGGCTGTCTTTAGCGGTACGGCTTTTATAAGACTTATCAAAAATTCCATGTCGGATCTGCTGGACAAGACGCTTGAGGAAGAACTGCAGTTTAAGATACTCAAGCATGTCGTGACGGCAGAAGAAGGATATCAACGGTTTTATCATATTCGGTCGCGCAAATCCGGGCCCAAAATCTTTATCGAAATAGCACTAGGTTTTGACCCGTGCACAACGGTGAGGGAGGCGCTGGCGGTAACCGGAAAAATTAAAAATGCGGTGGAGTCGGATATTCCAAACAGCGCGGTTAATGTTATCATAAGCAACAACGCCGCAGAGTGAAGAATGTTTAACCCGGATTGCGCAATAGATAAAAAGGACCGATCGGGTGATGGCACGGCGCGCAATTTTGATAATCGGCGGCGCGGCTCATTCCCCTCAGCGCCTAAGGTTTTATAGAATACAAGTATGAACATCGTGCTGATCAATCCTGAAATCCCTTTCAATACGGGCAACATAGGCCGTAGCTGCGTGGCGACGGGCAGTACACTGCATCTGGTTGGCAAGCTGGGATTTAAGATTGAAGATAAAGAGATACGGCGGTCCGGCCTTGATTATTGGCCGAAACTCAAATATAAACGTTACCAGGACTTTGAGGAATTTCTGTCATTAAACCAGCCGGACAGTAAGCAGCTTATATTTTTCTCGACAAAAGGGAAACAAAATTTCTGGCAGGCAGAATATCATCCGGACAGCTGTCTGGTTTTCGGCTGTGAATCGGCAGGACTTCCGGCTCAGATCTACGAAACCTATCAGGACAGGCTGTTCCGGATCCCCGTTTCGGATGATGTCCGCTCACTCAATCTTTCCGCTTCGGCCGCCATAGCGCTTTACCACGCCCTTTACCGGACAATGCCGGACACAACACTATTAAAGTTTTAATCGCAGGCAATACCTGTTCAACATAATTCGCAGACCGAAAAAAGGCCCGCTTTCTCGCGGGCCTTTTTCTTAAACCGTTTTTCCGTTCGTCTGTCCGGTGTCCGTATCCGGGAGTTTCCCGATCTTGATTGTCTTTATTTTAAGCTGGGGTTTTCCAGGATCCGAATTATCTGACAAAGCGATCGGCGCGGACGGAGTATCCTCTTTACACACAGGTTTTACCGGAGTTTCCTCTTTCCGCATGCCTTCAAAAAGGATATCAGAAGACTCGCTCCGTTTTCCGAAATTCCGCGCCTCTTCCTGCTTTACCGACTCCGGAGTCTGCACAACCGCCGCTTCCTCAACAACAACAGGCGGCTCCGGAATTTTTACGGCGGTTTCCAACACCGCAAGGAACTCATCAACCGAGTCAAACCGCTCTTCCGGGTCAGAGTTTAAAGCCTGCGCCAGCACCGCGTCCACCGCCTTTGGGATATCGGGGTTTATTTCGCTGGGCGCCTTAATTTTTCCTGCTTCCGGAGGAACTCCTGTTACCGTCCTATAGAACACCGCGCCAAGCGCGTATATGTCAAACTGAACGGTAAATCCGTGCTTGACTCCTTCGGGAGCGATATAATGCTTGCTGCTACCGTTATTGCGAAGAATAACGGTGCCAAGACCCATATTTGCCACCCGGCAGAAACCGTCGGAGCCATCAAGCATAATATCAGCAGGAATCAGTCCGCCGTTAGACAGGTTCCTGTGATGCAGATAATCCATAGCGGCGCAGACATTGCGGAAAACAGGCATAGCTTCAGCCAAGGCAAGGACGCGCCCCCCCTCCAGTTCATCCGGCAACAATGCCGCGTCCACATTTTCCGACACGATATACAGTTTCCCGTTTTCAGACAGCACGTTAAACATTTCGACCAGATTTATATGGCGCACACCTTTGAATTTTCCAAATAACTCTTCCGCTTTAGGAAGGTTTTCAGCCGGGAGCCCGGATATTTCTCTTATCATAACAGGCAGTTCGGTTTTATTTACGCCCCGGTAAAGAGTACCGTCATATCCCTCGTAAACAAGGGAAGTCACAGTATACTGCCCGCCCACAGAAAACGTTTCAATCTCCTCATCCGGAAAAGTCAGCGTACCAGCGGGCACATTTTCCAAAACCGCACAGCCTGGCATGCCGAATGAAGCCGCCGCAAGCTGCACAGGCCTGCGCAACGGAACTTTCGGCAAGGCAAACGCCACAAGCAAAGCCACTCCACCCAAAAGGATAGCTGCCACGATCAGTTTAATAACCGGAGAAACTCTGGCGAACAGCGAAGAACCGGCTTTTGCCGCGGTATAAGACCCGTCAGCCGAAGCCAGAAATTCCGGAGCCTGCGCGCCGTAAAGCGCTATGGCTTTCTGGAATCGGGGATTAAATTTCTCTTTATTCAGCTCGGTCAGCTGTTTCAAATCTGCAAGCATTTCGGAATACTTGCCCAGTTTTTCCGCGATAAGGCTGTGAAGCACAAGCAGATTCTCGTTTTTCGGCTCATCGGACAGCGCACTGTTAATGGCAGTGCGGGCTTTTTCAAACTCGCCCATCCCCGCATAAGCCTGTGCCAGAAGAACAAGGGCTTTTACGTTTCCGGGCGAAAGCTTCAGCACCGTTTGGCAATCGCGAACGACATCAGGATACCGCTTCACAGCGAAACTGCCTCCGGCGCGTTCGAGATAAGCGTCAACATTGGCAGGATTGGCGATAAGTTTAACCTGCGCGTCGCTTAGCGCCGCGCTGAAGTCAACGTCTCCGCCGGAAGAACCCGCCAGA
>Ga0172379_10011666_pt1 | contig 10406 bp, 8 predicted proteins | sample GrowelOW334metaG_FD_119756 | JGI IMG/M metagenome (GOLD analysis project Ga0172379, IMG submission 119756) | Groundwater microbial communities from an aquifer near a municipal landfill in Southern Ontario, Canada - Groundwater well OW334 metaG | ecosystem: Environmental > Aquatic > Deep...
CTAAAAGCTGGCCGGGCGCGAAGGCGGGTTGATTGATTAATGTAATCAACCTGTTGGCGTTCAATGGGAAGGCGCTTTGATCGGATGTTTTGGGTGGAAATTTTTGCCGCTTTTTCGCGATCCCTTCGGTGCCAGCCAGCGAAGCGCCAGCACCGAAGGCTGTGGGTTTTGTCTCAGCAGAAAATACTGACGACGCGCGGGCAATCAGCAGTAATAGGGGCTGCTATTGGTGCCGCAGGTAATCGGGATGAAGTAATACACCGATAGCGGCGTGACAACGCCAGTCCCAAGATCCGTAACAGTTACTGTTGCTGTCCCCTCTACATCTTGGGTTCTGGCAGTGGTCGAGTATGAGCAACTGGATGTTGCCGACGTACAGGTATTGGGTGTTGGTGCTTGCCAGACATAAGCCTGATTCCCGCTGCCCCCGGAAATTTTGAAGATCATGTTATAGCGTGAACTCGCATATGGCGGAGTGCAGTACTCCCCAAACTGCGCTGGCGGCCCACCTAGCACGGAGATTGCGCAGGTTAACTGCAGCGGGGCCTGGGTTTGGGCGAGTTGCACAGACTCTCCCGATTTAAATGCCGATGCATCTCCGGCCGCCGCGCCAACGGATACCAAAGCCGATAGCCCGAACACTAATTTTGAAAGCCGTTTCATTTAATACTCCTGTTATTCGGAGTCGATTTTCTCCGTGCTTATTTTTTACAGGGCGCATGACGACAACGTCAACAAATGATGCTGGCCGTATGTCGGTGAGTAGGTGGCGGAGAGGGTCGCCACATAAGAACCGCGTAGCGCACAGATTGTTTTCTATGCGGTACTGGCGCTCAATTTCGTTGCGAAACTGGTTTTTACCTTCGTCTGGCGCAACCGACTTGCTGCGACGCTGCGTCTAAACCCCAACAACGTATGGACAGCGCATCGAGCCGACGCAGCGGCAGCGCGAGGGCGACTGCGCGCTGCGACTCGAATCGTTCCACTAAGCCCGCCGCCAGCGCTGGCCGTCTTTCGAGTCTTCGATCAGCACGCCGCGGGTTTTGAGGTCATCGCGGATGCGGTCGCCTTCGGCGTAGTTTTTGGCGGCTTTGGCGGCGAGGCGGGCGACCAGCGCGGCTTCGATTTCGGCTTCGCTGATGGCGTCGTCGTTGGCGCCGTGGGCGAACCATTGCTGGTGCGTTTGCTGCAGCAGGCCGAGCACGCTGCCGGCGTCGCGCAGTTCGGCGACAAGCCGGGCTTTTTCGGCCGGGTCTTCGCTCTTGTTCAGCGTGCGGACGATTTCGAACAACTCAGCGAGCGCGGCCGGGGTGTTGATGTCGTCTTCGAGTGCGGCGAAGAACGCGGCGGGCGCTTGGGCCTCGCTGGCGGCAACGTCACCGGCATCGCGCAGCGCGCCGTACAGGCGGTCGAGTTTGCGCTTGGCGTCGGCCAGCGCTTCGTCGTTCCAGTCCAGCGGCTGGCGGTAGTGGCCGGTTAGCAGCGCGAGGCGGATCGCTTCGCCCGGCGCGTGTTTGCGAATCTCTTTGACCAGCAAGACGTTGCCGAGCGATTTCGACATCTTTTCGCTATCCATCGTCAGGAAGCCGTTGTGCAGCCAGTAGCGCGCGAAGACTTTGCCGCCGTGGGCGCAGACGCTCTGAGCGCGCTCGTTTTCGTGATGCGGGAACGCGAGATCGATGCCGCCGCCGTGGATGTCGATGGTTTCACCGAGCAGCGTTTCCGCCATTGCCGAGCATTCGATATGCCAGCCCGGTCGGCCGCGGCCCCACGGCGATTCCCAACCCGGTTGATCCGGCGTTGACGGCTTCCACAGCACGAAGTCGCCCGGATCTTTTTTGTACGGCGCCACTTCAACGCGGGCGCCGGCCAGCATTTCGCGCAGATCGCGTTTCGAAAGCTCGCCGTAGCCGGCATAGCGCTTCACTTCGAACAACACGTGGCCTTCTGCGGCGTAGGCGTGGCCGGAGGCGATCAAGCGCTCGATCATCGCGATGATTTCCGGCACGTGCTCGGTGACGCGCGGCTCGTGGTCCGTCGGCGCGACGCCGAGCGCGGCTAGGTCTTCGTGATAAGCCGCGGCGTAACGCGCGGCGATGACGCCGATTTCGACGCCTTCTTTGGCCGCAGCGGCGTTGATTTTGTCGTCGATGTCGGTGATGTTGCGGGCGTATTCAACATGCGGGTAACGGCGCCGCAGCAGCCGCGCCAATACGTCGAACACCACGGCCGGCCGGGCGTTGCCGATGTGGGCGAACGAGTAAACCGTGGGGCCGCAAACATACATCGTGATCCGGTCCGGGTTTTGCGGGACAAAAACTTCCTTCTGGCCGGACAGCGTGTTGTGCAGTTGCATGAGAAATTCGCAGTAGAAAACCGCGCAAGAATACCGGTTCACCGTGCAGCGGTGCACGCCGGCCATTATTCTGTGCGCTTCCCGCTGTTCCCCGCGTGCCCTCCCGCTTGAGTCATGACGCTCGATACTTGGCTTGCCTTTTTTGTCGCCGCCTGGCTGATTTGCCTCTCGCCCGGTCCTGGTGTTTTGTCCTGCGTGACGACCGGCCTGCGCCACGGCTTCGGCCGTGCGCTGTGGAATATCGCTGGTTTGCAGGCCGGTGCGCTGACGGTGTTGGCGATCGTCGGTGTTGGCCTCGGCGCGGTGTTGGCGGCGTCGCCGATTGCGTTCTCGCTGATCAAATGGTTCGGCGCGCTATATCTGATCTACCTCGGCGTTCAGCAGTGGCGCTCGGCCGTGGCGCCGATCACCGCGCCGGATGGCACCGAGAACGGCGTTGCCGTACCGCCGCGCGCGCTGTTTCTGCGCGGCTGGTTGGTGAACGTCAGTAACCCGAAAGGCATCTTGTTCACGCTGGCGGTGCTGCCGCAGTTCATCAATCCGAACACTGCGCAGCTGCCGCAGTATTTGATCGTCGCGGTGACGATGCTGTTCACCGACGTCTGTTCGATGTCCGGCTATACCGCGCTCGGCGTGCAGGCTTTGCGCTTGTTGCGCAATCCGGAAACCATCCGCTGGACCAACCGCGGCTTCGGGACTTTATTCATCGTCGCCGGCGTGGCGCTGGCGACATTTCATCACACGGCCTGAAGGCCGCGGCGGCCAGCGTTGCCGGTCAAACCGGCTTCCACAACGTCGGTAAACCTTCCAGCGTACGGAACACTGAGGATAGTGCGCCGGCCGTCACCAGCGCCGTGGCGCGCTCGATGTCGGGCGCCAGATAGCGGTCAGTTGGCATCGGCGCGCATTGCGCCCGCAGCAGCGCGTGCGCCTGTTCTAGCGCTGCCGAGCTGTGCAACGGCCGCAAAAATTCGATGCCTTGCGCCGAGGCTAGCCACTCGATGCCGAGGATGACGGCGACGTTGGCGATCATCGGCTGCAGGCGGCGCGCGGCGAATGTCGCCATCGACACGTGATCTTCTTGATTGGCCGACGTCGGCAGCGAATCGACGCTGGCCGGGTGGGCGAGCGATTTATTCTCGCTGGCCAAGGCTGCGGCGGTGACGTGGGCGATCATGAAGCCAGAATTTAGGCCGGCGTCGGCGGACAAAAACGGCGGCAGCTGCGAGACGCCGGCATCGATCATCATCGCGATGCGGCGCTCGGCGATGGCGCCGACTTCGGCGATCGCCACCGCCATCGCGTCAGCGGCCAAGGCCACCGGTTCAGCGTGGAAATTGCCGCCCGACACCAGTACGCCGTCTTCGGCGAATACCAGCGGGTTGTCGGTGACGGCGTTGGCTTCGCGCACCAACACCAAACAGGCGTGACGCAGTTGGTCCAGGCAGGCGCCGACGACCTGCGGCTGGCAGCGCAGGCAATACGGATCTTGCACGCGGTCGTCGCCTTCGATGTGCGACTTGCGGATTGCGCTGCCGGCCAGCAGCGCGCGGTAGTAATGCGCAACATCGATTTGGCCCGGCTGGCCGCGCAGTGCGTGGATGCGTGGATCGAACGGACCATCGCTGCCGCGCGCCGCGTCCACGGTCAACGCGCCGATCACCAACGCGGCTTCAAGCACCGGCTCAAAGCTGATCAGCGCGTGCAAGGCCAATGCGGTTGAAGTCTGCGTGCCGTTGATCAACGCCAGGCCTTCTTTGGCTTGCAGCGTCAGCGGCGCGATGCCGGCTTGTTCGAGTTCGGGCAGCGCTGGTTTGCGCACGCCATCGACCAGCATTTCGCCTTCGCCCATCAGCGCCAGCGTCATATGCGACAGCGGCGCGAGGTCGCCGGAGGCGCCGACCGAGCCCTGCGACGGCACGTAGGGAATCAAGCCGGCGTTGTGCACGGCGATCAGCGTATCGACGACCTGCTGACGCACGCCGGAATAGCCGCGTGCGAGGCTCGCTGCCTTCAGCGCCAGCATCAGCCGCACAACTGCCGGCTGCAGCGGCGCGCCGACGCCGACCGAGTGCGAGCGAATCAAATTGCGCTGCAAGGCTTCCAACTCGTCTTGGCTGATGCGCTTATTGGCGAGCTTGCCGAAGCCGGTGTTGACGCCGTAGACCGGCGCTGCACCCTGCGCCGCGGCTTGCACCACGGCGGCGCTGGCGGCGATTGGCGCGTGCGCGTCTGGATTCAGAACCAGCTTCAGGCCGCCGGTATGCAGGGCCTGCAGATCGTCCAGCGACAGCAAGCCCGGATTGAGTTGGAGTGTGGTCATGGCGTTCCCGCGTGAAAGCGTATTGAGGGCCGAGCTACTTGAGCATCGGCAGGTTGAGGCCATGACGCTTGGCGGCGTCACACGCGGCGGCGTAGCCGGCGTCAGCGTGGCGCATGACGCCGGTGGCCGGATCGTTCCACAGCACGCGGGCGATGCGGGCATCAGCTTCCTTCGTGCCATCGCAAACGATGACGATGCCGGAATGCTGCGAGTAGCCCATGCCGACGCCGCCACCGTGGTGCAGCGAGACCCAGGTTGCGCCGCCGCTAGTGGCCAGCAGCGCGTTTAGCAGCGGCCAGTCAGAGACCGCGTCGGAGCCGTCCATCATGCTTTCGGTTTCGCGATTCGGCGACGCGACCGAGCCGGCGTCGAGGTGGTCGCGGCCGATGACGATTGGCGCTTTCAGCTCGCCGTTACGCACCATTTCGTTGAACGCGAGGCCGGCACGGTCGCGGTCGCCGAGGCCGATCCAGCAGATGCGCGCCGGCAGGCCTTGGAACGCGATGCGCTCGCCGGCCATGTCCAGCCAGCGATGCAGGCCGGCGTCGTTCGGGAACAGCGCTTTCATCTTCGCGTCGGTTTTGCGGATGTCTTCTGGATCGCCCGACAGCGCGACCCAGCGGAACGGGCCTTTGCCTTCGCAGAACAACGGCCGCACGTAGGCCGGCACAAAGCCGGGGAAGTCGAAGGCGTTGCCCACGCCTTGGTCAAACGCGACTTGGCGGATGTTATTGCCGTAGTCCACCGTCGGGATGCCCAGCTGCTGGAACGCCAGCATCGCCTGCACGTGCTTCGCGGCGCTCTCGGCGGCGGCGCTGCGCAGCTGTGCGTGCTGGCTGTGGTCGGCTTGCGCCGCGCGCCATTGTTCGAGGCGCCAACCGGCCGGCAAGTAGCCGTTGATTAGATCGTGCGCCGAGGTTTGGTCGGTGACGAGATCCGGCCGCACACCGCCGGCCTGCGCCCGCCGCGCCAACTCCGGCATCACCTCGGCGGCGTTGCCGAGCAGGCCCACCGATACCGCGCGGCCTTCCGCGCTGTAGCGCTGCATGCGCGCCAGCGCGTCGTCGATGTCGCGCGCTTGTTCGTCGAGATAGCGGGTTTTCAGGCGGAAGTCGATGCGGCTCTGCTGGCACTCGATGGTCAGCGAGCTGGCGCCAGCAAAGCTCGCCGCGAGCGGTTGCGCGCCGCCCATGCCGCCGAGGCCCGCGGTTAGGATCCAGCGGCCGGTCATTGAGCCGCCGAAATGCTGGCGGCCAGCTTCGACGAAGGTTTCGTAAGTGCCCTGCACGATGCCCTGGCTGCCGATGTAGATCCACGAGCCGGCGGTCATCTGGCCGTACATCATCAGGCCTTTGCGATCGAGTTCGTTGAAGTGCTCCCAGGTCGCCCACTTCGGCACCAGATTGGAGTTTGCGATCAGCACGCGCGGCGCGTCGGTGTGGGTGCGAAACACGCCAACCGGCTTGCCGGACTGGATCAGCAGCGTCTCGTCTTCTTTCAGCGCTCGCAGCGCGGCCAGAATCGCGTCGAAGCAGTCCCAATTACGCGCCGCTTTGCCGATGCCGCCGTAAACCACCAGCGCGTCCGGGTTCTCGGCCACTTCCGGGTCGAGGTTGTTCTGCAGCATGCGGTACGCGCCTTCGATCAACCAATTGCGGCAGGACAGCGCGGTGCCGCGCGGCGCGCGCACTGGGCGAGGGAGCGCGCCGGCGGCTGGATTGACGGCAGGGGGCAGGTTATTCACGGGACGACTCCGGCAGATCACAGTGCGGGGTTGATGCGCGTCAGTCGGGTGCCTTCGACCCCGGACGCGGCGGTGCGCGGCCCACGCAGGAGAGACGTTCGGCAGCGCTGACAGCGGCACGACTCTACTTGTCTAGACAAGCTCGTGCAAGTAGCATGAGCCGCATGCCGCCCTCGACCCGAACCCGCAAACAGTCGTCATCTCGTCGCGTAACAGCCGCTGGCCGCAAGGCGGCATTGGCGGCTGGCGCGAACAGCGCGGCCGGCCCGTCCGCCGTTGCCGGCCTGCCGACGCCGCCGTACGCGCAGGTGAAGCAATACCTGAAAGACGCGCTGGAAGCAGGCCTGTGGGCGCCGGGCGTACAGATCCCTTCGGAGGCTGAGCTGGTCGCCCAATTCGGCGTTAGCCGGATGACGGTGAACCGGGCGCTGCGCGAATTGCAGGACGCCGGGCTGATCACGCGGCTGCAAGGGGTGGGTAGCTTTGCGGCGCAGCTCAACCGGGTGTCGTCGACGCTGACGATCAATGACATCCAAGACGAGATTCGGCGCCGCGGCCATCGCCATGAAGCCCGTGTGCACCTCAAGCGCGCTGAAGCGGCATCGGCGGCGCTGGCTGCGCGCTTGGGCTTAGCGCCCGGCGCTACGGTGTTCCATACCCTGATCGTCCACCACGAAGATGGCGTGGCGCTGCAGTGCGAGGACCGCTACGTGAACCCGGCTTGCGCGCCGGATTATCTAAGCATCGACTTCACCCAGCAGACGCCGACGCACTACTTGCTCGATGTCGCGCCGCTGTGGGAAGCCCAGGTTGCGATCGAAGCTGCGCTGCCGACCGCGCAAGAAGCCAAGCTGCTCGGCATTGCACGCACTGACCCTTGCTTGATCGTCGTCCGCGGCACGGTGAGCCGTGGCGTGCCGGTGACGCGGGCTCGGCTGGTGCATCCCGGTGCGCGTTACACATTGGAAAGCCAGTTCAAGCCATGACGGCGGGCGCGACCACAATCTTCGAAGTCAACGCTGCTGCGGTGACGCCGACGCCATGGCGCAACGGCGGCGGCCTGACCCGCGAGTTGCTGCGCGTACCGGCGGCCGGCGCCAAGCCAGCAGCCGACGACTGGCTGTTGCGCATCAGCTTGGCCGACATCACCGGCGACGGCGCGTTCTCGGCGTTCGACGGCATGACGCGCTGGTTCAGCGTCATTGCCGGCGCTGGCGTGCAACTGCGTTGGCCGGATTCGACCCGCGAACTGCGTGCTGCCGATGCCCCGCTGATGTTCGACGGGGCCGACGCGCCGTATTGCCAGCTGCTCGCCGGCCCGACGCGCGACTTAAATGTGATGGTGCGCCATGCCGCCGCGCATGCACAGCTGCTGCGCGCCGAATACGACCAGCCGTGGCGCTGGGTGGGCAGCGCGCGCGGCTTGTTCACACTGCAGGCGCTACGCCTGCAACGCGGCGAACAGCAGCACGCACTGGCCGCCGGCTGCTTGCTCTGGGCGACGGGCGACGACGCCAGAGACTGGCGCCTTGTCCGCGATTCCTCCGCGGACGGCGCGTCGGATGCCGGCGCTCCACCCGGATTTTGGATCGGATTCCGCGAACCGGTGCCCGCCGCATGACGCCCCCAGCGCAGCCCGCTCCGGCCGGCCAAACCGACGCCATCAATCCCACGGCAGCCATTCGCCGCTTATGGCGCAATGCGCGTCTGGCGACGCTGGCGGAACCCAGCGGCTGGGGTTTGATCGAGCGCGGCGCGATGATCACCGTCGGCGCGCACATCGTCTGGATCGGCCCAGAGTATGCGTTGCCGACCGCGACCGAGCCGCTGGACGAAGAGCACGACCTCGGCGGCGCCTTGGTCACGCCCGGCTTGGTCGATGCCCATACCCATCTCGTGTACGGCGGCCAGCGCGCGTTGGAATTCGAACTACGGCTGCAGGGCGCCAGCTACGAGGACATCGCCCGCGCAGGCGGCGGCATCCGTTCGACCGTTGCCGCGACCCGCGCTGCGAGCGAAGACACGCTGTTCGACCTCGCCACCGCGCGCCTGCGGCAGTTACAAGCCAACGGCGTTACGACGGTGGAGATCAAATCCGGCTATGGGCTGTCGTTTGACGATGAAGCGCGTTGCCTGCGTGTCGCACGGCGGCTCGGCCGCGGCAACGTCAGCGTACGGACGACCAGCTTGGCCGCGCATGCGTTACCGCCCGAGTTCGACGGCCAGCCGGATGCTTACATCAATGCCGTCTGCGCCTGGCTGCCGCGCTGGCACGCCGAGGGTTTGATCGACGCGGTCGATGCGTTCTGCGAGCGTATTGCGTTTACGCCGCGCCAAGTTGAGCGCGTGTTCGCCGCCGCTGCGGCGCTTGGTCTGCCGGTGAAACTGCACGCCGAACAGCTCAGCGATAGCGGCGGTGCCGAACTCGCGAGCCGCTACCGTGCGCTGTCCTGCGATCACTTGGAGCACCTCAGCGCGGCCGGCATCGCGGCGATGCGCCAAGCGGGAACGGTGGCGATGCTGCTGCCCGGTGCGTATCACTTTCTGCGTGAGACGAAGCTGCCGCCGGTGGATGCACTGCGCGCGGCCGGCGTGCCGATCGCCGTCGCCACCGACCACAACCCCGGCACGTCGCCGACGTTGTCGTTGCCGCTGATGATTCATCTCGCCTGCGTGCTGTTCCGGCTCACGCCCGAGGAAGCCGTGCGCGGCGCAACCGTAAACGCGGCGCGCGCGTTGGCGCTGGCCGACCGCGGCACGCTGGCGGTCGGCTGGCGCGCAGACTTCGCGCTTTGGGACCACGCGCATCCGCGTGAGCTGGCGTATTGGTTCGGCCATTCGGCGTGTCGGGGCATCGTCGTCGGCGCCGAAGCGCATCCGGTGGCGGACGGTGACCCCGTTCGAGGATCGACACGATGACCGCCGCCGACCACGCCAGTTTTGCGCTGAAACGCGGCCCCGCGCCGCTGTTGCTGAGCCTGCCGCATTGCGGCGAGCGCATTCCAGACGCGCTACGGGCGCGCTTCCGGCCATTTGCACTGGCCATTGACGATACCGACTGGCATTTGCAGCGCCTTTACGGCTTCGCTGAAGCGCTCGGCGCCAGCGTGTTGGTGCCGCGTGTCTCGCGTTACGTAATCGATTTGAATCGGCCGCCCGATAACGCGCCGATGTACCCCGGCGCCAATAACACCGAGCTGTGCCCGACGCGTGCGTTTTCTGGCGAGGCGCTCTACCGCGACGGCGGCGCACCGGACGACGCCGAGATCCAGCAACGCGTTACGCAATGGTGGCGGCCGTATCACGAGGCGCTGGCCGCCGAGCTCGCACGGCTGCGCGCGCAGCACGGCCACGTCGTGTTATTCGATGGCCACAGCATCAAGAGCGAGCTGCCGTGGCTGTTCGAAGGCCGGCTGCCGGCGTTGAATCTCGGCACCGCCAACGGCAGCAGCTGCGCGTCAACGCTGCGCACCGCGTTAGCTGATGTGTTGGCCGGACAGCAGCGCTACAGCCAAGTTGTCGATGGCCGCTTCAAAGGCGGCTATATCACGCGTCATTACGGCGACCCAGCGCGCAACGTGCACGCGGTGCAACTGGAGATGACCTGGGCCTGTTACATGGATGAGACCGCGCCCTACGCCTACCGCCCCGATCGGGCGGCAGCGTTGACGCCGCTGTTGCAGGACTTGCTGCGCACGATGCGCGACTGGAAGCCGGAATGAACCGCGCCGCAGCGCGCCTGTGGGCGCCGGGCGCGTGGCTGGACGGGCGCTGGCAGATGTCCGTCGTGCTCGAAGTCGGTGCCGACGGCTGCTGGTCGCGCATCGCCGTTGGCGAGGCCGCGCCTGATGACGCCGAGCAACTCGCCGGCCCAGTGTTGCCGGGCCTGGTGGATGCCCATAGCCACGCATTTCAGCGCGCGTTTGCCGGTCTGGCCGAACGACGCGACGGCGCCGAGGATGACTTCTGGCGTTGGCGCGACC
>Ga0172379_10011667_pt1 | contig 10406 bp, 11 predicted proteins | sample GrowelOW334metaG_FD_119756 | JGI IMG/M metagenome (GOLD analysis project Ga0172379, IMG submission 119756) | Groundwater microbial communities from an aquifer near a municipal landfill in Southern Ontario, Canada - Groundwater well OW334 metaG | ecosystem: Environmental > Aquatic > Deep...
CTGTTGCTATAGTTTCTGGACTTGTAAGACAAGTAGCAAATTTAGATTTATTTACTCCAAGACCAACAGCGATTTCAGTTACATTAGCTTCAGTGAATTCTTCAAGTTGAAATGCTTTTGCAATATAGGCATAATACTTATCAGCACCTGCAAGTTTACCAACACACACAGCACCTTGAGCTCAGATAGGAGCAGTAGGATGAAGTTGCGGCAATGGCATTTGTCTGAAGACCATATTTACATCATTAGGATATTTTGCTATAAGATTTTCAATAGTCTGAGCATTGTAATGTCTCTTACAGAAAGGACAAAGCATATCAGAATATTCTATGATAGTAATTCTTGCATTTTTATTCCCTTTGATATATCCATCTTTTTCTATAGCAGCAAATTTTGAGGCATCAGCAGTAACAGGTGTTGTGTCTGCTGTAGATGCTGGTGTAGTAGTATCAGCTTGAGCTGCTGTAGGGGTAGTTGTACCCATAGAACCTAAGATTTGTTCGAGTGTAGATTTTTGCTGTTGTTTATATGTATCAGCATTATACAATTGTACAGCCAATTTCATATTTTCAGCTCCACCGACTTTCAATGTTTCTAATCGATATGCGTCTTTTTTGAAAAATGCAATATATACTCCAAACAATACATTAAGAGCCAAAAGGGCTATAAAAATTATTTTCATAGTTCCATATTTTTTTTCTGTAAGCATAAGAACAAGCATTTATTAAAATAAAATTATTGAGTTACCGTAGGTTGTACTTCTGGTTGTGCTGTAGTTGTAGGCGCTGCAGCTTGATTCATGCTGCCCAAAATTTGATCCAATGTGGCTTTTTGCTGCTGAATATATGCAGGTGAGTTGTATAATTGTTGTGCCATATTCATATTTTCAGCACCTCCAGCTTTCAAAGTTTCTAACCAAAGCGCATCTCTTTTGAAAAATGAAATATAGATGCCAAGCAAAACATTAAGCGCCAAAAGTACTATAACCAACATATTCATATTTTCATGTCTTTTTTCTGTTGTCATTTAGTTACGATATTATCAATATAAAACTATTGAGTTACTGGTTGGGCCGTTGTAGTAGCTGTAGGCGTTGCAGTTACGGTTTGAGTTGCTCCTCCTTGATACTGAAGCAAAGCCGCTTCGATTTGTTGCTTTTGTTGAGCCTTGAAAGTTTCTGATTTGTAGATTTGTTGAACCATTTTGTAGTTTGCTCTTCCACCTACTTTATTAGCTTCGATTGTGGTTTGATTACAGAGTATCCAAGCGATCATAATAGTGTTGAGGATAACAAGAACAAATACCAAAAGATGTTTCATTTTGCAGCAGCATCCAATACCACAAGTATCTTTTGCTGACATTTTTTTAGTCTCCACCATAACAGCAGGTGCTTTAGCTACTTTTTTTGTAAATACCATTTTAAAATTATAGTAAAAAATTAAAAAATTTTACAAGAAGATAAGTATTTACAAATGTAAAACAAGTTTTTAAAGAGCGTAAACGAACATTTAAATTGACAAAAATAGAAAATAATGAATTTTTAGCTAGAGATCACTTCGCACAAAAAAAGATTGACTTATTGTAGTGAATATATGTTATATATATAAACCAATAAAAAACAAAAAAAATGACAAAAAAAATTACATCAGAAAAATGGATAAAAAGTTTTATTTCTGATATAAAGAAAAAATCAGAAAACCTAAAAAACCTGTATCTCGCTGAATTAAGAACAATGGTAGAAATACTACCAATAACAAAATTACCAGGATATCAATACGATATGGCAGTCGGAATAATAGTAGGTTACTTTAAAGAAGTAGCCGAGGAAGAAGTAAAAAAAACAAAAGAAAATAAAGCTATAGTTTTAATGCTTTATTTAGAAATGACCCTCAAAGCCTTAGAATTAAAAAGCATTGGCGATGAGGACGATGAAGAATTAATAAAACTCCACAACTTCCTGAAAAAAGAGCTCCAAAAAGAAAGAACAAAAAAAAACTATTCTCTCGAAGAATCAATCCGTACACGATTTAAGTCAGAAGAAAACATTTTTATACCAAAGATAGCGAATGTAACAAATATAACGAAAGAATTGGTAAGTATAATGACCAAAGTCAACGCCAGCAATGCTGATGAACAAATAAACATCTTGTATGAGGAGGCTACAAAAAAAGAACTCAATGACATTATCATGAAGCATTATCAAGAACAAGGATACGGGATAATATCTTCTGATCAAAAAGGAAACACTATTAGCTTTATATTCAGTCGAGATAAAGAAGAAAAATATGTAAATTGCACAGTTTTCTACAAACAATTCTTCGTTACCGTAAAAGATTTTTGACAATAAATTGATATATACAGAAGGACGTTTTCGTTCCTTCTTTTTTTATTCTATATATTTTCTTCCTTTCAGTTCCTCAGGAAAATGTTCTTGATCTATATCGCTGGTATCATACCCTCCCAATACAACATTATCTCAATCAAAAACTTCAGTACTTCAATGTTTTAATGTTTCAATGTTTCAATCTTTCAGTCTTTTCGTATCATGTGCATATTTGTATCATTTTCCATAGTTCAGTTCTTTCATAAGTTTGGTTGGAGCATTGCGTAAATGCAGAGGAACTGGCAAATTACCATATTTTTCTACATCAGCTCTTGTAGCGATAGCTGTACGATAGGCTGCATTATTTTTGGGAGCTTTGGCTAAATATATAGCTAATTGAAACAAAAAAACGTCACATTCTGGCATTCATAATTTGGCGACAGCATCATACACCTGATTGGCAAGCAATAACGCATTATTGTCAGCTGGTCAAATGTCTTCGGATGCAAAGCGCAATAATCTTCTCGCTAGATATAATGGGTCTTCACCTCACATCAGCATTCTCTGGATTCGATAACAAGCAGCATTAACATCAGAGTCACGAAGCGACTTATGAATAGCGGAAATAATATTATAATGTTCTTCACCATCTCTATCATAATACACCGTTTTCTGTCATGCCTGGAGAATAATCTGATCAGTAATTTCTCCATCTTTTGCAAGAAAAATCGCCGACTCGAGAATATTCAACGCATTACGAAGATCTCAGTTGCCGAGTTTGCTGATGAGAAGAATATGTTCGTCGGTAAAGGATATTTTTGGATGTTGTTTGAGAATCAGAGGAAATTGTTTTTTGATAAAATCAAATATTTCTTCATCTGACAATTTTTCAAAGACAAATACTCTGCATCTACTGAGTAGCGCGTTATTCACGGTGAAACTCGGATTCTCTGTCGTCGCTCAGATAAGAATAACAGTCCCCTTTTCTACGTAAGGAAGTAACGTGTCCTGTTGAGCTTTATTTCGACGATGGATTTCATCAAGAAAAATAATCGTAGATTTCCCATATTGAAAATTGAGTTTTGCTTGATCGACAAGTTTGAGCAAATCATCTTTTTTGCTCGTCACTCACGAAAGATAAAAAAAGTCGGCCTGTAATGTCTGCGAGATGATATGTGCTATCGTGGTCTTCCCACACCCAGGCGGCCCTCGAAAAATCATAGACGGCACTTTACCTGATTGCAAAAAAACGCTCAGTGGCTTGCCTGGTCACACAAGATGTGACTGTCAAACAAAGTCCTCTAAACTTTGTGGTCTGAGATACGATGAAAGCGGTTCAAACACCATAACAAAAATTTTGAATAAATTTTTGTGTAATTTGCTTTGCATAATTTACTTCGTGTAATTAACTCGCTCTGCTCGTATATATTTTAAAATAACATCCGAAGGATAAATTACGATTTATTACGCCCAAGGGGCAAATTACATCTGCATTAACAGATAAATTACATCCATCAGGATAAATTACGCCCGATAGGACAAATTACTCTTCTATTTCTGTAGTCAATTTTTGTTTTTCACCTTCAAGCTCAAGTTGATCTATTTTGTTTGCTATCTTGTCATCTTGATATAATCGAAAATTTACTTCTCCTACTTCGTCCAAATCCAAGACATCGGCAGATTGGATGATGCCGATTTTTTTATTATTAATAGTAATGACATAGTTAAGCTTATTATTCGCGCCAAGAAAACAATCTATAACAACATCTTGGATATCATATTCGCCAGGATAGTCCACAAGTCCATAACTCAGTTTTTCGTAACGCATATCAGCGCCTGGCTCTAACGCCAAATTGATATATTTAGGATCAGGAGTTTCAAACCCGAACAGCAACTTATGCTCAATTAAGAACCCATTTTTACATTTTACATTGACCATTTTAACTATATTACAGAATAAAATTTGATTCATGATACATGATGCATGATTCTATTTATATTTTATATTTTTTCAAACTCTTTGAATCATTCAATTAATCATTTTATGTAAATCAACTATTTTTTTATCAAACAAAGCAAAATCAGCATCATTAATATATCATAATTTTTTAATTATAACCATTTGAGTTTTCAATTCACTACAACTTCCTCTAGCAATATAAAGGAATCTATTAAATTCTTTTTGGGTACCTCTGTCAGCACCTTCAGCAATATTAGATGCTATACTTACAGAAGCCCTTTGTATCTGATCTTTCAAAGCAAAGTCTTTTTGAATATGTATATTATTGTTCATAAATTTATATACATCTACAGAAAGATCTACAGCATTTTGTCGTATATTCAATTTTTCATAATTTGCCATTTTATTATCTACTAATCAACTAAAATGTTCCTGCATCTTGAATCATGTATCTTGTATCTAAGCGAAGCGTTACCCAAAAAAATTCGGATTGATCAAACGCAATATCACTCCCGACGCTCCGAGAATCGCTATACCGATAACAACTTTCATAATCATTTTCTTTCATCAGCTTGGATTACCCGTAGCAATCATAATGCCACCTATCACAATCAATACAAAAGATAAAATCAATATAACCGTCACTAATATTTTAGTCAAGCTTCACATCAAAACAGGAAACGCAGTTGCTCATGTCACTCATGTTTCTTCACCAACTCATACATTAGCATTAGTATCTTCGATGCAATTGCCGATAAAGGGTACAGAAGTATTGAGAGATATTCAGCAACATACTCATGGATCAGAACATTTTTTACAAGGATCCGTACCAGGTTTATATCAATCATTACATACACATTGATTGGTTATAGAATTAAGATGAGTATTAGGTTTGACACATAAAAGAGATCACTCTTGAGATTCAATAACACTAGGATTAGAAACTGTAGCACTTTTACAAGCATTACAAAGCCAGGCATCACTTGGGAAGTTTGGGTCATTAAGATCTGGCTGAGAACAATCACACATGAGTGGAGAATTACATACTGATCCATCAGGACAATTTTCAGCAAACGAATAATTTCCTAATCACAAAAACACACAAGCAAATAAACTAATGAGTAGGAAATATTTTTTCATGGAGGCTATGAAGCAGTAAAATATCTAATATATGGCTTTAAGCTTTAGGCTTTGAGCTTTAAACTAAAAGTTCATTAATCACTTCATTCACCAAAGCGCCGTCTACTTGTCCTTTATAGTTCGCCATCAATTCTTTCATCAGCAAGCCTCTCTGAGTTTTGAGGTCAGTAATATTGTGGTCAGATATAAGTTTTTGAATAAGTTCAATGGTTTGCTCTTTAGTCATCGTAGCAGGCAGATAGAATTCGAGAAGCAGCTTTTTCTGTTTTTCAACTTCTAAATCATCAAGCTTATTAGCCTTTTCCAAAAAACCCATAGTTTCAAGGATTTCTTTGACTTCTTTTTTGAGAATGCCGATGATATCAATATCTTCAAGATCTTTTTGAATCTCTATTCTCTTATTTTTGATCTTAGCAAGTATCAGGTTCAAAACAGTCTTTTTCGTCTCATTTTTTTCTCTCATGGCTTCCTTATAATCATGTGTAAGTTGTTCTAATAACGTCATATATGTGTCGCAAAGTAGATAAAATAATTGCTCAGGAAGGGACTCGAACCCTCAAGCCTTACGGCATACGAACCTCAATCGTACATGTATACCAGTTCCATCACCTGAGCATAATTTTTTACTTTTTTTGTTATTTTAGCGGGAGCTGAACCCCGTAATACTACAGGACAAACCATCAATCCTTACGGCATCCCGGTTACTCACCGGGACATGTATACCATTCCATTTTACCCTCGGTTTACCGGGGCACCTGAGCATAATTTTTTACTTTTTATTTATTTTTTGTTATTATTTTAGCAGGGACTGAAATCCGCTTTAGCGGATGAACCCCGCAGATTGCGGGACAACCCCCCAAGCCTTACGGCATCCCGGTTACTCACCGGGACATGTATACCATTCCATTTTATCCTCGGTTTACCAGGGCACCTGAGCATATATTTCGACAAAAATACCTTATGGAATCTGTATCTATTTTCAAGCTTTAATCATCATTACGCTTGATTACATTCTTAATTCTGATTTCTTAATTCTGATTTCTTAATTCTGATTTCTAAATTCTGATTTCTAAATTCTGATTTCTTAATTCTGATTTCTAAATTCTAAATTCTGAATTCCTATTGTCCTACAATCACCTTGGACGCTATAATCACTCTCCTATCATCACCTTTATGATACACAAATCCTCTTTCAAATTCTCTAATGATTTTCCCTTTCATCTTCTCATCCTCTACTGGTTCTACACTCACCGGCTCATGCAAAAATGAATCAGGCACCAATCATAAAGACTCAATAGCTTTGATATGGAGATGTTCAAGCGTCTTGAGAAATTTATTATACACCATTTGAACTCATTTCGTAAGCGGATCGTCTTGATGTTCGTCCGTAATATTTTCAAGCGATTTTCTGAGATCTTCGATAAATGGCAAAAACTTTTTGACAACAGACAAAAGAGAATCAATCTCCATATGTTGACTAGATTCTTTAATCTGCCTCTGATACCTATCAAAATCCATCTTAAGATTAACATATTCATACTGAGATCTCTTCGCGATTTCCTCCAATTCTTTTTTTTCTTTTTCCAATTGCACGATTTTCTCTTCCAATTCACGATATTTCTTATCATGTTGCGTCTTCTTAGCTTCTTCAAGCTTAGCTTCTAGATCATCCTTCTTTTTAGCGTTCATGTAATTAACTAATTATATAATAAAGTTAAATGTAATGATAAATGATAAATTAGAAATGATAAATTTAGGATTTGTTTTTATAAACTATTGTAATCTATAATAGTCCATAAGATAGCCAATACCAACATCTATCATTTATCATCTATCATCTCTAATTATTTCATTGTATTATTGTATTGTAGTATTCCGCTAGTGTCTGACCGTTGTCAGCAAGTATTTTAGCTAATGTTATTCAAAGATATCTTCGATGTCGTCATTCAACGATTTTGCCATCAATAGCGACGCCCTTCTGATAGGTATTATGAAATCCTCGTTCTCGAGCATGGACGTGAAGCCAATCAGAATATTTATTAGGATATGCTGCATCCAAAGAATATCACCTGCCTCATCTCGTAATTACCTTGAGATCCAAAGCCAATCACGCTTGATGTTCGCTTGTGCCGATTGGCGCACATTTCAACAACACACATCACTGTTTGATGAGATAATTTTGAAATCATTTGCTTCTATATGCGCTTGTTATAAACAATTTATCACCGCTAAATGCATCTCGAAAATGCCAGGCCATATCAGCAAATTCTATACCAGCCTCTTGTCTAAGTTTAAACGCTTTAGCGTTATTAGCAGTAAAGTTAGAATCAATAGGAAGCAAATCCTTTGGTATATAAGAAGAATCGTTGAAGGGATGATCAGTATTCAAATATTTTTGGAAAGAATCATCAGTATCAAAATCAAATCCTGCAGCTTGCTGTTTTAGTCAGAAACTAGGAACGATTCCATATTCTCAAGCAGACGGAATATCATCGGCATGTACTGCGGCAACAACACGAACAGGCGGTAATGAAGCAGTCCACGCATGCACAGAATTTTGTACCAACGCCAAAAACAATAGAGCAAACGCAAAGGTAAAAAACAAGGTCAAAAGAGTTATATTTGTACGTTGTCCTATGATGTATTTTTTTGATAATAAAAACATTCAGTATAGTATATACACAATCCATTCTGTTTTTCAAAGTTTTTTGATAGATTAAAAAAATCTCCAAGGAATACCAAGGAGGTTAATATATACACAACAAATTGTTGTTACTAATTAAATTAGTAGCTGAAATTTTTCACGGACAAGTTTCCAAATATTTTCATGAACTTCGTCTATGGACTGATTAGCATTGACGCTAGTCCAACCAAATTTCTTTGCAAGCTCCAAATGAACTGCCCTTACTTTTTCCGTAAGTTCATGATTTTGTTCATGTTTATGATCCTTTTCTATACCAGAGACAAATCTTTCTCCATCAAAAAGAATACAAAGATCTTCTGCAAGCAAATGAGAATTAAGTCTGATAAGAAAATTCTGATCAACACCTGCGCCAACACCCCAAGCAATACCTGTTCCTTTGTAATCCTCTCCTATGATCCAAGTTCCAGCATCAAGTTTTTGTTTTAATATTGGTTCATATTGAGTTCTATTGAGCGCTTGACACAATTGAAACTCGCGAGGAGAAAAATCATATGGATTGCCTTTTCTGAGGTATTCATTGAGCATTACACCAGATGGTTCAAGGCTGTAGACAGCATATTTAAGATATTCTGCGGTTATTCCACGTTCTTTCAGCTTTTGAATCAATAAATCAACCTGAGTGCTTTTCCCAAGATTATTAATTCCATAAAAAACGATAAATTTTCCTTTCATAGATTTTTGTTTTTTAAGATGAATATACTTTTTATTTGTATTTACAATTTATGTAGTATCAAAAAAGAAAATAAAATCAAGAAAAAAACGCTTCCCGAAAGAAGCGAAATAAAACATAAACATTATTCATAATAATTATTATACGGATCTTCCATGGGAATATATTCATCAGGATTTTCTTCCTCAGGTGGTTTACCTTCAAGGATTCTTTTTACTTTCTCGATCATGCCAGGATTATTGATTTTTGCTCAAGTAGACTTAGAAACAGATTGCGAATTGGCAACATTTTTTTTATGTTCATTAATGTCCCTCTTGAAAGTATTGGTAAATCATCAGCATTTTCTAGATAAATCATCAGCTAATCTATATAATTCTTTATTAAGATAATTTTTATTGGTAGTAATCATACGTTTTTTAAGAAGTGCCTGTGCTTTTTCTTCTTTATTAAGCGTATACATATACATAGCATTATCTTCTCTATCCAAAAGCACAGAAGCAGTATCTCGAGACTCCAATTGGGGTTTAGATTTATCCAAATCTGTTTTATATTGAGATCAGCCAAAACAAGAAGTAATCACATCAGATTGTAATATAGTATCAAGATTGATTTTGAAAAAGTTTTTCCACGCTCATAATGCTCATTTTAATTCTTCAGGTGGATGAGCATTGTTGGAAGCTAATGAATTAATGATTTCTCATACAATACTATAATACAAGATATCTTCAACTTCTGGAGATGATGGATGTTCTTTACACCACTTCAATCTTTTCAAAAATTCAGTCATTTTATTTCACGAAAATCATCTTTCACCAAATCGATTGAAAAATTTCTTCACAAAAAATTTAGTTTGTTGAGAGTTAAGTTCTTCTTTAGGAATAGCATCCTTCATTTTTTCGCAGAAAGCTCTCATATTTTGAATTTCATCACCATCTTTTCCAGCAAAACCTCATTGATCAAATTTAATCATCTTTTCTACCACACTTTGACTCTTGGTCAAAACAGATCAGGTAAGTGAAGAAGTGTTTTTTGTCACATCATTGTCCAATTCTTCATCTTTTTCATTGGTCTTACCTATGAATTCTTCAAGCAATAATTTATCTGAAACAGATAATTTCGGATCAGAATACAAATCAAGTAATGTTTTATCATGAACATTTGATCATTTTAATTCAAGAAATTGACTTAATCTATTCCTTGTAGATCACTCATCAGTTCGATTAATAAATTTATCGATAAATCATTTTGGTCATTTATTGTCCCTGAAAGAATAATCAGCAGGAGAATATTTTGTTGATTTGGTAAAGGCCCCGTCACTAAATATATCTAAAAGTCTTTGCACCTTATGTTGTTGTCTGATATCTTTAGCAAATATTCATGGAATAAATCATCTCGTTCTACAGATTTTTTGAATATATGACTGAGTAGATGAATATGTCATATTAAGAAACACTCCAGATAATATACCAGCCAAAACGGCAGTTTCAAATACCTGCCATTGAGTATCATTGATAGCCTTGGTAGCCATGACTTTGAGAAATGGAAGCGCCTGTTGCGGTCTATCTGCCAACTGTCTAAAATACTCTACTCTGGCAAATTCAAAATTAGC
>Ga0172379_10011669_pt1 | contig 10405 bp, 4 predicted proteins | sample GrowelOW334metaG_FD_119756 | JGI IMG/M metagenome (GOLD analysis project Ga0172379, IMG submission 119756) | Groundwater microbial communities from an aquifer near a municipal landfill in Southern Ontario, Canada - Groundwater well OW334 metaG | ecosystem: Environmental > Aquatic > Deep...
CCGGCGTACATGCCGCCGATTTGCGGTATGGTCATGTGTGATTCATCCACGAATACCAAAGACTCGGCTGGCAAATAATCAAGCAGAGTGTAGGGCGGCTCGCCATTTTTTCGGCCGTCAAAATAGCGAGAGTAATTTTCAATACCGTTGCAGTAGCCGGTAGTGCGCAGCATTTCCAAGTCGAAATTAGTGCGTTCTTGCAAACGCTGAGCCTCTAATAATTTTTGCCGCTTGCTTAAACTAGCCACCTCTTGTTTCATATCCTGTTCAATTTGACTCAGGGCGCCTTCAAATAAATCGGTCGGCGCCACATAGTGCGAGGCCGGATAGACGTCCATTTGTTCTAGTTGTCGCGTGGGCGCGCCGGTTAGAATTTCACATTCTTCCAGCAGGCTTATTTTGTCGTCGTCATAACGCAGGCGCAGGTAAGTGTCCAAGGCGTCGGCTGGAAAAATATCAACTACTTCGCCTTTGACCCGGAAAGTGCCGCGATGAAAATCAATGTCATTGCGTTCATAACGCAAGCTTTGTAATTTACGCAGCAGTTTTTGTCTGGCTAGTTCCAGGCCGCGGCTTAAGCTTAGCCGGACGCGGGAGTATTCCTTGGGCGAACCCAGGCCGTAGATGCAAGAGACCGAAGCCACAATAATGGTATCGCGTCGCGATAAAATAGCCTGAGTAGCGGCGTGTCGCAATCTGTCTATTTCCTCGTTAAGTTGACTTTCTTTTTCTATGTAAGTATCCGAAGCCGGCAAGTAAGCTTCAGGTTGGTAGTAGTCGTAATAAGAAACGAAATAATGTACGGCGTTATCCGGGAAGAAGCCGCGAAATTCATTAGCCAATTGGGCGGCCAGGGTTTTGTTGTGCGAGATAATTAGCGCCGGTCGCTGTAGGCGGGCGATAACATTGGCCACGGTGAAGGTTTTGCCCGACCCTGTTACCCCCAATAAGGTTTGGTGGCGTAGACCTCGTTTTAATCCGGCCACCAACTTATCAATAGCCTGCGGCTGATCGCCAGTGGGCTTGAAGGGTGATTTTAGTTTAAATTCCATAAGTAAAGGTAGTATAAAAGCCTGACTGAAAAATAGCTAATGTCGCCAGGCTCAGCGACCCAAGTTTGGCTCATTATTGAAATTTTATTTTGGTTTAAAGCTAAAAATTAAGCTATAATACAAGGTATTATGATAGCTCAACTTAAGGGCACAGTGGTCGGCACCCAGGAGCGTTCGGTGGTAGTGGACGTTAATGGGGTGGGTTATGAAGTTTTTATCACTCGCGATCTGGCGGCTAAATTGAAGGTTGGAGCCGTAGCCACGTTCTATACTTATTTGGCGGTACGTGAAGACGCCCAAGAACTCTATGGTCTGTCCAGCCAAGATCATTTGAATTTTTTTAAACTTTTGTTAACGGTTTCCGGCGTAGGACCGAAATCGGCTCTTAATATCCTAGACATAGCTAAACCAGAAGACATCCGTCAGGCTATCGCCAACCAGGATGCTGATAGCTTGCACCGTCTGCACGGCGTGGGTAAAAAAACCGCCGAGCGCCTGGTTACCGAATTGAAAGATAAATTAGAAGCTTTAGCCGGTCCGTCATTGGTTACTTCGGAGCAAGGCGCCTTATTGGAAGCCATTACTGGTTTGGGATATTCAGTGTCCGAGGCCAGAGAGGTGGCCAAACAAGTTGGCGCTCAGGCCGGCAGCTTGGCCGATAAAGTAAGGGCCGCTCTCAAGTTGCTAAGCCGCGGCTGAGATTATGGAAGTTAAACCTTTAACCGTTGCCGAGGTAGAAAAGTTCATAAGTCAGCAGCCGCCCCAGCCAGGCTCTTTTTTGCAGTCGCCGCATTGGTTGGGCTTGATAGAGTGTTCTCATGGCCAGGCGGTGGAATGGTTGGGCTTGATGGAGAGTGGGCAATTGGTTGGTTTGGCTTCGGCTATTTTGGTCACGCCGCAACCAGGCTATACCTACGCCTACTTGCCACGCGGCCCATTGTTGCTAAATTGGCCGCAGCTTGAGCCGGCCATTAAGGCGCTTAAAAAGTATTTTCAAAAACGGGTATTTTTTCTCAGAGTTGAGCCGTTGATTATTGGAGCTGACAAGTTGTTGGTGGATTCGCCCCAGGCGGCTAAGGATTTGTTGCGCTGGGCCGGTTTTAAAAGGGTTTTTGAGGTTCAGCCCCGGGCCACGATTACGATTGATTTAACTAAATCGGATCAGGAAATATTAGCCGGTATGCACCAAAAAACCAGGTATAATATTCGTTTGGCCGAACGCAAGGCCGGCTTGGATTTTCGTTGGGGAGATGTGGAAGATTTTTCTGATTTTTGGCAGCTATTGAAATTAACTTCGGTGCGGGGCGGTTGGCGTACTCACGCTTTTACTCATTATCACAGTTTACTGCAGACCTTCGGCTCCAAAACCATAGACCCATCACGTTTTGGCGTTCATTTAGGCTTAGCCTCTTATAATGGCGAATTGTTGGCCGCTTGCTTTAACGTGTCTTATCAAGGCGTCATGACTTATCTGCACGGCGCAAGTAGCCGGACACATTCGGAATTACAGGCTCCTTACTTATTACATTGGCGAGCCATGATGTCGGCTCAGACCGCCGGTTTGAAAGTTTATGATTTTTGGGGAATTGATCCGGGTGACGCCAGCCATCCCGATTGGGAAGGCTTTACTCGTTTTAAAATAGGTTTTAATAAACACAAAGTTATTTACCCTGGCACTTTTGATCACCCTTACTCCCGTTTGATTTATCAGGCTTACAAATTAGGCCAATTCATTCATGTGACTTTGGCTGAGATTAGAAAATTATTGCGTCGCTTTGGCGCCGACCGGAATTAACTAGGCGTGGTGACTAAAATATGACTTTAACCGCTGTGGAAAAATCGTTGCTGCGTACTTTGGTTTGGTTTGATTTGCTGCATTATCCGTTAACCGAGACGGAGTGTTGGTATTATCTTTATCAGGCGCCAGCTGATTTGGTTGAGGTAAATTTGATCCAAATAGAGTCGGCGCTCAAGTCTTTGCTTAAGGCTGGCCGAGTTGAGTCCCTAGACGGTTTTTGGCAACTAGCTGGATCGCACCTGTCTCGAACCGCTCGTTTTGAACGGGCGCGTTGGGCCATAGCTAAGCGCCAGCGGGCTGTTAAGGGGGCTAAGCTGATGTCTTATTTGCCCTGGGTGCGTTTTGTCGGTTTGGTTAATACCGTGGCTTTGGAGGTTCCCAGCCAAGCCAGTGATATCGACTTATTTATAATTTTACAGCCCGGCCGGTTGTGGCTAGGGCGATTGGTTGTAGTTTTAGCCGCCCATTTGCGTGGCTGGCGGCAATATGGCCGACAGGTGCGTGATCGCTTGTGTTTAAGCTTTTTTGTAACAGCCGACCAGCTTAAGCTTCAGTCGCTGGCTTATTCAGATGATCCTTATTTAAAATTTTGGATCGCCAGCGTAGTGCCTTTGTTGGATGTGGGTATTTATAGGCAATGGCAACGGGAGAATGAATGGATAACCGAGTCTTTGCCTAATATAAAAAGTGTTTGGCAAAGATCAAACGATTTGACCCCAAATTTGGCCTTGGTGGAGCAGACGGCCTTGGCTAACCACAGTCAGCGGTTAGTAGAGAAATTATTTGGCGGTTCGTTTGGCGATTGGTGCGAGCGTTGGGCAGAGAATTTACAACGACCGCGTTTGGAACGTTATTTGGGAACTAAGTTGAATGATGGTAGTGGGGCAGTAGTCATAACCAAGCAAGTGATGAAATTGCATCTTAATGACCGACGTTTGAAGTTTGCCAGTGATTGGCGACAAAAATTGGCTGAGCTACAGTTGTCATAATCAAGTTTTATTAAAGCCCTGGCCTATCCGGCCAGGGCTTTAATAATTGACGTATTCTTAATAGTTTATTGTGATAGAATAGTGTAGCTGGTTGGCTCAATTTTAGCCCCGCCACTTATGCGCTTATAGCTCAACGGATAGAGCACAGGCCTCCGAAGCCTGGGATAGAGGTTCAATTCCTCTTAAGCGCAAGAGCGGCGGGGTTTAAGTTGGCCCTATTGTGTTAATGAACAGGTAATTTGGTTTTTAATTTATTTAAAAATTTAGTTGCTTGGTGCCGTTAGGTATTAGATTGGTAAATCTAAAGATTTGTTTCTTGGTTTAGTTTGATTTTCTGCAAAAATCGCTTATACTTAAGTTACTTATTTGCTTTATACTCTCAACTTAGTTGAGAGGTAATAGCCTATCGTAACCAATATGGACTTTACTCAAGCCGTCAATAATGTGGTGCAGGCAGTTTCGCCTCGACCCACTCGTTCAGCCGCTCGCTATTTAGAGCAGATATTACTTTGGGGTGTTAGACTGATGGTCTTTTTGGTACCGCTGACCTTCTTGCCCTGGACGTTTGAAATATTTGAATTCAATAAACAGTTCCTACTTTTGGGTTTGGGTCTGGTTTTATTGGTAATTTGGCTTAGTCATGCCGTGGTGGTACGCGAGGCCAAGGTGGCTAAATCTTGGCTAAACTGGGCGGTTTTTGCCTTACTTATTGCCATAGGCTTATCAACTTTCTTCTCAATTGATGCCGTAACCTCAATTTTGGGCTTTTATGGCCGTTTTAACGGTGGTTTGGCTAGCTTAGTGGCTTATTTGGTGCTTTATTACCTGGTTTTACAGACCTCCAAGGAGGAATCCGATACTCGTTCACTATTAGGCTGGTGGTTATCAGGCGTGGGTATTGCAGTAGTCATTTTGTTGGGGCAGATATTAGGACTCCGTTGGTTGCCATTTGCGGCCGGGCAGTTGTCCAATTTCTCACCCTTAGGCGGTTCGCTTAACATAGTGGCCGTGACCTTGGCCGCCAGCTTACCCTTGGCTTTGTTCTTTGCTCAAGCCGGTCGAAACCTTTTAAGTCGTAACTTAAGCTTAATTTTTAGCTTAATAACCCTGGTTTTGCTGTTTATTATTGATTATCAGCTGGGTTGGATGGGTATATTAGTTGGTTCGGCCGCCTGGTTAGGCTTGGTATTTTGGAAGAACGAAGGCGTGGGCTTTAAATGGACTATGTTGCCGTCTATCGCCTTATTATTAGCCGCTATAGCTTGGCCGTTATCCACCCCGACCTTAACTAGGCTAAGCGTACCGGTAGAAGTTAACTTGTCCATGAAGGCCAGCTGGAAGGTAGCTTGGCAAAATATTAAGACTAACCCGGTATTCGGCACCGGCCCAGAAACCTTCATTTACGGCTTTTCTAAGTATAAGCCTGATAATTTCAATGATTCTAACTTTTGGGCTTATCGCTTTGATAAGGCTTCATCAGAGTTTGCCCAATTATTTGCCACCACTGGTTTCCTAGGTTTGGCGGCATATTTGGCTGTAATTGGCCTTGGTTTGTACTTAACCTGGCGTATTATTAAAGATCGCTCCGGCCAAACTTGGTACTTAAGAGCCGCTATTTTAAGCAGTTTCTTGGTATTAGTGGTATGTAATATATTTTATTTCTCCAGCACGGTATTAGCTGCCTTCTTTTGGCTAATGTTGGGGTTAATTGCGAGTTTGAGCTCTAATAGCATGCGCCATATTTCTATGGCCACCTCACCTAGAGCGTCTTTCTCTTTCTCCTTTGGTTTGGCCGTAGTGGTTTTGCTAGCAGTTGGCATATGGTTTGGTATTGTCCGCTTTACCGTAGCTGATATTGCCTATGCTAACGCCCAGGTAGCCAGCCAACGAGTTGATACTTTGGATGAAGCTAACAAACAGTTAGTAAAAGCTATAACCCTCAACCCCTGGCGCGATACTTATAGAATTGGCTTATCTCAGGTCTTTTTGGCCATAGCCAACCGTGAAGCCGCCCAGCCAGCCGGTAAAACGCCTCAGGAACAACAGGCTCAATTAGCTAGATTACAACAGTACGTGGCTTCTTCCATTGCCGCGGCTAGATCGGCCACTGAATTATCCAAGGAAAACGTGGCTAATTGGGAAACTTTAGGCTCTATTTACCGTGGTACGGTGCTGTTTGCCAAAGACGCAGAGCCTTGGATTATCTCCTCTTTTGAGCAGGCTATTAAGCTAGAGCCTTCTAATCCGGCTTTATATACTGAATTGGGCAAAGCTTACCTGATTTCAGCTAACCGTAAGCGTCAGGAAGCGGCTCAGGCCAAAGACAACGATAAGACTAAGTTAGAGGCTGAGGCCGCCGCCCAGGTAACTAAAGCTTTGGAGCAGTTTGATTTGGCCATAAAATATAAGTCTAATTACACCCCGGCCCACTTTAACCAGGTATTGGCTTATGAGCAGCAGGGTAAGCTGGATGAGGCTGTGGATAAGTTAGAAAGCATGCGGGCTTATAACCCTCAGGATATAGACGTGCTTTATGAGCTAGGTAGCCTATATTACACCAAAGCCGAGTATGATAAGGCTGAGGAGGTATTCCTTACCATAACTAGCCTGGTACCTAACCATGCTAATGCCCATTTTGGTTTGGCCCTTACTTACCAGAAAAAGTCCGAAAAGGATAAGGCTGTGGCGGAGCTGGAAAAGGTATTACAGCTTAACCCAGATAACGAGGATATAAAGAAGCTTATTGAGGACATAAAGAGCGGTAAGGACAGCACAGTTCAACAGCCAGCTGCTCAACCAAAGAACTAAAACAGCAAAAAAGTTTAATAAAAGAGGCTCTGATGAATAATCAGAGCCTCTTTTGCTAATATTAGCCAAAATATATATAAATAATAAATATTAAAAAATAAAATAATTAATTTTGCAAATTTTTATAAGTTTATGCTTTATAGGCAAAAAGCATATTAAGATTATGGCTTATTTAACATATAAATTAGCGTTGACGATATAGCATTTTTGTGTTATCATATGTATTAGCGATATCGTATCGGATACGATATCGGATAAATCTCTCGACAAATTCTATAAGAATTATTGCCGGGATTTTAACAATTTAGTCTTAGTTATCTAAACCCTAAGCCACTTAAGGCATAATTAAGGGTTTTTGTGCTATGTAAAGCCAAAAATCTTATAATTTGTCTTAAATTTTAGGCTATTTTATGGACAACCCTAATAATAAAGCAGGGTTTCCAATTAGTGACGTAGTATCGGATGAGGATTTGTTGTCCTTGGCCGAAGCTGCAAAATTGACCCCATACAGCCAGGAGTATATTTCTCTTTTGGCTAGGAAGGGTAAGCTTCGTGCATGGAAAAAAGGCAGGAACTGGTTTACTTCAAAACTGGCAGTGGAGGAGTACTTAAATAGTCAGGCTCAGGGTGCCAAACAAGAATATTTACGAAAGGCCAAGTTTGAGCAAGTTAGCTCTAAGGAACAGGTTCTTATTCCTGATCAGGCAGTCAGTAGTTTGTCTAAGGATCTTATTAATCCTGTGGGTAAGTCTACTGGGCCTAAAATATCTGAAATTAGTAAACCATCAGTTTCAGAGCAGGCTGTTAATGAGCTGGCTTCAAAAATAGGCGAACTAAGTACTACCCTAAGGCCTTTATTGGATCAGACTTTATTAGGCCCTAAGCCCGAAGTTAGTCAGCCTATTAAAGAAACAATCATTGTTAAGGATATTAATCTTGTTACACCAGAACCAAGGTCTGTTGTCAAGCTCGTAGAGCTTAAACATAGGCCTTGGTTTTTGTATGGTTTGGCGGGTGTAATATTGCTGGTGGTGTTGGGGACTATTACCGGTGGTATAGCCAACGACGCTCCGGCCAGACTTTTGGCCTCACTTAAGAACGCTTGGACAATTGATGGTCACCGGGCCGGTACTGCCGCCAATGAAGTTCTCATTTTAAATGAGGCGGGCAATATATCAATTAAAGGCCATATTGAGACCGGCGGACAACTTAGGTCGTTTGCCCGTGACGGCATAATGCCTATAGTGGTTGATTCCACTACTAAAGTAGAAAATTTGAACGCCGATACAGTAGACGGTTTTTCGTCTGAACAGTTTACTCTAGCTTTTATTACTAAAAATGGCGCTGTTACGACTGATGATGTTCAGCTGAAGGGTGATGTGGAAGTGGGAGGTAATTTAGAGGTTAAGGGAGCGGTTAAATTAACCGACGCTTTGTTAGTTGACGGCGGCTTGGGTGTTTGGGGTGACGCCATCTTCCATGATGATTTGGCGGTGGAGGGGGGTGTTAAGGTAGGGCAGACCTTGGAGGTAGCTGGTCCGTTGGCTGCTCGCGGGGGTATTGATACCCAAAATAAAGACATTAGCCTGGGCACGGGCACGATTCATACCGAAAATAGGTCTGTGGTAGAAAATTTGAACGCTGAATTGCTGCAAGGTAAGAGTTTGGCGGATATGACGCTTGATTTGGTTACCGATAATGGAGCCATTACCGACAACGCGGTTGGTATCGGCGGTCTTAACGTCTCCGGCGCTAGCTCGTTTAACGGTCCAGCTACCTTTACCAGCGCGGCTCAATTTGCCGGCGGCCTGACCTCACTGGGCTTCACTCAGCTTTTGGGCCCCACGGTTTTAGGTAACATTCAGCAATTGACGGTTAACGGGCAGACCAACCTGCACGATACCAGTATTCAGGGCAGTCTTAACGTCTCCGGCACTGGAATTTTTAATTCAGTGGGAGTTTCTGGTTTAATTGGAACCAACACCCTATCCAGCCAACAATTGTCGGTGGCGCATGATGAAACCTTCGGTACTACAGCCAACGATGACATGATAGTCAATTCGACCGCCACCTTTAACGGGCCGGTTAACTTTAAAAAACCAGTGGTCATGGATGGCGATTTGACCGTATTGGGAAATATTAACGGCAGTGGCATGACAGGCAATTACGCTCAAACATTATCAGTCGCTAAAGATGGTACAGATTACGCCACTATTCAAAGTGCTTTAACCGCTATTACTGACGCCTCCGCTAGCAAGCGTTATTTGGTGCGCGTTTTCCCCGGTGATTATCAAGAGGCCATCACCTTAAAGCCTTACGTGGATATAGTGGCCGAAGCGGATTTAGGTGTCACTACTATTTCACAAACCGACGCCACGGTTATAACCGGCGCCGATAACGCTGGCTTGCGGGGCTTTACCATTGCTTTAACGGCCGACACGACTGGTAAAAGTGTGATTGATTTGGGTGTTACCAGTCCCACCCTGGAAGATATAAAAGTAACTTGGGCTAAGAATCCAGCCGCCGGCGCCATTACGGCTACTGGCGTGCAAGTTGATACTGGTTCACCAGATTTGCGACGGCTAGACATTAACGACGTGGCCTATGGTTTGGTGCAGGCCGGTGCCAGCGGTACCACGACTATTAGTGAATCAACCGTTACCTCTACTTTTAGGGATATTGATATTCAGACAGCTGGCGGTACCGTGAAATCTTCCTACAACACGTTCTTAGGAACAGGCACCAATTTAGTGTCAGTGGCCGGTTCAACTTTACAATCGGATCAAGATTCTTTGTCTACCACCTCTTTAGCCGGTACGACTAGCAGCCAAACTTCTTTGGTTGGCATGTTACGGCCGGCCACTACCGGTATTTATGATTTGGGCGCGCCCTTGGCCGAATTCCGTAACGCCTATGTGCAAGGCTTAACAGTGTCCGATAATACGACTTTGGGTAGCGCGGGTGCTGACACGGTTTTAGTTAACGCCAACGCCATAACTTTGGCCGGCGCCGCGCCGGTTATCAACGCTTCAAATGGTTTGGCTACCCTGGGGCTTAACACTACTGATAATCGTCCCATCACTACCGGTACTGGTTTATTTACTGTTGGCGGAGCCTTAACTTCCACCGGCCTCCTCACCGCCTCCAATGGTTTAACTCTCACTACCGGCGCTCTTAACCTCACCGCCACCTCTGGTGCCTTGGCTCTCTCAGGTTTGGGAGCTTCCTCTATTGATACTGGTGTTAACAATATCACCTTCACCTCAGGCAACTTTAACACCACGGCTACTGGTATCAACTCCACTGCCATTGGCGCGACTACTGCTTCCACCGGTGCTTTCACCAACCTGTCTTCAGCCCAAGGCACTAATTTGGCCACGGCTTCAGGCAACGTTGGCATAGGCAACGCTACTGGTACTTTCCAACTCACCTCCAATGGGGGACTTAACGTTTCCACTACTGGAGCTCTGACAGGCGTGTCTTCCCTAGACACTATCGCTGTCTCAGCTACCAGCTTAGGTTTTGCAGGTACAGGTTCTATTTCCACTGGCGCTGGCACCAATCTTAATCTGGATGCTGGCACCACCGGCGCCATTAACATTGGGGGAACTTCCACTGGCGACATTAACTTTGCCGGTGGCTCTGGTGCCACCGGTTGTACCGTCACCAACGCTTCAGGCGATCTTACTTGTTCTGGCGCTATTACTTCTACTGCCGTCTCAGGCGTGCAAGGTTGGTGGAATAGAACCGGTACCACC
>Ga0172379_10011670_pt1 | contig 10405 bp, 4 predicted proteins | sample GrowelOW334metaG_FD_119756 | JGI IMG/M metagenome (GOLD analysis project Ga0172379, IMG submission 119756) | Groundwater microbial communities from an aquifer near a municipal landfill in Southern Ontario, Canada - Groundwater well OW334 metaG | ecosystem: Environmental > Aquatic > Deep...
CTCCGGCATCGTCGCCGCGAGCATCTCCCAAGCGGCGGGAACCGGGACGACGACCTTCGACGGAGCGCAGGATTACACCGGCAACTTCGCGTTCACGGGCGTCAACCTGACCGCCAACGCGGCATGGAACGTCGGCGGAACGACCACGATCTCCAATTCGGGACTTTTCACGACGAAAGCCGGAAACGCCGCGCCCTTGACTTCGACCGGGACAGTCACGCAAAGTGGCTCCGGTCCCAGCATTCTCGGCTCGAACATGACGACGGCGAATGCGAACCTCACCTTCGCGACGCCGGTCACGTTGGCGTCGAGCCTGCTGCTTTCGACCCAAGCCGCCGCGGGCGCGGGCTCCATCGTTCTGTCGGCCGCGCTCGAACCGACATCGACCGCGCAACCTGCCGAAGGCGTGACCCTCGCGGCGGGCTCCGGCGATATCTCCGTCACGGGCACGGTGGGCGCGGCCAATCCCCTGGGCGCCCTCGTCATTACGAGCGCGGCTAACGCGACCTTCACGGGAGCGGTGAGAGCCTCGAGCTTCGCCCAGGCCGCCGGTTCCGCCACGACATCCTTCGCGGCTATCCAGAGCTACTCGGGCGGATTCGCCTTTACGGGCACGAACCTGACTTTCAGCGACGCTTTCGCCGCCTTGGGGGCGACGGCAATAGCGAATTCGGGGCTATTTTCGAAAAGCACGACGGGCGCGATAGATTCGGCGCTCGGTTTCGCGCAAACGGGGACCGGGCCGAACAGCCTCGGATCGAACATCACGACCGTCGATACGGACATTTCCATCGCCGGCCCGACACAGCTCGTCGCCGATATCCAATTGTCCACCGGTCAAACGGGAGGCAATATCGCCGTGGCCGGTACGATCGACGCGGACGCCGTCGCGAGCAATCGCATTCTCAGCCTCGCGACTCCCGGAGCGATTTCCCTCAGCGGCGAAATCGGATCCCTGCCCGCTCAAGCCCTTAACTACGTCCGAATAACAAAAGCCGCCTCCCTCGATTCGGCCACGGCGATCGCGATGCCGAACGTCGATCTCTATATCGACGCACTAGGTTCGACGATTACGCTAAAAAAGAGCTTGACCGTGCGCGGTTGGTATTTTTACCGCGGCGTCTTCAATCTCAACGGCCAGTCCATAACCACGAAGGGCCTTCCCGCCGATGGCGGCGTGGGCGATTTCGTCGCCTTCGGCGCGAGCTTCGACGCGAATGACGCGGATCACCAGGGAGGCAACGCGCGCTTCGATTACCCCGATCGAGCGACGCTGAAGCTTGCGGGAGCCCCGAGCGCGGCCGCCGCTGGCCAAGCCGTTTTCGGGCCTTTGGACGGCGGCGCGATCACGATATCCGGGGATTTTTACGTAAACGGAGCGGACTTGAACGCCGCCGCCGCATGGACCCTGAACCTACCCGACAATTCCGCCTCGGGTTATCAGAATTCCACCTATCCCTGGGGCCATCCCTATGCCGCCCTGCTCAACGCGGCCGTATCCAACGGGACCGCGTTAGGCGGCGTAGTCGCGGCGGCGGCGGCGGTCACGACGGGTGCCGATGTCGAGTTGAACAACAAAGTCGTCGCGGGCGCGGGCTTCGATCCCGATCTCGCGAGCGGCTTATCGAAGGGCTTCGATTTCCGCAGACCCGAGCTGATTCTCGTGGAGACCGTCTACGACGACGTCCTCAAATTGACCTTCAACGAAGCCGTCGAGAATTCGCGCAACGAGATTTGGCTCGCCGTCACCGACGCGTCGAAAATGGCCAAGGAAGCGGGAAGAATCTGGTTCTCCACGAGGGCATCGGCCCTCGCCGACATAGTTTTCTCCGGTTCGTATCTCGACCCCGCCTGCGCTACCCCAACGGGAGCCGACGCGACTGGCGTGGATACCGCCACCTTCTATGTCAAGATCGCCGACGGCGACGGCAGCCATCGCTGGAATACCGACGCCACCGGAACGAGCGCGGGCGATGACGGAACTTCTCCCGCTCCGCACGATCCCTCGACCGACCGTGGGCGCGGCGTACCGCGCGAAGCCGGCTACGAAGCGCCCGCGCACAAGACGACGGTCCCCGACTTGAGTTTCCTGAAGGGGCTTTTCGCCGACGCGCTGGGCCGGAATCCGGGCAGGGGCTACAACACGAACGGACTTTCCGTCTATGACGGAAGGATAGCCGGAACCGCTTTCCTCGATAAGGCTCGACCCGTCCTCGTGACCCTGAAGACGGGGCAAGAGACGCATTCGGCGCCGCCCGAGCAGGCGCCCTATGACGCGCACAATTTCCTCGAACTTAGGTGGTCGGAAGCGGTCGTCATCGGGGACCTGGCCGCGGACGCGACCAACGTCAGAAGCCAGACCACCGTGCCTTCGGGGGGGCATGGCGGCGATTACCTGTCGGACGGAGCCACCGCCACCCTGGTCGGCTATGCCGCCGCGGCGGGAAAGATAACCCGGGGCTCGAGGCCGAATGTCGACGGGACGGCTCCGACGGAAACCGCCAACTCGCTCTATCGAAAGTCCGCGCAACCTCATCGTCTGCGCGCCTATATCGCGGGCTGGGCCGAGGACGGCACGCCGCTCAATCCCAATTGGACATGGTATTGGCCCGGATGGATAAAGGATGCCACCACGCCGTCCGGAGCGGTCTCCGCGCCGGTCAACGACGAGATCAGAGACTCGAGCGGCAACCCCCTGGAGCCCACGGCCGCCCACGGCGGGCACGGCGCCCTCTACGCGGCGGCTTACCCGAAATCGACGATCGAGGTCGACTCGGATTCGCCCGAAGGGACCGTCTACGGGAAATGGGACATATACGCCCCCGATCTGGCGGCGGTATGGAACTCGGGAAAATGGGCCGAACGGATAGCCTTCGAGGCCGTGCCCGTGGACGTCGACGGCAATACCCGCATCGACCGGGCGGAATTCCACGCGATCGATAACGCGTTATTCCCTCTCGTCGACCCGACCGTCGAGAACATGACTCGACGATGGGCGTCACTGCGAGGCTGGCTGGTGGACGACCAGTACCCGCCCGAAGGCAAGCTGGAAGGCTTCTCCTTCTTCGGCCTGCCCGATACGCGCGGAGGCTCGAGGCCCGCGCGCAAGAACCTCGCGGACGCCGTGCCTCGGACAGACGCCGCGACCACGGCCGGCGGAATTCGCGATTCGAGCCTCACAAGAGCCGCCCTCGCTTCCTTCTCCTTCAGAGACGACGCCAATCCCAAGGACGTCGAAAGCGCCGCGAAAAACACCTCATTCATCACCTACGTCATTTCGAAGCTTTTCGATTCGACTCAAGCGGTCAACGTCAAGGACGATCCCTATTTCTCCATAGCCCTCGACGATTCGGCGCCCGACTATCCCTGGTCCACGCGCTCCTCCATGTACAACTCCTACGAGGAGTCGGGATTCGTGTCGGATCTCGCGGGCAATATTCTGGCCGGCTATAAAGACCGGAAGATGGTCGAGAAGGTTCCGCCGCGCTTCAGGCTTTCGCTGTCCATGGTAGGCAAACGGAAAATTTACGTTCAATTCAGCGAGCCCGTCCGAGAGGAGCTGATAATTGAAAAGCCCGACCAGGTTTTCGAATTCTTGCCCTCCGACTCGGGCTACGCCATCGTCTCCATCGAGATACTGAGCCAGACCGAGTTCATGATGACGGTGAACAAGGACATAGAAGCCGGGGCCGCGGTCGGCGTCAGGCTCAAGGCCAAGCCCGACGAAATTATCGATCCCATCACGGGCGATCGCGTCTTGGGCTCCCGCGTCCTCGATCTTCTCGGGAATCCCCTCTCCCCGGCGGAGCTGCACAAGTTGAGCGACATTGGACTCGGCGTCGTGACGATGAGCGCCGCGAGCGACGGCGTCCACTCGGAAGATCTCGCTGTCTCCGAGGGAAGCGTTCCCCTCCCGCCGAGCCAGCTGGGCGCGCTTCGCGTCTTCGACGGCACGGGAAGGCTTCTCGACCGCGACATAACGCTTTTTTCCGCGGTCTCGCCCGGAGCGTCGGCCTACGCGGCGAATCCACTGCAAGTGTACTACGACGTCGACCCGGACACGCGCTACGAACCCTTCATCGAGATCACCGGTCGCAGCGAGGAACTCGGCAAATTCTGGCTTCCCGGAATCATGCCCGGCTTCAACCTCGCCGCGAATCGCGAGGCGAGGAGCCTGACGCCCTTCTCCTCGGGGTCGGAGGCCAGCCTGCAGCGCAATTTCCTGATCCCGGGCAGCGATGCCGAGATAAAGTCGGGCTCCGAGCTTGGCTTCCTCTTCACGTTCGGCGATCTTTATTGCGCACGTCCCGCGGACCCTGACGATCCCCGCCAGTTCGACCTGTTCCGTTTCAGCGTTCAGGACTTGAAGCGGCAACGAGGGGGGGTCACGGTGATCAACAACATCATCAATCCCACGATAGGCGAACGAACCGCGCTTCAAGTCGAGCTTACGGAACCCGGATCTCTCACGATAGTCGTCTTTACCTTGGACGGGGACGTGGTCAAGCGCCTCTACGACGATCGGCAAGCCGCGGGCGTATGGACCTACTTCTGGGACGGGACGAATCTCGCGGGGGACGCGGTGGCGCGCGGAGTCTACTTCGTGAGGGTCGTGGCCCCCGACATGGACGAGATCAGGAAGGTCATGATCGTGAAGTGAGGTTCAGCCTCCGAGGTAGTCCGCTTTATAGATGAAAAGGCGCAGCGAAGGCGAGGCGATGAAGATCTCGCCCGGCTCGGGCTTCTGGGAATCAGTCGGCATTATAACGATCTCCAAAACGGGTTCCGTCGCGGGGCCTTGGAGATCGAAGGATATGTTCGAGATTTCGTCGCCCCTTAGGACGAGCTTTGTCCATTGGCCCGAGGCGGGGACATCGTAGGAGGCTACGGGATGGGTTCCCGGAGAGACGGGCTTCAACGGATTTAGCTCGAGGAATACCTTGGATGAGGCGTAGGGATTTCGGGCCGCCTGTTCGGACACGAAGAGTCTATCCGCCGGTTTCTTTACCCAGATGGAAAACTCGTAATATCCGGTCCACAGACTCGGAGTCGTGTCGTTTCGCGTAAGCAGGAGCCTGAGCGCGTTGCGCATGCCCACGCGGGCTACCCGGATGTCGTCGATATAGGCGCTTTCCGGTAGGGAGGAGCCGAGGAAGAAGGCTTTCGGCTCTTTCGCGGAGATGCCGTTCAGACCGCCGAGGATCCTATAATCGGCCGTAGTCTGTATGATTCGATTCGGGAAGTCGTCGGGGATGAATTCGGAAGCCGCGTTATCGAGTTTGTAGGAGATGCCGATCGAGCCGATATAGAAAGACCAGGAATAGTTATGCCCAATAGACGAGCCGGGCGAATCCGAGAGCCGCTCGAGAAGGTATCGAGCGCTTCGGTTGGATTGTAGTTCGATAAAAAGCGACCGAATGCCGTGTATCTTGTTGGCCGCCGATTCGATCGATATGGTGGTGCCCACGGTATCCGCTTTCCAGGAATTCGGGACATCGGCCGATCCCTCGAAGTCGCCGTCGGTCACGAGATTCAGTATCGAGAGGCGATAGGCGATCGCCGCGGGGTCGAGGCCGGGGGGGGCGCCGGAACCCACGGCTCCCTCGTTGGAGAGGTTCATATAATCGAAAGCCGCGTCGGGTTCCTCGCGCCACGCCCAGGTCCACTTGCCGTTCGTCTTCGCCCCGTCGATGCCGAACTCCGATAGCGAAAAGCCCTTCGCGGCTATCAGGTTTTGGCTATTGTCCTCGTAGACCTTTTTCCAGGCGTCCGTCGCGCCCAGGTATTCGAAGAACGTGCATGATGAGAACGATCCCGCGAGAAAAAGAGCTAAGAGAGCGGGGCGGAGCGCGCGATGGACCTTCATAGCTCCAAGTATATCTCGGAGCCCGTCGCATCGCAAAGACGCTCTCGCCCAGGTCGACGGCTAGATGCGAACGAGCTCGTAGTCCCGACTTCCGAGCCCGATGGCCTCCCCGTATTCCACCTGCACAAGCCCTCTCGTCTCCGGATGGACGGCCGTGAATTTATCGTCACCGGGGCCCGCTTTGCCCTCGGCTTCGGAACCGGCCGCCGCGGGAGCCGCAGTTACGAGATCGAAGGCCGCCTTGTCTATCGCGACGGGATCGGTCGAGGCGAGGACGCCGATGTCCGCCACGAGGGGCGCGTCAGCCCAGGGCGAACAATCGCAATCGGGCACGACACTTCGGACGAAGAGGAGATGGAGTATTTTGCCTTTTTTCCCGACCGAGGCGGCGTAGGCGTACTCGGTCATTTTTTCCGTAAACTCGACTATTTCCACCGACCAGTCCATCGAGATGGTCTTGACGGGGCAACGCGCCGCGCATTCACCGCAGCCGATGCACAGAGATTTGTCGATGAAAGCCGCCTTGAGCGCGGTGCTTGGGGCGGCCCCCGCCTCGCCGCTTCCCCCTCGATCCCGCTCCGTTTCCACTATCGGCTTGAGCGCGATCGCCCCCGCCGGGCAAACCTTGACGCAAGCGCCGCAGGCGGTGCAGCGGTCGCTTTTCACGAAGAAGCGGCAGGAGTGCTGTTCGCGCTTCCCGGCGGCTGGGGCGCATCCCATCGCCAGGTTTTTGATCGCCCCGCCGAAGCCCGCCATCATATGCCCCTTGAAATGCGAAACGACGACCATCGCGTCGGCATCGAGGAAGGCCGAGGCTATTTTGGCATTTTCGAACCACTTCTTTCCGATCCTGACCTCGCGGTAATCCTTGCCCATGAGGCCGTCCGCGATTATGGCAGGCGCTCCCGAAACGGCTTTTTCGAAACCGTGGAGCACGGCCGTCTCCAAATGGTCGACCGCGTTCGAGCGACTTCCAGTATAGAGGGTATTGGTATCCGAGAAGAAGGGCTTGCCTCCGGCTTCGCGAATGGCGTCCGCCGCCGCGCGCGCGAAAACCGGACTGACGAAGGCGTCGTTCCCGAGTTCGCCGAAGTGCACCTTTATCGCGGTCAAATCATCCTTGGCGACGATGCCCGCCAGCCCCGCGGCTTCGAGCAGGCGGCGTATTTTTACGATGGTCGAGCTGTTTTGGCTCGAGGATCGCATATCGGCGAAATAGACGGGTACGGGCATGGCGGCTCCTGGTCCGAGGGCTTAAAATCGGCTAGTTCCCCTAGTATAGCGATACGAGGATGTCTCGTGAAGCTCCGCCGAGCGTTGCGCAATCCGGACTAGGCCGATATAATTAATCACCGCGCTAGGGATGATGCCCGACCGCGTATAAAGGAGCCCCCGTGAACGTGCTCATGGTATCGAGCGAGGCCACCCCTTTCGCCAAATCCGGCGGTTTGTCCGACGCGGTTTCGGCCTTATCCAGAGCGCTTGCCCGTGCGGGTCACGACGTCAGAATTCTCCTGCCGCGCTACTATTCCATAGACAGGTCCTCGCTCAGAAAACTGAAAGATCCCATCGGAATACCCGTCGGATCGACCGAGCACTGGGGCGCCGTCTACGAGTCCGTGCTTCCCGCCTCCACGGTTCCGGTGTATTTTCTCGATCATGAACTCTTTTTCGGGCGTGACGGAATTTACGGCACCAAGGCCGAGCCCGACTTCGCCGACAACCCCGATCGTTTCGCCTTTCTTTCTCGGGGGGCCTTCCAATTATGCAGGTACCTAGGCTGGATTCCCGATATCATCCATACCCACGATTGGCCTTCCTCGTTGGTTGCCGCCTATCTTGCGTATTTCGAGGCGGAGAGCGAATTCGCCCTGACCGCGAGCGTCCTCACGATTCATAATCTCGGATATCAGGGCAACTACCCGAAAGAGCGTTTCACCGCTCTCGGTCTCCCTTGGGAAGCCTTTTACGGGGCGGGGATCGAGCAGTACGATCGCATCAATCTTCTTAAATCGGGTATCGCGAGCGCCGATGCCCTAACCACCGTCTCGCCGACCTACGCGCGCGAAATACAGACGCCCGAACTCGGCGTCGGACTCGACGGTCTCTTGCGGCATCGAAGCGCGGATCTTGTAGGTATTTTGAACGGCGTCGATGTCGATGATTGGGATCCCGCCAAAGATCCCCTGATCCCGGCGCATTTCAGCAACCTGGACCTCTCCGGCAAGGCCGAATGCAAAAAAGCCCTCCAGGCCGCCTTTGGCCTCGAGGCGAGTCCCGCGAAACCCCTGATCGGAATGGTGTCGCGGCTAACCGACCAAAAAGGCATCGGAGAGCTCTTCGGGCCCCTCTACGGCGCGGCCTATCGCATCTGCGCGGAGATGGACCTCCAATTCGTCGTCCTCGGTTCCGGCGAGCGCTGGTGCGAGGAGGAACTACGTTCCCTCGCCTCGCGCCTGCCCAATTTTCGCGTGCGTATCGGTTACGACGACAAGCTCGCCCATCTGATCGAGGCTGGCTCCGACTTCTTCATGATGCCCAGCCGCTACGAGCCCTGCGGCCTCAACCAGATGTATTCGCTTCGCTACGGCACCCTGCCCATCGTCAGGCGCACGGGAGGCTTGGCCGACACGGTGGAGAACTACAATGAGCACGCGGGCACCGGCACGGGCTTCATGTTCGACCAGTTGACGCCGAGCTCGATTTTCGATACGACGGGCTGGGCCGTGTGGGCATATTACAATCGCCCGGCGCACGTCGAAGCCATGCGCAAACGCGCCATGGAGAGGGTCTTTTCCTGGGATCGTTCGGCGGGCGAATACGTGAAATTATTCGAACGCGCGCACGAGGCGGCCGCCCGTAGAGCGCGGCGCGCGAACTAGCACCTGACTGCGCTCGACGGAGGAATCGCGATGGAAACCAAGGTAATGGATTACAAACCGGAACTCGTCAGGGATAAGCTCGTCGAGGTATTCAAGAAGAGGAAGGGCGAGGCCACGGCGGCCGACCTTGTAGCCCTTACGGGCTTGCCTAAACCTCAAATCGACCTAGAACTCAAGGCTGTGTCCGACGAATACGGAGCCCGCCTCAAGGTAACGGAATCGGGAGAGCTTCTGTATTCCTTCCCCGAGGGCATGAGGAGTCGATACCGCGGCTTCGGCCCTTCCTTGAAACGCTTCTGGAAGGGTTTTAGGAAAGGCGCGGCCCTCGTCGGTACCTGGCTTTTTAAGGCTTGGATAATGCTGATGCTCGTCGGGTATTTCGCCCTTTTCGTGGGACTTGCGGTGCTCGCTTTCGTGGCTTCCTTCGCCCTCCAAGCCTCGGGCAAGGGCGGCGATCGCGAGGATAGGCGCGGCGGTTCCGGCCTAGGCGGACTCTGGCTCACCAGCCGCGTTTTCGAGACCATCATCCGGATTTGGTTCTATTCGGAGCTTTTCAAGGACCCGCGCGATCGCGCCTATGAACGAGGCGTCCGCGAGGAAAAGCGCAGGAACAAACGCCCGCTGCATAAGGCCGTCTTCTCCTTTGTATTCGGCGATGGCGATCCCAACTCCGCTTACGACGAGGTCGAGAAGAAGGCGATAGTCGCTTTCATCCAAGCCAATAAGGGAATCATGACGATGCCGGAATTCCTCGCGCTCACGGGGCTTCCTCCCCTAGAGGCCGAGGAGCGCATCAACCGCTATTTGGTCGAATTCGAGGGAAGCCCCGAGGTCAGCCAGGAGGGCGGCATCTATTACTTCTTTCCTTCGCTCTTGCGACGCGCCGACAAGCGCGATCGCAGTTTCGGCGGCGCTTCGCCGCTCAAGCGCCTCGGCGCCTTCTCGGCCAATCCTAAGAAGCTCAACAAGTGGTTTGTCGCCATCAACGCGGCGAATATCCTGTTCGGCTCCTATTTCCTCTGGGGGGCCCTGACCATCGGCATGCCAGTCCTGGTCAACGGCACTTTCAGGATTCCGAGCGGCTTCGGTTTCTTCTACACCTTCACGACGGCTATATTCTCGAATTTTTTAGTGGCCAATTCCCTTCCCCTCGTCACCTGGGGCTTGGGCGTCGTGCCGCTCGCCTTTTCGGCGTTTTTCTACGCGATTCCCGCTCTCCGCTCTCGACGCCTCGCGCGGGAGAACGAGGCGCTTCGCGTCGACAACCTTCGCAAGATCGCCTATCGCGCCGTTCTCGACGCTCCCGAGGCGCTGCGCCCCGAGGCCATTCCCGCGACGCTGGACGAGGCGAAGCCCAGGGACGCGAAGGCGGCGGAAAAAATACTCGTTACGCTAGCGGCGCACAGCGGAGGCGTGCCGACCGAAGGCGGCGCCTACTCCTATCCTGAAATAGCCCGGACCCAGGCGGAGGCCGCCAAGGCCAGGGCCGCCGTCCGCGAGTCCGACTACGAGCTGGGCGCCTCGGTTTTCGACAGCCATGCCTGACGAGTCGGAAGCCCCCTCGTCCGCTCCCCTTTCCGCGAGCCCGCCCGTGGCGGTCGGGGCGGCCAGGTCCACGAGCGCGGCTTCTACCGATGCCACGGCTTCTACCGATGCC
>Ga0172379_10011671_pt1 | contig 10404 bp, 10 predicted proteins | sample GrowelOW334metaG_FD_119756 | JGI IMG/M metagenome (GOLD analysis project Ga0172379, IMG submission 119756) | Groundwater microbial communities from an aquifer near a municipal landfill in Southern Ontario, Canada - Groundwater well OW334 metaG | ecosystem: Environmental > Aquatic > Deep...
CAGCGCGAGTTTCGGGGAAAGGTAGTAGGAGCTCTTATTTATCCGGCGATTATCGTGATAGGCATGATCGTTGTTGTGATTATCATGATGGTGGTTGTCATCCCGAAACTTACCGATTTATATAAAGATTTTGGTATTGAACTACCGCTTGCTACAAAAATATTGATAGGTATTTCAAATTTTATTATTTATGACTGGTGGATCGTCATTCTTGTTGTTGGAGTCGTTGTGTACGGTTTTTCCCGATGGAAAAAAACAGAAATAGGTACGTATACGACTGATACGCTCATACTCAAGATTCCGTTATTCGGAGAACTTCAGAAAAAAACGATATTGGTTGAATTTACGCGGACACTCGCCATGCTATTATCAGCCGGCATTCATATATTAGATGCCCTGAAAATATTAAAGGGATCGCTTAATAATGTGCTTTATCGAAATGCGATAGATGATATTTCAAAACGGGTTGAAAAAGGATTTCAACTGGCCGACACGTTCGCCTCTCACAAGGAATTCCCTATGATCGTGTCCCAAATGCTTAAGGTCGGTGAGGAAACAGGCAGAATTGACGATACGCTGTTGAAATTGTCGAAATACTTCCAAACCGAAACGGAACAAATGGTAAAAGGACTGACCACGGCAATGGAACCAATCATCATGGTCGTCCTCGGGGTGGGCGTCGGATTTATTGTATTTTCAGTCATTACGCCAATATATAATTTGACAGCGCAATTTAAATAAGGGTACGGTTGACATTCGTCACATAAGTTCGTACAGTTATTATAGAAGATATTTTTTAAAGGAGGTGATAACAATATGAAAAGACAAAAGGGTTTTACGCTCGTCGAGCTTCTTATCGTTATCGCCTTACTGGGAGCTCTCGCCATTGGTCTTATTGGAGCACTGGATCCGTTTGAACAACTCAAAAAAGGAACAGATACAGGCACACGGGATTTGGTCAACCAAGTCCAGACAGCAGTGCTAAGGTATTATGCAACTACCAATAGGTTTCCGTGGGAAAGCACACCAGCTCTTAGCGGTGGATTTACCGCGCAGGGCTTGAATGTAGCCGATTTTGATGACTCCGTCAGCAATATGATTGTTGCGGGAGAATTAAAATCAAATTTCCGGGAAATTTACGGCAGTAAATTAAGTCAAATAATTGTGACGTATACACCATCAGGTATTGCTCAATCAGCAACGGTTGTTGCGTGCTATCAGCCGCAGTCAAAGTCGTTTTTGGTCGATCCAAATACGAAATATAGCAATGATGGTACGACCACAGACGCAGTTAATTGTAAAGCGTTGGGTGGGGCAAATAATTGTTTTTGGTGTGTACAATAATGGATAAGGCATGGATACGATAAAAAAGCGTATTGTTAAACCGCGATGGGAAACCCTCGCGGTTTTGGTTCTCCCCATACTTCTTTCGTTGGGGATGGGTTTCGTGTATATAGCGACGCAGATGGTTGGTCTATATGCTGGAGATTCAGGAGGATTGGTCGCCGCTTCATACCGCTTCGGTATCTCTCATCCCCCTGGGTATCCATTATATACATTACTATCGGCAATTCTTTCCAACATGCTTCCGTTTGGAACAATTGCATGGAGAGTTGGTCTTATGTCATCAATTCCCATGGCAATATCGCTCTATTTTTTATGGAAGAGTGCTTGGCAGTTGACGAAAAATCTGCTCTGGTCTTCTATCGGAGTCATTCTTTACGGAATATTATTTCCCGTATGGCTTCACGCAATAGATCAGGAAGTATTTGGGTTATTTTCTCTCTTTTCCGCAGTACTTCTCTATCTGTCGCTCTTATGGTTTGAGGAACAAAAAGTATGGCAGCTGTATGCATTAAGTTTCTTTTTCGGTTTGGCATTGACCCATCACCATCTGATTGTGCTTCCCCTCTTTTCATTTCTGGTCATCGTCTATCAGTATAGAAACCAATATATCGGGCAAATACGCAAAAATTGGTTGTATTGCGCACTGCTATTTTTTCTCGGGTTGATTCCGTATATATACGCACCGATCGTATCGTTATCCCATACCATACTTGAACCGGGAAACGCTTCAACTATACAGGGATTTTTTCAGTTGGTGACGCGCGCATCGTACGGCACGTTCCGTGCCGCATCGAATTTATCCGTTTCACTTATTGATAGACTATTAAATATCTATACGCTCCTTCAGTTTTCCTTTCGTGATTTTACCTTGGTCGGATGGATGGGAGTCGCAATCGGCGTATTTTCTTTACGAAAGACGAAAGAGCGGGAATATATATTTCTCATCATTCATTTCTTTTTATGGCTGTTTTATTATTTTTATGCAGGATTTCCGCTTCTTTTAAACTATCATATGGGTACGGTCGAGCGGTTTGTCATCGTGCCGTATCAGCTGCTGGCTATTCTGTTTATCGTTGGGTGCACGCGCGTTGACCGGTCTATTCAATCGAAATTCATTGGTAACAGATTTATGAAATCAGTCGGTATGATTGCGCTACCCGCAATTATTGTCGGTTGGTTTGCATATTCGGCGTTTTCCTATATTCCAGCTCTTCGCTATCTCCATCAGAACCATTCCATGGAACAGCTGGGAGCTGATCTTGATGCCAGCATTCCGGAGCATTCCATCGTGTTTTTGTATGCAGATACGACGGCGTATGCGTTTGACTATTATTACTATGTACTGGGAAAGCGGCAGGATATACTTCTTATCCGATTGGAATCATTAGTTAATCAAGCATATCGGGAACGCATAGGGAGACAATATCCTGCATTAGCGCTTCCTTTATATGATGAAACCAAAGCACCCGGATTTTATATTGCTGATTTTTTCTCAAAAAATTTACAAAAATATACCATAGTTACCGATGCGCCTCAGGAATGGCTGAGCGGGGTCTGGGTGCCGAACGGACTTCTGTATATCTATGCACCTGATCAAGCGTATGTTGCCCCGGTGTCAATTATCGAGGAAAAATATACACAACTTTGGAATCAATTTACCCCGGATGCAGGGCTTCGGAAGTACCAAAAACAATTACTGCTTCTTTCAGATATTTTACGGGTGTATGCACAGAGACGACTGGCGTTTGCCTTATATGTAGTTGAGCGTAACGGGTCAGGAGCTGTTTTGACAGATGCATTCACAAAAGCACTATCTGAAGAAATCAGCGTCATACCGGAAGCGTATGTGAACGTTATTTATACGCTATTAGAAAAGAAAAATTGCATGCTCTCCCAGCAGTTTCTTGAACAAGTGTATGAAAAATGGGGATCGGATTACACCGTTCTTTCCGGGTTTCATCGGTTTGTTGATGTATGCGGTTCGACCGATGAAACTATTCTTGCCCGTGATGCCATGTATCATAAAAGAAATCCCTCGGATGCATTATTATCGAAGTAGCAGAATGGCCGAAACAGCAAGAGCTATCAAGCTGATAACAGCTCCCCAAACCAGAGACTTCGGAGCGTACTGAAAATCTATAACAGACGTCCCTTTCGGAACAACTATTCCCATGCTTCGGATATTTACCGGAAATATCTCGGTTTTTCTCCCGTCAACTTTGGCGACCCAACCCGGATAATAGGTGGTTCCGATGGTAAACAGGGAATCCCTCGTCACGTCCCCGATTTTTATCCGTACCACTGTGTCTGTTTGTGTTATTTCGGATATGATTGGTTTATCTTGGTTGTCTACGGTTGCCTGAGGCGGATACGGTTGTATGGGAATCATTTTTTCCAATAGGACTGACTGGTGCGGATCAAATGTCGGATCTTCAACTATTTTTTCTATATCAGATAGTCTTGATAGAAGACGCCATGATGTTGGAAAAAACGCCCACGGTGTTGTGTTAGGTATGGAATATATATACAGGGACGCATCATCATCACGTACTGTTTGTTTAAGAACATATGCACCGTCTGAATTAATCGGTTCTCCCGAAATAATCCAATCCGTTGGGGTGAGCGCAAGAAGCGTTCTTGCGGTGGAACTCATTGTCGCGGTTTTTTTATCGTCACTGACAGATGCGAGGAATAACGCGTCCAGGATTGCCGGACGCTTCAAAAACCGGCTCGGATATGTATCGCTTACGGTGTAATTCCAGAAGGTGTTTGTATTTGGCATGAGCGTATTTTTGTAAAAATCGTACCGCTTTATGTCTGTTGTGCCAAACGTAGCGTATCTAGGTCGTTGACTTCGGTTGGCGAACAACCGGTAGATATATGATGACTGTGGAATGATTGATGTAATAGGCGGCGCTTCATGAATTTGCGACGGGGATGTAAGCGGATGATAGGTTGTCCACAACGGGTAAAACAGCGAGAGGTTGATTGTCCACAACACCAGCATGATGAACCGTACGTAGGTCGGTTTACGATGCACTAAAACAGCACCTGCCTTAACTGAAATGACGATTAAACCAAGTGCGAACAGATAAATAAACCGTGACGGAACACGGAAGAGATTTAAGGGGAAAAAATTAAAAACGAAATAGAACGGTGAAAATTTTCCAAGCATGAGAAAAAAGGCGGCGGGAACGGCGAGTATAAAAAATAAGATTTCTTTGCGGATTCGTTTTGAACACACCGCATATAGCGTTAATGCAAGAGGAAGAAGCCCCACGTACCCTATATTTTCCCAATAATTTGAGCTTGGTGTCGGACTTCCGTCGAATGTTCCGAGCGCGGGATTTCCAATAAGAAACGGATGAAGAAACGTGATGAGAAATCGAACTGGAAATGAATATTGCATCGGCCAATCCGGATTGTTCTGTTCCCATGATGCTATTTGACTAAAAAATTCCAGTGACGGCAGAAATTGAATAGCAGATACCCCTACTCCACCGATTGTGGCTGCCAGATAAAATAAGAGTTTTTTCCAGCGTTTTGGTTCTTTTTGAACAAGAAAAACGTAATAGAAAAAGCTGAACATCCCGCCGATAACCACGGCTTGGATAAATCCCGTACAAAGTTGTTGGGATAGGAAGATGATAAAAAGAAATATCCATGGTTTTGGTTTCCTTTGTGTCATGCCGAGCGTTGAGGCCATAAGAAAAGGAATGAGAGAAAACCCCTGGAGGAGTGCAATATGTTGAAGATGGAAGAGCGTAAATCCGGAGAGGGCCGCACTGAGCCCTCCAAGAATGGAAAGCCCCCATGGGACGCCAAGCATGCTAAACCATACATACATGCCCATCGCCATGGTAATTGGCACAAACGTAAGGATGAGATTGTAGGCAAGCGCTGGATTTTGAATAAGGCTACCTATGATGATATTCGGGAGGAAAAAAATGCTCGTTTGTCCCTCCCCCAAAACCGGAAAACCGCCACCGATTTGACTAGACCAAAGCGGAAGTTCAAAGTTATGCAATTTTTGAACATACCACCATTTGCTTGCGTAGGAAAGCTGTATTGCGTCATGAAGTTCAAATTCCGGTGTTGCGATAAGCTGTAGTTTAGGAATAAAAAGTCGAGATAAAAATATAAAACAGACGCTTATGATAAGGAGAGACGCAATGACATGTCGTTTCATAGGGTTATTTTGACACATGGACACGATTATTTTTTGCTGTTAGCCTGTAGAGTTCTATCTGATATCCGCCCGCCTGAACGCGCTCAAATTTTTCCGTGTTGGTTTTCAGATAGGAATACAGAATTGGCTCAAATGCCTGATTAATCACCACATAGTCTATTGTATCAAGTAGCGTTTGGTAGCCAGGAGAGTTACTCATCGGGTACAGAAAAAATTGATAGATGTTATCTTCACCGCGTTTTTCCCATAGGGCGAATGTCGGATCCGGTATGGAAGAAACCAATATGGAAGAATTTTTTGGTATCGATTGTTCAACGGTTGTTGCAAAAAGTTCGTAATTAACCGGTCGGGACGATTGCAGGTACTGTGAAGAGAATTTTTCCAACAACGAAATGGTATTAATAAACAGAATAATTATTCCAAACAAAATGATGAACGTTTCGAAGTTTTTTTTCCGGGCTACGGAGACAAGGATTGAGAAATAGTAAAAGGTAGCCCACGGTTCAATATAGGAAAGATACCAGACTTCTTTGCCTAGTATTGCAATACTATACGTTACCAAAAAAGGTATAGCAGTAATAAAAAGTGATTTAGTTTTTATTTTAAGAATGGAAAAAAAGAAATAGAGGACGAGCAGCCCATGAACGGCAGAGACTGCAATATAGTTACTTTTTGAAAGGAATAACTTATATAAAGAGCTGTATGACGACGTTTTTCTAACGAGTTCCCATTGCCATTGATTTATTGAATACGTGATGGATGAAGTTGTGGAAAAAATCCAAATACACCACGGTATGAAAGAAAGGAGAATAATTTCGGTGCAATACAGAATTTTGTGCTTCCATGCGATATCCTTTACCAACATAAGACCACAGATTGCGATGGGGGTAAATATGCCCATCGGATGAGTGAGCAACGCGAGGGCCGATAACAGGCCGAGAAAAATAATAGAAGATTGTTTTAGGTATTTATTTTTCAAAGTGGTGCAATAGAAAAGATATGCGCTTGCGGCAAAAAAAATAACAAGAATTTCCATCCTTCCGAGATGGGTAATTTGATTGAACCATATATTTGTTGAAATCATAATAATACCGATTGACGCATACGTACGTCTTTTAAACAATTTGATCAGTATCAAAAAACAAATAACGAGAGTAATGAATCCCAGCACAACGGAAAGTAAACGTATCGATTGGATTGAAAAATGAAATAGTTTTCCCCAATATCCCAGCAGAATAAAATAGAGAGGGTATTGAGCGAATGCTCCCTGCCCTTTGTCATACCCAAACTCATTACTTCCCCAAAGATTCGTCGCTATGACACCTTTTTCGGAAAAATTTTTGGCAAGTGATGTAAATATTACCTCATCAGGCCAAACCGGAGGGGATGTGAGAAAAAATACTTTTGTTGAAATAAAGAATGGAAGAATACCGATAAGAAATGCAATGAAGTACTTTTTCCAAAACAACTTGAACATATTTTGCATTATAATAGAAATATGGCGTTTTGGGTATTTATTGTATTTATTCTTGGCTGTTCAATCGGGTCGTTTTTAAATGTCCTTATCGACCGGCTGCCGGTCGGTCAAGATATAGTTCGGGGAAGGTCACATTGCGATCATTGCAAGCGCACCCTTTTTTGGTATGAACTCCTCCCTGTTGTTTCATGGATTATTCAACTTGGGAAAAGCCGTTGCTGCGGAAAGCATCTTTCGATTCAGTATCCAATCGTTGAGCTTATTACAGGGTTTGTATTTATCGAACTGTATGTGTTATTTTCGGCGACCCCACTTCTTTTTGTTGCATATTGTTGTATTTCCATGGCAGTTATTGTCCTTTTCGGAACAGATCTTAAATTTGAGCTTCTCCCTACTCCGATTCTAGTACTTTGGGGCATTGGAGCAATACTCCGTTTTATTGCCCTTCATGTGTCAGCTATAGAATTATTGTATACCTATGGTATCCCCTCTTTGTGCGCCGGACTATTTTTCTTTTTTTTATGGTTCTTTTCAAAGGGACGTGCAATGGGTGATGGAGACATATGGCTAGCGGTTCTTATTGGACTTGTCATCGGTTATCCCGGCATTCTTGTTTCCCTATATATAGCATTCTTGACGGGCGCAGCAGTGGGTGTCATACTAATTTTAGGAAAGGTTAAAACATTAAAAAGTCATATTCCATTCGGACCGTTCCTGTTGTTCAGCATGATAGCTGAAAAATACGTTGGACATATGATATATAATTGGTGGAGAATATTATGATCATGAAAAAAAGAGCATTTACTCTCATAGAATTATTAATCGTGATTTCAATCATAGGTATTTTAGTAGCCATTGCATCGGTATCCTATGCTTCTATACAAAAACGATCCCGAGACAGCCGTCGGATACAAGATATGAAAGCAATTCAAAATGCATTTGAACAATACTACGGGGATAACAATGCGTATCCAACTGGATGCTCACTTTCTACAACCTATCTGCCTTCGGGAATTCCCAGTGATCCGAAAAGCAGTGGACTGTATGTATATAGTGGTTCTTCTTGTGTAGCAGCTGGATATTGTTATTGTGCACTTCTTGAAGCTGGAGGCGGAAATGCGACAAACTCAACATGCACACTTGGATCAGGAAGCTATTATTGTGTGAAGCCGCTGCAATAACTATGATTCACAAAAGCGGAAGCGATATGAAAAATACCCTGTCTTCTGGTAGGCAGGCTTTCACATTAATTGAAATAATTGTTTCAGTAACGATTATTATGGTATTAACCGCAATCGGTGTTGTTTCCTATGTCAGTATCAATAAAAATGCACGGAATGCTAAACGACGTGGGGATATCGAGCAAATCCGTTCAGCATTGGAAATGTACCGTTCTGATAACGGATATTACCCCGCTAGAAATGCAACAATGGGCTTAGCAACGAATTTATTAACAAACCCTGTTACTCCAAGTTTTGCTACCTATATGTCCCCTATTCCGTCTGATCCAAAAGAGGTTAATGAGTATCTCTATCAAGCAACTGATCGAAGCCTTACTAATTTACAATTTTACGGATACTGCCTTGCGGCAATGATGGAACTGTCAGGTGCAGAGACAGCTGATACATCAGCCTGCTCCGTTGGATCAACCGGATATACCTACAGTCGAAAGAACCCATGAAAAAGGGCTTTACCTTTATTGAACTGATTATCGTTGTAGCCATCATGTTGGTTCTATCTGTCGCTATCATCGCTAATTATAATTCCTATACGGATCGTGAGCGTGTCCGTCAAACCGGCCTAACCATCAAATCAGACCTCAGGCTTGTTGCTTCTAAAGTGAACGCGGGAGTGAAGTCTGCAGCATGTATAACGCTTGTCAGCTACGATGTGAGCTTTACAACGGCGTGTACCGGCGGACAATCGTGTTACACCATCACTCCCCGTTGTTCGAACGGACTTCTTAGCGGTGAGCAAACGAAGGTCTCTATTCCAAAAGAGCTTCAGATTCAATCTGCAAATCAAACAATACGATTTCTTCCGTTGTCGGCGGGCACGGATTTGACAACAGATGCCATTATTACGCTTGGGGGTGTTTCAGCCGTATATCACGTTAAAATCAGTCCGTCCGGTACGATCAGTGACTACTAATATGTATATACGTGTATGAAGACGAAAAATATTCGCGGAGTATCTCTAATCGAATCCGTTGTTACGCTTGGAGTAGTTATGCTTCTTATTACGGGGTTAGTCGTCGGGATGACCGCCTCACTTAATAATGCTCAAGAAAGTAAATCACGGTCTCTTGCAGTTCAATATGCGCAGGAGGCATTGGAAATCATGCGTCAGGAACGTGATACTAGTTGGACAACGTTTGCGGCGCGGGGTGCACAAATAAATTATTGTATGGGGGGAACCGGACAGTTAAGTACACCAGTTGCAGGAGTCTGTCCTATTTTTACCGGGACTTTTTCCCGTAAGTTGACGTTTACTCTTGTTGATCCGAAACAGATGGACGTGGTTGTTATCGTATCGTGGATAGAAGGAAATTCGGCAAAAAATGTTTCTTTACAAACAAAATACACGCAGTGGAAATGATATGAAACAAAAAAATGACCTATCTGCCGGGAGGCAGGGGTTTACCCTTATTGAGCTACTTGTAGCGGCCGGAGTTATTGCTTTTCTTTCCGTCATTATCACCCAAGTTCTTTTTTCCAGTATTCATTTAAATACAAAAACGGAAGTTATTAAAGAATTAAAACAAACAGGAGAAATGACCATGGGAGTAATTAGCCGAATGATACAAAATTCGGCTGCTATCACGGTCACTACGTGCAATTTGAGTACGGATGAGCCGAAACAAATAGTGACAAATATTGCCATTACCGGATTTGATGGAGGAATTACCACTCTTAAATGTTTTGATGATGCTGATGGCATTACGCGGATAGCCTCGGTGAGTGCGACGCGTCCCGATCCGTCATATCTCACTAGTGGTAACGTAACACTCATAGATACTATCGGCAATAGCGGATGCGTCTATCAACCACTACAATTTACTTGTATTGGTGGAACCGGTGGAGTTCCAAATTCAATCAGTGTATCATTCCGCCTTCGCCAAAAAAATTTAGCGGCAACATCGTATGAACGTGCGACTGAAACATTTCAGGCGACCATCAGCGTTCGAAATGCAATAAATGAATAACTTGCAGGGAGTGGTCAATGACTTTATACTAGAATTATGAAGGTTATCTATCCTCGCGGTCAGGTGTTGCTTATTACGGTGCTTATATTGAGTGTTGCCGTTACCATTGCATTGTCACTTATCGGTCGAAGTGTTTCAGATGTGAGCATGAGTAGAAATCTGGAAGAATCGGCCCGGGCTTTTAGC
>Ga0172379_10011672_pt1 | contig 10402 bp, 7 predicted proteins | sample GrowelOW334metaG_FD_119756 | JGI IMG/M metagenome (GOLD analysis project Ga0172379, IMG submission 119756) | Groundwater microbial communities from an aquifer near a municipal landfill in Southern Ontario, Canada - Groundwater well OW334 metaG | ecosystem: Environmental > Aquatic > Deep...
GAAATCAAAACCCTTGTCCTTGATGATGGAAGCAATGACAATACTATAAATGAAGCAAAAAAAGCAGGGGCTACAAAAATCTATTCAAGGTTTCCAAATAAAGGACTTGGAACTACTTTTAGAGAAGGTCTAGGCGAAGCACTAAAAATAGGAGCAGATGTTGTAGTAAATATTGATGCAGATTTACAATTTGACCCAAAAGACATACCACAGTTAATTAAACCAATTCAAGAAGGAAAAGCCGACATGGTTACTTGCACTAGGTTTGCAAAAAAAGAGCTTGTGCCCCAAATGCCAGGAATAAAAAAATTTGGCAATTGGTATTTTACAAAAGTTGTTTCCCTTCTTCTCAAACAAAAATTTACTGACACACAATGCGGATTTAGAGCTTACACTAAAGAAGCCTGTCTTAGAATGAACTTGTTTGGAAAATTTACTTACACTCAAGAAGTATTCCTTGATCTTGCAAACAAAGGAATGAAAATTACTGAAGTCCCCTTAAAAGTGAAAGGAGAAAGAGAAGGAAAAAGTAGGATTGTGAAAAGCTGGTGGAATTATGGAATAAAATCCATGCTCATCATATTGCGCGCAACAAGAGATTACTACCCACTCAAATTCTTTGGAGGAATAGGAACAATCACCTTCCTTTTAGGAGCACTACCAGGAGCATGGCTCCTATTGAGATGGTTTGAAACTGGAAAAACTACCCCCTTCCAATCACTCATACTTTTTTCTGCAACACTAATGATACTAGGATTTTTATTAATTATTTTAGCACTACTTGCGGATATGCAGGATAGACAAAGAAAAATACTTGAAGAAATACTTTATCAACAAAGAAAAAGCGCACTTAAAAACAACCTACAAAAGTGATTAAATGAAAATTTGCATGATGACCACAAGTTTTCCAAGATTTGAAGGAGACACTGCAGGAATATTTATCAAAGATTTAGCAGAAAGCATAAGTAAATTTGAAAAAGTAAAAGTAATCACATCTAATTATAAAAACACAAAGAAAAACGAGCTAATAAATGAAAATCTTCAAATAAAACGATTTAATTATTTTCCATTTGTGCAAAATGTAGTGTACCCGTCAGGGATGCAACTCCAACTAAAAAAAATAAGTGCAAAACTAATATTCCCATTTTTTTTAATTAACTATTCAATAAAAACTTTTTTTGAGAGCATGGATTGTGACATAATTCATGCAAACTGGTTTCTTTCACTATGCTGTGCGCTTCCAGCAAAGTTTATTCTAGGAAAAAAAATAGTACTTAATGAACGAGGCGGAATATTTCACGCGGATTTTGAGAAAAAATTCTTAATGAACACGCTAGTTCAAATATTTATCAAATACGCTGATGCAATTGTACTAATAAGCGCTGAATTAAAACAGGATTTTATTAAACTGGGTATAGATGAAAAAAAAATATTTATAATACACAATGGAATAAGAATGGATTTATTTAAAGAAGATAAAAAAATACGCGAAAAGACCAGAAAAGAATTTGGACTCAAAAAGGATTATGTTTTTGTTTCGGTTTCAAACCTCATACCTAGAAAAAAAATTGATATACTAATCAATGCTTTTGATAAATTTAGTAAAAAAGTCAAAAATACTAAACTTATTATAGTTGGAGATGGACAAGAAAAAGAGCTTCTCAAAAAGCTTGCAAAAGAAAAAAATATATCCGAAAGAGTTCTTTTTTTGGGGCAAAAACCACGTACGGAAGTAGCAAAAATACTTAATGCAAGCGACTGCTTTGTTCTCACAAGTCTTTCAGAAACTGGGCCAAATACAATTCTTGAAGCAATGGCAGTAAACTTGCCAGTTATTACAACTAGAGTCGGCATAACTCACGAAATAATATCTAAAGAAAATGGGGAATTTATTGAAAAAAACAGTGTGAATGATCTTGAAAGGAAAATGCATACCCTTTATTTAAAAAAAGAAAGTAAATTTCAAAATTCAAATAAATTAAAAGATTTAAAATTTGGTTGGGAAAATACTGCTAAAAATTACATAAATGTTTATCGCACACTGACCCAAAAGAAATAAAAAGGACCAAATACAGTCAATATATAATAAGATAATATTTCAACAATACAGAGCTGAATTAAATGTTTATTTACTACAAAAGAGTACGACTAGGCGCATTGCCTAAACTTGCCTTAAGCACAGCAAAAAGTGTTTTTGGAGACCCTAAAGCACTTTCTCCAGTATCAGTACAAATAGAACCAACAAATTATTGTAACCAAAAATGTGTTTTCTGTTATAGACAAAATAATCCTTGGAGATTTGATAACAAACATATGACATTTGCAGAATTCAAAAAAATAATTGATTCAATGCCAGATTTAGAAGAGCTTTTATTGAATGGATATGGTGAACCTTTACTTTGCCCCGATATATTCAAAATGCTTGAATATGCTTCATCAAAAGGAATATTCACAAAAACAAATACAAACATGTCTTTGCTCACAAAAGAAAATGCAAAAAAATTAGTAGAAACAGGAATAAACGAAGTATTCATAAGTTTAGATAGTGTTGATCCAAAACTTTACGAAAAACTAAGAGGAACTAAACTTGAACTTACTCTTAAAGGATTTGAGAATCTTTTAGAGGCAAGAAAAAAGGCTAAAAGCAATATGAAAATAACCCTAAACTTTGTTGTAACTGAAGAAACAATACCAGGAATGAAAAATATTATTGATTATATCACAGGAAAAGATGTTTTAGTAAAGTTCAAATCATTAACAGTTACTGGAAAAAATGCAGCTAAAATGATGCACAAATCAGTTCTTGCAATTAATGAAATGAAAAAATATGCAAAAAACAAGGGTGTAAATGTTTGGTTTAAAATGAAAGATAAATCAGAAAACAAACCATTTTGTTATGCTATTTGGTTTGGTTCATTTATTGATGTAAATGGAAATATGGCTCCGTGCTGCCAGATGCCTTATGAATATTCATTTGGAAATGTTTTAGATACCAGTCTTGAAGAATGTTGGAATAGTGAAAAATTTATCGAATTTAGAAAAGCTCTAAATAGCAGGGACTTATCCAAATTACCAAAGGAAATACAAAATAGGTGTTATAACTGTAATTTTTGTTTTAATGACCAAATTCACAAATTAAGAAAAATTGTAAATAACAGGCCATAAATTTAATCTTATACTTAAGGGTCTGAATATGACTGGAACAGAAAAAGGAGTTACATTTCTTCTAGTGTCAAACATAATATTTTTTTCACTAACCTACATAATATCTATTTATTTAGCTAGATTTGGTTTATCCCAAGCAGAATTTGGACAGTACAATGTCGTAATTTCATTTGTACTAATATTTTCCACAATTCTTGTAACTGCAACCCAACAAGTTTCGGCAAAATTAATTGCTGAAAAGGGAAAACGAATTGCACATAAATTTTTTGTGTATATTTTTCTCACAAACCTATTATTTGTGGCAGTATTATTTTTATTATCTGGACAAGTTGCACTAATTTTAAATGATATTTCTTTAACCCCCTATATTCAAATAGCTTCAATAATAATTGCAACTTCAAGCATATATGCACTTGTTTTAGGAGAATTTAATGGATTAAAAAAATACAAACACCAATCAATCATAACTATTATACACCAATCTGCCAAATTATCCGGAATAATACTTTTTGTTGGATTTGGGCTAAAAGTGTACGGAGCTATTTTAGGGTATATTTTTTCAGCAGTAATATCAAGCGCTGCGGGACTATGGATGGCAAGAAAAAAAGTTGAATCATTTGAACCAAATTTAAAACTTTTCTACCAAATGGTAATGGTTATTTCAGTTTCACTTCTTTTTAATAATATATTAATTTCAATGGATTTATTAATGTTAAAAGCACTTTCTCCTAACTCAATATCAAGCAGCCTTGCAGGGGTTTATAGTGCATCAGGAACCTTGAGCAGAATGATGCTAATATTTGCAACAACCTTTGCAACTATATTAATTCCAATAATTGCAAACAAAAAAGAGCAACAAGGCAAAACATTTTTTTATTTAAAAAACTCTTCAAGATATCTACTTTTAGTAACAGCACCAATACTTGCAGTGCTACTACTTGATCCAAAAACAGTAATTACTCTTTTTTATTCACAAAGTTATGCTTCTGGATGGACCGCACTTGCGATTCTTTCAACAGGCATATTTTTTTACGGGTTCTTCCAGTTATTTTCTTCCGCATTTATTGCACTAGGAAAAGAAAAAATTCTTATGGGAATTTCGATAAGTATGCTTGCACTTAGTTTCATTTTGAATCTCACTCTAATCCCTCTGTTATCTATTGAAGGAGCGGCACTGTCAACTGCAATTTCAATACTACTTGGAACCATACTCGCATGGGCAATTCTGTCCAAAGAAAGAAATTTTACTTTTAATATTGCAAATTTAAAAATAATCATTTGTTGTGCAATTGCATCAATATTTCTAATAATAATACCTCTTAACAGTTGGTTTGCACTGATAAAATACGGCATATTCCTTGGGATTTACTTGATATTACTTATATTATTTAAAGCAACAACCAAAGTTGATTTTTTAGTAATCAAAAAGTTGTTAGAAAAAAAAAGTAATTAATTTACCACACAAAATTTCAGAGTTATTAGCTTAGAAGATGATAAAATGATAGTTACAGTTAACGGTTGCTTTGATTTGCTTCATGTTGGACACATAAGGTTCTTGAAAAAAGCAAGTGAATATGGGGAATTAATTGTTTTATTAAATAGTGATTTATCCATAAAAAGACTCAAAGGCCCAACAAGACCAATTTTACCACAAAATGAAAGAATTGAAATGCTTACAAGTTTAGCTTGTGTATCAAAAGTAATATTGTTTGATGATGATACCCCATTAAGAGTTCTCGAAGAAATAAAACCCGATATACACATAAAAACTACTAAAAGCATTCCCCAATTAGTTGAAAAAGAGAAAGAAGTTGTAGAAAGAAATGGCGGAAAAATAATTTTCATCGAAGCTGATGAAAATTCTAGCACTGATTTAATTAAAAGAATAAAACAATTAGACTGACTATTTTTAGCCAAAAAAATCAGTCCATTTAACAAAAAAATTGACTAAAATTGCTTTATCAATACACATCTTTTTGCACAAGAATATAAACAAAACGTAGCAAATATATTTTATGAAATATGACCTAACGCCAACAACTTTTGAGGTAAATGAAATATTTAGACCTCATTTAGTCAAGCAGGGAATTTACTATTATTACACTCTTGAAAAAAAAGGAATAAGCCATAAAGAAGCAGCTAGAAGAATTGGAGTTAAAGCTTGGTTTTGTGGGATAAAAGACAAGAATGCAAGCACAACTCAGTGGTTTTGCACTACTGAACAAGTTGAAGAAACAACCCAACCCGATTTTGTAGTAAAATTTAAGGGAATGTCCTCTGAAAGAATTCATGTTGGTAAACACAAAGGAAATTCATTTATTGTAAATGTTGAGTTAAGTGATGAAGAACAACGCGCAATAAAAAATTTTAAATCAAAAGAAGAATTTTTCTGCAATTACTTTGGAGAACAACGGTTTAGTGAAAAAACAATTGATATTTGTAAAGCACTTGAAGAAAAAGATTTTGAAACAGCATTAAAATTATTTGTCACAATGAGAAGCAAATTTGATTCAGATAAAAGCAGAGCAATTAAGAAAATAATTGAGGATAAGTGGGGAAACTGGGAAAAACTACTTTGCCAAGAAGAAATTAAAGGAACTGGAAAAGTAGTGCTTTTTGAATATCTTTTAAACAATCCTACAGATTTTGAAGGCGCTTTTTTACACACTGAAGAGACAAGTACAAAAATTCTAATAAAAGCAGCACAAGCATTCAGGTTTAATAAAAAACTAAATGAGCTGGCTAAATTAAAAAAACCAAATAATTTAGAAACCCAAATTGCTGGACAAAATTTAAATATTAGCGCATCAAAAGCATTTCCAAGATTTATTACAATTGACCCAACTGATTTTGAAGAAAAATTAAGGAAAAGTAGTTTCGAAAGACGAACTTTTACTTTTGCAGAAAAATTTAAGTACAAAAGAACAGAAAAAAATGATTATAATTTAAGTTTTGATCTTTCACGAGGAGCATATGCTACTGTTTTCCTCAAATATTTGGATTCTTGGCTGAAAAACAAGATTAATAAAGGTAAAAGTACAAAATAATACTACTAAAAGTGAAACAAATGAAAATTATTAACAAACCAATAATACTAATTCTTCTTTTATTAATTTTAAGCACCGTTTTTTCTACCGCTCCAACAGGGGTAAGCATTGCAATTAAAGATTCTACCGGAAGCGATACAGAGCTTACAAAAACTAGTGATTTAAATTTTGTAATTAGCGCAAGCGGGGATACAAACGCGATGTGCTTTTCAAAATCAGCCTCAGCATGCACTAGTTTAAGTGATTACACAATTGATTATTCTACAAATGTTACTTTAGCACAGACAGGAATATCGCTTAGTGATGGAAATAATCAAATATTTGTTTTTATTAAAGATAGCAATTCAGAAATTCTCGAGTCTTCCTCATCATCGGATTGGGTTGTTTATGATGCTACAGCCCCAACAATTACTGCTAGTCCTCCTGACGGAAACTCATTTAACTCAGGATCAATAAATATTGATGTTAACATTACTGATTTGGGAGCGGGGGTAAAACAAGCTAGCATATTAGTAAAAGTAGATGGGGTTACAAACGGAACTCCTGCAGCAATAACAAATGGATACAGAGTACAGTTTACAACTTCCGGATTGTCAGAAGGCGATCATAACTACACAATTGATGCAAATGATTTGTTGGATAACAAAGCTACAACAGTGTCAAGAACATTTACAGTTGATACAAATGCACCAACTAATGGTAGTGTAAGTTTTTCAGGATGGACTAATTCGGATAAACCAACTTTAACAGTTACAAAAACTCACCTTGGAAATGCATCAGTTTTAATGAGATTTTCATGCACTAGTTCAAGTGGAGATACTAATTGGAGTACTTGGACTACTTTTGCTTCAACTTACTCAGATTTTAATATAAATTCTTCAACATATGGCTGTTCACCAAGTGATTGGAATAAAACAATTTATATGAAATTAAAGGATTCAGCAGGAAATATTGATTCAAATACATATTTTGGAACTGTATTTTATGATAACACTTCCCCTAGCGCACCAACTGATTTGGCAGCATCTGCAGGAAACGCAAAAGTTAGTCTAACATGGACTGTACCAGTTGCTGATAATCGATCAGGAAACTCAAGAGTTGAAATTTACAAAAATGGTACGCTGTATGGCGATATAAATTATGGAACAACAAGTTATGATGTTACAGGATTGACAAATGGGGCCCAAAGCACATTCAAAGTTAGAACAAAAGACCTGGCAGGTAATTACAGTAGTTTTACCGAGGTTGTTACCGCTACCCCACAAGCCACTGCCGCAGATATTTTAGTAACTAGAAACAATTCAACAGCAGCATACGCAAAAAACGGAGATGCTTTGAATATTGAATGTTCATTTTCACCAAGCGCAAATGGAGCACATATTTATTATCAATTTTATAACCCAACAACAAGTAACTCAGTACTTAAAGAAAGTTCTAGTAGTGTTTCATCACTTTCTGAAACTTTTACACTTAACACAACTACAAACTATGAAAAAGTAGGCTTTTGGTGTGAAGCAATCGGATCAGCCGGTTCAGGAATAAGTTATGTTACAATTGATAATGTATTACCAACATTGAGCTGGGCCGACACAAATAATACTTTTATTGGAGTAAAAAAAATTCTTGTTACTGCAAGCGATAATAAGGCTCTCACAAGAGTGGATTTGAACTTTAAAAATGTAATTTACTCAACAACAAAAGATACAGGTAACAACTATTACAATGATTTTAACACAACCCCTTTTGAAAATGGAAGTTACCAATTAATTGCTATGGCTTATGACGCAGTAGGAAACAAAGCCACAATCACAAAAACAATTACAATTGACAACATATTGACTATAAAACAAAAAGCAGAAAAAATGATTTCAGATGCCAAAGAAAAACAAAAAACATCAAATGACATCATTAATTTGTTTAAAAGAGAATCACTAATTGTTCCAGTAATATTGAGCGATAAAAAGAAAAATGCAGATACACTACTTACTGAATCTGAGAGCTTACTTGCAACAAATTTTGACTCAGCACTATCAAAATCCACTCAAGCAAATGACTTGTTTGATGAATTTAATAAAACAGTTAAAATAGATAGTAATATTACAAAAAGCTATGAATATGATAAGAATTCATTAACTAGCGAATTAGTAAAACTTGGTTTAACAGAACAACAAGCATCAATTGCACAACAAACAATCAAAACCTCAAATATCCAACGAAAGTTAACTATTGTCAAAGCCGGAGATGAAAATAAAAGACAAGTAAAAATAGAAATTTCTTTTACAAATGATACAAATGAAACTGTGCTAAAAATAATTGAAATGATTCCAAAAGAACTTGTTAATTCAGCAAAAAAAATAATTTCCGATGCAAACTATAGAATAGTCCAAGATGATCCAATAATTGAATTCACAGTCCCAGTAAAAAAAGGAGCAAAAGCAACATTTTCATACGGAATAGGCGAGATATCAACAACAAAAGCAAACGAAATCATTGATGCCAATGTGATAGCTCTATTTAATAGTCCACCAATAATAATAAGCCAAAAAACAAGGGCTGAAGAATTTATTGCAAATTCAATTTCTTTAGATTCAACACAAGCACTAATAATCGGACTCATAATAATAATAATACTTTCAATTATAGGAGTATTATTTTTAATCAAGTTTAAAAAACCAGGCCAAGGACATGGTTTCGGCGAAGAAAAAACCCTCGTAGAACATTTAACCCCCGAAACACCGCCTGAAAAACCAAAATGGTCAGCACCATAAAATAACCATTTTTTTAGAAATCAAAAATATAGAGGAAATCATTTTAATACCTACCCCCATCTACTAATGTGATATCATGAGTTCAATTGCAATCATTGGAGCAGGGCCTGCTGGACTTGCAACAGCACTAAAATTAAAAGAAGAAGGATTTGATTCAACTGTTTTTGAAGAACACGAAATAGTTGGAGAACCAAGCCATTGTTCCGGACTAATTTCAAAAAAAGGAGTTGAAGAACTCGGGATTAATCTTAGTGATTCATTACTAAACGAAATAAGAGGCGCAAAAATATTTTCTCCAAGCGGACACTGTATCCAGGTCAAGAAAAAAGAAACTATGGCCTATGTTGTTGATAGGAAAAAATTTGATCAAGTATTACTAAGAAGAGCACGTTTACTTGGAATCCATGTTGCAACTGATACAAAACTAATTGATGTACGAAATAATACTCTATTTGTTCAGTCCCAAGGAAGAGGCGAACTAAGAAAAGCAGAGTATGTTATTGGAGCTGATGGGGTTAATTCAATAGTTCGACACCTTTTAGGGATTAATCTTGACAAAGAAAATTTTGTTCACACAATACAAGCAACTTGCTCAGGCGAATTTGATGAAAAAATGGTGCAAGTCCACTTTGGAGATTTTGCAAAAGGATTCTTTGCTTGGGTAATACCCCTAAGTAAAGAAAGAGCTAAAATAGGGCTTGGAAGCACACTCGGAGAAGACATTTCTGAGAACTTAAAAAAATTTATTTCAACAAAATTTCCAGGAACAAAACCACTAAAATATGATTCAGCACTTATCCCTTATGGAGCTCCGCTCAAAGAAATAGCAACTGATAAATTAGCAATAATTGGAGATGCCGCTTTTCATACAAAAGCAACAACAGGGGGAGGAGTAATATTTGGAATGAAAGCAGGAAATGTTCTTGGCAAAGTTCTAGCTGATATGCTAAAGGGAAAAGGTTCGCTAAAAGATTATGAAAAAAAGATGAGCGGATTAAATGAAGAACTTAAATTTCATTGGAAGATTAGAAAATACCTTAACTCCTTAAGTGATAATGAACTTGATTCACTATTTGTAAAACTCAAGAAAAATGGAATCGAAAAATTCCTTGAAGAAGAAGGAAATATGGACGAACCAAGCAAATTTGTTGGAAAACTAACTACTAACCCACGCTTCATGCTAATGACAGGGACTATACTCAAGTTCTTAAGCAGCTAAAGTTCAACGTCAAAACCTTTATTTATAAATTTTCTTAAGCCCTAATTTTGTAATAGTCCCCTCGTCTAGTGGCCAAGGATGGCGCCCTCTGAAGGCGCAGACCCCAGTCCGAATCTGGGGGGGACTATTCCTCTAAAAAAAGTTCTTCTAATAAATCAGTAACAAACTCCAGTGTTCCATCATCAGGAACTATAACATCGAAA
>Ga0172379_10011673_pt1 | contig 10401 bp, 16 predicted proteins | sample GrowelOW334metaG_FD_119756 | JGI IMG/M metagenome (GOLD analysis project Ga0172379, IMG submission 119756) | Groundwater microbial communities from an aquifer near a municipal landfill in Southern Ontario, Canada - Groundwater well OW334 metaG | ecosystem: Environmental > Aquatic > Deep...
ATAGGAAATATCAACATACTCGTTGCTATCCTCAATAGGTTCTAGTAGGGAAAAGGTTAGATTGCTGTATAAATCGCCCCAGTGGCTTATGGCAGATATAGAATTGGGGGTAATGTGTAAAGACTGCATTAGACCATTGAACGTTCGGGATCGTATACGTTTGAAAATGTCTGCAATTTGTGTCATTGACGTTCTCCTGTAATTATTTTTTAATCTTGCACAAGTCTGTGTAGTAACTATGTGTGGAACTATATTGGTTATTACACCAATCGGAGGGCAAAAGGAGCATTTAAATGAGAATTCTTTCAAACTTCAAGGATTATTATGATGGGGCAGGGATGGGATATTCCCCCGTGCCCGTTTATGTGAGGGAAACGGCCACCCTGTGTCTGGCTCAAGAGAAGTGGTTGCCCGATAAAATCAAGATGTTTGAAAAGATGCTTGATCCCGCCAGACAGGCACGGGGGATATTCTCATCCCCTGAATATGAGTTTGCAGTCCTGTGTATTGCCGGGACTGCCTATGTGGGTTACCGGAGTAAGCGCTTTCAAGAAGGTAGCTACTACTGGGCGTTTGCCGAAAAGACCATTCACAGCTTAACCGCCAAGCCGGTTGCCCCATTCGAAGTCCCGGAAGAACTCCACCGGCTGCTGAATTGTCCTGTGTTTATGCTGCGGCCTTTTTGGAAGGATATCGAGGTTACACTAAACCCGAACCTAAGAAAGGAAACAGATTTTGCTAAAATCATGCCTCCCCCTATTATCTTTCAAGAGATCGAAATGTATCTGGGGAACCAAATGGTAGTAACAATGGACCCGAACGATATTACAATGTCCGACGTGGACAAAGTGACTGCTCACGGCTTTGACGCCAAATGGTCGTTTAGAAAAGAGCCTGTAAAATAGAATGAAAGTGGACAAACTCCAGAAAGATGATGTTGAATACATCATCGAATACTTTGTGTCTAGGGGGTTTGAGGTTACCCGCCCTTATGCAAGTAGACCAATCCTGAACATTTGGCTAAAGAAAATAAACGTCCTGTCTTTAGGATGGGAGGCCAAGATCGGATGGAAAGCGTATGTCCGGATACCGAACATTCATCTGAAAGAACACCTTAAATTCTTGGAGGACTTGGTTACCACGAACACCGAGGACATCCTGAAAGAGGAAGAGGCTTGGGCAGATGTAAAAACTAGAAGGTCCGAAAATGCCCTTCAGAAATTTAAAGACATAATCACTATGTATTTCATGAAAGTAGGAGGATACCTGTATGACAAAAAGTGAAGAAGAGTTTGTGGACCAGATGACCCGAAAACTTATGGTAGAGGCCTGTGACCGGTATACCCGAACAGGAAACCTGCAAACGTTTGATGACCCTTACTTTTTTCACGCCCTTGAAAAAGGGTGGGTGAATGACACAGGCAAACCCCTGTCCGCCGGGTTTGCAACGGCTGCACGATTTCTGAAAAGATAATTTTTAATTGGCGTTTTTCGGGTGTAGTTAGGACATAGAGAATTCAGTCAAGGGAGTTTGATTCTCGGCAGTTGCACCAATTTTGGTTGGAAGGTTAGGAAATGGCACAGGACATCATTGATGGAATTTCAACAAAGCCATGTATCGGTTGCGGATATTGCTGCCGCAAAATGCCCTGCTATGTTGCTCAAAGGCTTTATCCGGGGGGTAACAAAATGTCCAGAATTGGTATGGAATGAAAATGGTAAAAACTGGCGTTGTCGGCTGATGACGCTTGCCGGTTCCCTTGGAGAAAAATACAAGGAAGAGTTGTATGCCGGGGAAGGCTGTTGTGCTGGCCTGAACACAGACCGACATAAAATTCCTACACCGCAAGATATTAACCCGGACTCAATTAAATATCCTTTATCCTTAGAGGTCAAAATTTTACTCAAGGCGATGGCATCTCAATTTGTTAGTGGGGATTTAATCACTTTAACGATGTTTGCTGTAAAGGCAATGCTTGACGAAAAAGGCCTGAATGGGGATGAATTTGTCAACTCTGCTACATTCTGGTTAAAGGAAAACAGATTCCGTAGGGTTGATGATTTCATGGGAGAAATAAGCTGAAAACTACAACCCTGCGGGGCACCAACAGGACACGACTCAGTAAACGGTTCCCTGCACTAACACTGGGGTAAACCTATATTTGCACGATAAACTCATTTGGTTTATCGTGCACTCCCTAGCAAAATAGTTTACTGCTGTCTATGGTTTTTTCATTATTACCTTATTTAGTAGAGGTACACTGTAATGGAAACAGCTTATCAAGAAGATATCCTTGTCATAGACGGATTACCCGGAAGCGGAAGAGCCACTTTAGCACAACGTTTAGCCACACACTATAATGCCCTCTTCATGGACACTAACCTTCTTATATGTGCATTGGTGATAGAAGCTATCGTCCAAAAAGTACATCTGCATGACACAAACCAATTAATGAAACTTGCTGATAACTTGGATGTATCTATTCGGAATAACCATGTGTACTTATTCGGCTATGATATCACAGAGGATATCCAGAAACCGGAAATAGCCCAATTAGCATCTATCCTAAAAAACATCCCAGCGATACACGAAGCCCTGTACACTACTTACAAAGACTTATGGATATCTAACCCCAAATCTATTGCCATTGGGCACAACATGGGATCACACGTATTTCCACTTGCGGAGTTCAAGATTTTTCTAACTGCTGATATTTATACTAGAGCAAAACGCAGAGATGAATCTATTTTTTCTATCAGCATGAAGGACAGGAAGTTTCCGTCCTTCGCCCCAGACGATGCCTTGTGCCTGGATACTACGAATATGGCACCTGATGATGTGTTTTCTTTCGTGGTGGGGTATGCTGATTCTTTGAGGGCTGCACATCTTGGCACATAAGAATATGCCTCTAAAAGCACTTATCTGTAAGATGATATTAAATCAGACCCCAGTTGTCTTTCACAAACTGTAAGTAGTGGGCAGTCCTCCGGTAAAGGCGGAAACCCGCATGGTGTAGTTTTATGGCAGTAGCAAAATATTGCTTATACACAAAATAAGATAGCCGACAAGCCTCTAACTCATATCCCAACATTGTCTGGGCGTTTGTCCCGAAATTGGGAATTTGCTCCTGTTCGTTCCCATAATAGATATGCTGTATTCTGTGAGCCAGTTCATGACAGAACATTTCCAGGCTGTTTTTGTCCGTATAGGATTCCCCCAGAAAAATAGCTGGGCCCTTAAAAGACTCATTGAAGTTTTCGTAATAGGACTCATAAACCCCCGTGTTCAGCCCAAAACCACATTCATAAATTGAACAGATTTGTGTATAAGTGGTGTGGGGGATAGGGAAATCTAACACTAAGCCGGAGGGAGCCGGTAGGATTAGCTTTCGCATATCCTGCAGCCGCTTATCCTTTGGGTGTTTCCATAAAAGCATAATCTGCAATCCCCCAACTAACTATAAAAATTGCATGATTATTTTTAACTGGGGGGTTTCCTGTGTAGTGTTCCTATGATTACTTACGGGGAACCACAATATATCAGGGGAAACAGGGTGATACAGATTGTCTATAAAGATAGTCTCCCCGTGGGAACCCTGATGTCATATAAACGAAACGTGCTGTCCCCAATCACGGAACTATTCAGCACCTGTTATGTGGATTCCCCACATGTCCGCGAAACCTTTGAATGGAATTACTGTGAAGATGCAGGATATGTAAATATCCTGTTTGACAATATTTATGAGCTTATGGAATTCTTACGGGACTATCCATAAGGAGAAAAAGAGATATGTCCAGAAATCTTCTTAATGATGACCCTACCAAACTATGTATGGACACGGGTTCGATTATCCAGATCATTCACGGGGATATCACGAAACTCCAGGTGGATATTATCGTTAATGCAGCCCAACCCTCTCTCCTTGGGGGTGGTGGGGTAGACGGGGCTATACACCATGCTGCGGGGCCCCGACTACGGGAAGCTTGTGAAAAAATACCGGAGTTCCGCCCAGGAATCCGATGCTTAACTGGAGATGTTCATATCACTCCAGGCTTTAATCTCTTTGCGCCCCAGGTGTTTCACACCGTGGGTCCTGTGTACACAGAATTGGACTATGTCACGGATGCTTTCTTGTATACGTGCTATATAAACTGCCTGAAGCTGGCAAACGGACACGCATCCATTGCATTCCCTGCCATTTCTTGTGGGGCATTTGGGTGCCCCCTTGAAAGGGGCATCGAGATTGCTTTGAAAGCAGCCCTATCCGAGACTTGGGATATCCAAAAGATTACCTTGGTGCTTTATGACGAGTCCGATTACCTTGGTGCCTTAGACGTTCTGGCTAAAGTAAAGCATATGCTTCACAAATAGAGGGGTGTCTGTGATGGATTACTTTTTAGGGGATAAGATGAAGATGTTTGAGGGGGCAGAGTCCAAGCGACGTTTAATGCCTACTCTACCCGCTATAGCCCGCCTGGACGGCAAAGCCTTCCATAGCTTTACCAGACACATGGAAAGGCCATTCGATAGGCATTTCCACCAGATTATGGTGGAAACCACAAAGTTTTTGGTAGAAGAAACCAATGCCGTTCTTGGGTATACACAAAGTGACGAAATCACTTTGGTGTGGCACAACCCGGACATACAGAGTCAGATTTTCATGGATGGCCGAGTCATGAAAATGACATCCTTGTTAGCGGCATATGCATCTGCTTATTTTAACCGGTATCTCTGTGCCTTAGAGGTTATCGGGAAAATTCCGGCAAATAGCATTCCGGTTTTTGACTGTCGCGTTTGGAATGTACCGTCACAACAGGACGTTGCGGATGTTATCGAATGGCGGGTTGAGGATGCACAGCGAAACAGTGTGCTTGCACTGGGTCAATCCTTATTTTCCCACAACACAATGCAGGGAAAAGGGCAAGGGGAGATTAAAAATATGGCCAAAACGCAACACAATATTGATTGGGACACTCTCCCAGCACCTCAAAAGTGGGGAACCTTTGTGTGCGTTAAGAAAGTTACAAGGAAGTTTACATGTGCAGAAATCGAAAAGCTACCGGCAAAACATGCGGCAAGAACTAATCCAGAGCTAACCGTGACTAGACGGGAAGTTCAAGTTCTGGATAACATTGACTATTTGTCCCTCACAAACAAAACAGGATTCATCTTTTTGAACTAAGAATTATCCTGTGTAGTGTCTTTAGAAGGAGAAATTAATGGAAAACTTGATTGTCTCAAATATTGTAAGTGAAAAAGATCCGTACTTGTGTACAGATGCATACAAATACCGGATGGGGCTTTGCGGTTTCCCTCTGAAAGAGGAAACTTTCTACCTGTCCTTTCGTCACCCTGGAATTTATAATATCCCCTTTGATATCAAAGAGGTGATGAGTAGGGTTTGCAGTAGGATTTCTGAGAGTGTCCCCGCTGCTTCCCCCGAATTCCTGACAAAACACAATTACCCGATGACCCCAGCCATGATCGCGGCCCTGAAAGCTACCCCTAAGATTTGGGCAGCCCCAAAAGGATCTTGGGTTGGTGGAGGTAACCCCATTGTTACGATTACTGGCCCTTCCTTCTTGGTTTCAATGTTGGAGCCAATTGTCCTGAAACTGAATTTCCCAATTCAGATTGCAACTGCTATGATTAAGGAGGGGGTCTTTGAGTTTGCCACCTGTTCGTGTTACCAGTCCAAACTTGTTAGGGAAATGGCAGAGCTACTTAGTAGACAAGTAACAATAACTGAGATTGATCGAACGAATCAGATCAGAATTCATTTCAAAAACTTACTAGATTCTCTTTATGACGGGAATCCAGAAAGGATCTTGGAAGTAGGGTGCCGGGGGCTAGTTGAATGGAAAACTAGCTTCCTATCCGTCCTTGCCAGTCATGGACTGAAATACACATCCGATGTGTATTCCGCCAAGTTCTTGGGACTAACTCCAGTAGGGACCACAGGGCATGAGCATCAGCAGCGCTGGGGGGGCGATGAGTCCGCTTTCCGGGCATTATGTGACATGTCGGATCGACAGCCTGGATTCCTTCCAGACACCTATGATGAGCAACGCGGCCTTGAAACGGCTATGCAGGTTGCTAAAGAATATGGTAAGCCTGTGACTTTCCGGTTTGACAATCGAAACACGATGCTGGACAATTTCAAGATGCTTGTTCAGAAAGGGTTTGGTCCTTGCACCTTCGTGTTTATGGACGGCATGAATCCGGAGTCTATTTCCAAAGTGGAGTCTGCCCGTGTGGAATTGGGAATCCCCGCATCCCAGGTATTGTTTGGGGTAGGTGGTTATTTGTCTTGTGACACTATGCCCCATCCCTATACACGCAACCGGGTGTCCGCCGTGTATAAACTTTCCAAATCCGGGAATATGCCTACGATGAAATTCAGCACCCCTGAAAAACAATCTCTTCCGGGGATTCCTGTCCTATTTCAAGGGCCCTTTGAGAAAAGAATGATCGGGCAATTAGGGGAGACACCCCCCGCTGATTACAGCACCACCCTCTCCCCTTTACTAGGTAGAGATATACCATCATCTACTTTAAGCCCTAAGACACAACAACTTATCGCTGAATGTAAACAGCGGTGTAATATTAAGGAGAAATGAAACGATATGCCTGTTATAAACGGACTTGGACTCCTGAATAATCGGATTGATGCTGTCCGGGATTTCCATAACTCCTGTGGGGTTTCAAAAGCAGAACTGGACCTTAGCGGGGGTATTGATAGTGCCATTATGGCATACATCATTACCCGGGCTATTGGTCCCGAAAACCTGATCCTGGTACACACCCGGATCAACACAAATCCCGAACAAACGAAACGTGCCGAGTCCCTTGCAAAAGCACTCCGTGCCCATTTTGTGAACATGAACCTGACACCTTATTTTGAGAATCTGGTTTCAGGAATGCTTGATGAAATGAGCAAGACCTGTAGCACTTTGGAAATTAAAGAACGGCTTGCCAAAGACCCCGCTATCTTAGGTTCTATTCGATCAACCCTCCGTGCCCCTGTAGGGCGGGGGTTCAATCGGATTTTCGGGGGCGGTATCAGGCACGGTACGGGCAATGAATGTGAGGATCGTTGGCTCCGCTTTTATCAGAAAGGCGGGGACGGGGAAGTTGATACGAATCCCATTGAAATGTTATCCAAAACAGAAGTGTTTCAGTTAGCATTTACAATTGCAGAGAATCACAAAGGTACGGAACTTGAAAGTTTGTTCCGTGAATTGATTTCTGTAAAACCCTCCCCGGATCTTTGGGGCTTGGGGGATACCCACAACGATGAGGATGAACTTGAGCGGTGGACGGGGGTCAAATTTACCTATGGTCGGGTACATCCTGAAACCGGGGCTATTATTTCTTATGGTACAATAGAACAGGTGTCCCGGCTTTTGGATAAAACCCTGCCCACGAGGCATTCTGTAGAGGACTTGGTTTTTCATAGCAGTGTGGACACCTACCAGCAAAGCCAAAGACTTATCCTAAGTTTGGCATACGACGGACTAGGGCATCATGGGATTTTCACACAAGAGACAAGTGATCTCTATGTTAAGGATCTGTTGGCTGCTGCTAGGCGTGTGGAGTTTACTACCAGACATAAGTCCAATAACAACATTCCTACCCTGGGAACGAGACAAGAACTGGTGAATAAAGGACTAATCACTAATCGGTTGTTTTAATCGCCAGCTAGGCCGTGTAGTATCTGGTATAAGGAGAAAAGTTGCATGAAAGCATTGCTTATCATTGACCCCCAGTTTGATTTCTGTAGCCCGGCTGGGAGTTTGTTTGTCCCCGGGGCATCCGAGGATATGCAGAGACTTGCGGACTTCATCCGTACCGAACCCCTTGATGAAATTTACGTATCCTTAGATTCTCACAATGTAATGGACATCAGCCATGTACATTGGTGGAAACGGGAAGACGGGAACCCTGTCAAGCCCTTTACGGCTTTGACAATTTTTAGGGGGGACATTGCGGATGGAGATGGAAACGTCTATAGCACTAAAGATCCCAATCGGTATGACTGGTCCTATGGGTACTTGGAAATACTGAAGAAACATGGGGGAACCCATACCCTATGGCCAGACCACTGTATTATGGGTACGGAAGGGCATACTATCCATTCCCATGTAAGCAATGCTTTGTATAACTGGACTTGCCGAACTGGCAAGAACCCGCAATACATCTTGAAGGGGATGAACCCTAATACGGAAATGTTCAGCATCATCAAAGCAGAAGTTCCTGACTACTCGGACCCCGGCACTTTGTCAAATGTCAAGCTTCTCGACAATCTGAAAAAAGCGGATACCTTGTACGTTGCGGGGGAGGCCCTTAGTCACTGTGTCAATCGCAGTGTCCGTGACATTGTGGACGTACTTAAAGACGATAATTCCCAACGTAAGATTGTGCTACTTACGGATATGATGTCAAATGTCCCCGGGTTTGAGAACTACGGGGATTGGTTCTTGAAGGATATGGCAATTATGGGGGTTTCTATGATGAAAGGGGGTAGCATATCATGTGGTTAGACTTTGCAGGGAACCTTGCCCTAAACAGCATTCTTGCAGGGATAGGCACAGTGCTCTTTGTGTTAGTTGCAACCTGTGTTGCTATAGGAATCGGGTACGCGGCGGTATACACCAGTAAAAGGATTACCGATTGGGGGTTTAGCATATTCCTATCATATCTAGCATCCAAGTATTACAGAGGGAATGAAAAGTGGGGATTCATAAGCCCTAAGTACAGGGGTTGGAGGCATGTTACCATGCCCTATCAAGACCCTAAAATAGGAAACATGGAACTCTCCCTTATAGAGCGCCCTAACAAGGATGAATATGGTTTGTTGAAAGAACTGGACCTAGATTTGGGGAACAAAACCTGGGCATTAAACGCTGTTTTCAAATGGGAAAAAGAATCCGGCCAAACAGTTAACAGTCCCTATTTAGAGAAGCTGCGGGAGGAGTTCTTACAGAATGACAAGTGAAGCGAAAGTCCACTTTGATTTTGTGGTGAACCCGGAACAGGCGGATATTATCTATGAGGGTGTTCAATATTTGATTCTAAGGGCTCACGGAAATATCCAGCGGGCAATGGTTGCACTGGCCGGGGACGGCGTTGATAAAGAGCGAAAAAACAAACTTCGTGCGGAAATTAAATGGTTTAAAAAGCACATCAAATGGCTTGAGAAGATTCCGCCATTGATGAAATGTAAGAGGGTGTAAAATAATGGACAAGAATAAGATAATTTTTGAAATCTGTTTAACTATGGATCACGGTTACGGACTTTACGATGCTGAAAAGCAGACTGCAATCCGAACCGAAGCTACTCAGATATTTGAACATCATATCCGACCAATCATAGAACATTATGAAAATATCCTAAAGGAGTTGCAGTCCGACATGACACGACATATTGGTGGTGAAAGGTAATGAACCTCGCATTAATCAAGTCCCTAGATAGTTTCCTATATCAACCAATCACACAACAGACATTAGAGCAAATCAAGGTAACTGTTCTAAACCAAATCCTGGCTAGGTTCCCAGAATGTGACAGAAGTGTTCCACATCTCATATGGAAAAAGGACGCGGATGATCGGTGGTTATTGAAGCCCATTTCAGATCAGGCCAAAGCACTAATCGAGGAGGGGATTACCTTATGGTAAAGAGAATCTATGATTACTTGTACGGAATTAACACGAAAATCCTTAACGAGATCCTGATGGACACGGTAGGGTTTTTTCTAGCCCCTTTTATAGCAATGCTCCTTTTAATGGGGACATCTACAATTTCCGTAGGGATGGTTCCTATAGTCGGTTGGGTGCCCGCAATCATAACAGGCATTATCAGTGTGCTAGTTTTCTTAGTCCTTTTACTATTCTGCATCCCACTAGGGTGCATACAAGTATATAAGATTTACCAAAAAAATAAGACGAGAAAAGATGTCCACTAAAATATACAATGCCTGCCGGTTTAAGGCAGAACACTTACAGAAATTCATGTCATGGTACCGAAAGGAATGTTTCACACAAACTCTTCAATGGCTGTTAAACATGACTGAAAATCCGAATATGGAAAGTGCCCAGAGTAAAATTGAAAAGTCTGAATTGTGTAAACAACACCCCGAAAAAATACCAGCCTATGCCCGGTACAAGATGCTTCACGATCTCTTTGACACCTTTAAAGATGCATCAAGAGACGGCACATCGTTCATGAACCTGGATAGTTCTGTTGGAATCCATCCGAATGAGGATGGCTACTTTTATGCTATCCTTTATAATGGGGAGTCCGTTAAAGTAGACGAAACAAATTTCCCCGACTGGGTTGAAGAATATTCCTACTTCAATAATTCGGACACCCCAGAAGGGATAACTGAGGAAGAGTGGGAA
>Ga0172379_10011674_pt1 | contig 10399 bp, 8 predicted proteins | sample GrowelOW334metaG_FD_119756 | JGI IMG/M metagenome (GOLD analysis project Ga0172379, IMG submission 119756) | Groundwater microbial communities from an aquifer near a municipal landfill in Southern Ontario, Canada - Groundwater well OW334 metaG | ecosystem: Environmental > Aquatic > Deep...
CTACTACTTCTTTAGTGTTGACACCTTTGCGCGTCATCACCATGCCTGTAACTGTTTCACCCTTGCCATCCATCGACGATGAACCGCGCCGAAAAGCAGGTCCAAACTCAACTGTGCCTATCTGACCAATCTCAATCGGCGTGCCGTTAACCGACTTGAGTAATATATGTTTGATGTCATCAATGTTCTTGATTCGACCCAAACCGCGAATAATAATCTCTTCGCCACCACTCTCGATAAAGTTACCACCGGCATTAAGGTTATTATTAGCCAGTGCCATCGTGACGTCGTGCAAACTGAGGTCAAAACTACGAAGAACCATGGGCGATACCAGCACCTGATATTGCTTGACATAGCCACCATAGCTAACAATATTCCCCACTCCGTTGACTGATTTCAAGGCACGTGCCACCTGCCAATCTTGGATGGTTCTAAGCTCAGTCAAATCGTGCTTATCGCTCACAAGATAATAATTGAGGACATTAGAGAACGTGGATACCACGGGTCCAAGCAGTGGCGTTGGCGACCCCTGTGGCAGTTCAATTTGGTTGAGGCGCTGCTGCACCAAGTTGCGTGCCCAATAGACATCAACATCATCGTCAAAAATAGCAGTTACAACTGACAGGCCAAAGCTGGAATTGCTTCTAATTTTAGAGACCTTCGGCAGCCCATTAAGGCCAGTCTCAATAGGAAAAGTAATCATGGCCTCAACTTCTTCGGTGGCCATACTCTCAGGCTCAGTTATAATCTGCACCTGAACGTTTGAGACATCGGGAAACGAATCAACCGGTATCGTCATCGCGCTGTACACGCCCAACATCGCCATACCAACGGCTATAGCCACGGTCATGAGTCTTTGATTGAGAGCGAAGCGAATCAGAAGAGAAATCATTTATCAGTCGGTCCCAATACCAGTATCTGAAAGTCGATAAACTTGGTTTCCTGGTGCAAAATTAGCAATAAAATTGGATATTGCAGTTGACAGAACTTTCCCAATATTAGGGAAGGTCAAACTTATTAGAGGATGGTATCAATGAGAAAAACTGCTTGGACCACTTTGATGTCGCTGCTCATATTATTGGCAACAGCAAGTGTACAAGCCGAAGATACTAGTACAGACGAAGGTGATTTTAAGTATCCGACTGCGCTAGATTATCCTAAAGTGAGAAAAACTGGCGTAAAGCCAAACGATTTTGTACCGAAAGGCTGGAAAATTATCGGGCAAGCAACAGGCGATCTCAATGGTGACAAAGCCCAAGATACAGCCCTAGTCTTGCAATCTACAGACAAGAAATTTAAGCAGGCTAACCACGCTCTGGGCGAAGCAATATTCGATACCAACGGCCGCATGCTGATAGTGCTCTTTAAAGATTCTGCCAAAGGAGGCTTCAACCTTGCAGAGCAAGCTAACACTATAATTCCAATTCCTGATTCTCCAACCATGGGCGAACCATTTACAAAAGTGGAGATCAAGAGCGGCGTGCTAAATCTCGGTTTCGCTGTCTGGTATAGCGCCGGTACTTGGTTTTCATCTGATTCGCTATACAAATTCAAATATTTGAACGACAGATTTGTCTTAATCGGTGCCGAAGTCAACGAATTTCAACGCAATTCGGGACAGTCAACACAACTCAGTTACAACTTTTATACACACAAGCTAAAGAGTGTCATCACGGGCGGTGCCCGGGAGGGCACAGAAGAGAACAGTGGCAATGGCGAGAGCAGTGATAAACCAAAAGTAAAATGGCTCACTCTTCCCAATAAGCCCCCGCGGCCCATGAGCAGCTTCAAGAAGCTCAATGAATGGAAAGTTGTCGGCGAATACACTCTTTAACTGTTTAAACTCACGAGAGTCACAGTTCGGTCACGACCCGGCCCACAATTGGTCACTGGCAACAGATATGCTCTCAGATAAGTCTCTAATCCATGCGACCAGGTGAAACTTATGAACGAAATGCAAATTGAGCTGCGAGCCACAGCAATGGCAACTTCGGACCAAATTCTCAGCGCCTCAAAAATTCTTGAAGAAACCCCGATATGCGATCGCGAAGCCGTACTAGGCAAAGCTGTGACAATTGCCAATGCAAATGCCGAAAAGAAGCTTCAGGCTTCGAGATACCTGACGAATGTCGAGATTACAAATGACGAGAAAACAATCGAACTAATAGTCGCTAGACCGACCTTTTTCGGACTCGGTAAAACGGAGACTCGCCCAGTTCTGAAGACCACTGTGCCGCTCGAAGAGTGCAAAAAATAATGCCGCAGCTAACTAATCACCAGCCATTATAATAATTGTATGGCTGCCCATAACCGTTCATGTAGCCACCTTGGTAAGGATAACCACCCATACCATAGCCCATTCCATTCATATTATTCATGCCACCATATCCGGTGTTGCGATTCATGGCCCTAGTAAGAAAAATAAGACCGACCGTAGGCAAGGCAACTGCAGCAGTTTTCGCAAGCACTTTGGTAGCTGCACCGGCTGCACCGCGAATTTTCGAATGCCCTCCCGGCGCCTGCTCAGAAGTTGTTGAGGTATTCCAATTAACGTGACCACTCTGGCTATTGTCATTGCCCGATTGGTTCACTCGGTTGTCTGCTAAGCCTCTCTGAATAGCTTGTTCCTGTTGGTCATACTGGCTTGTTTGCATCGGCGGCTGCTGCATGCCAGATTGCTGCATCGGCGGTTGCTGCATAGGAGGTTGCTGCATGCCAGTCTGTTGCATTGGTGGTTGCAGCTGCCAGCCGCCCTGCATTGCGGTCTGATCGCCATACTGCTGAGATTGTGCTGCTGCATACGGCTGAGAATTGCCATACTGTGGCGAATTCGGGTATTGCTGAGAACTGGGGTATTGCTGAGAGCCTGAATACTGCGGAGGGGCCGCATTCTGCTGCACTGCGCCGTACTGTTGCGAGGCTTCTGCTTGTTCAGACGAGGCATACTGAGGCTGAAAACTCGGCGGATACTGTCCTTGCTGGCTTAATGCTGGGAGCAAGCAAAAATTGGAAGACAGGAAAAATGCTAGGCCAAAGGCCAGTGCACACGAATTTCTCATAGCTGACACCGTAGTAATCAAAGCACAAACAAGGTCCTGCGGGGACCAAAAGCCACCGACCGGTAGTCAAGGGAGCTTTATTAGAGATTAAGCTTAGAGGCCAAAGAAATCAAATTAAACTTCAAATCTAGGTCCCTGCCGATAACAGAGGGGCTAGGAGGTTCACTCTCACTTGGGTAAAACAAGAGAAGGGGCGGTAACCATAGGCCATCCCGCGACTAAACGATTTAACTTGGCACAACCACTCCGGCTGTTCATGTGCCTGGCTAAATCGTAGACCCAAATGAAAATCATGGCAGAAGCAATAGCAAGAGAAAAACGAACCAGTGAGCGGTGAACTAGACGAATTAGAAGAACTATACGAGCTATCAAAGTCTCGTACAGTTCCAATCGTCAATGGCGTTGCATTCACCAGAGACATGATACTCGCGGCCTTAGAAACTCAGCGCCACAGTAACGGCAACGACGATAACAGCCATGCTTCAACAGCACGCCCCACAAAGCCAGTCGTTGAAGAATCTGGCAGCGATTACCGAGGCAAGGTAATTGACGAGAAATATAAAGTCTTAGCCTTGCTCGGGCAAGGTGGAATGGGTGCAGTCTATCTTGCCCATCATATTAGATTGAACAAAGATGTAGCGCTCAAAACATTTGACGAGCGCAATTTGACCGAGGATAACCGCCAGCGGTTTCAGAGAGAAGCTCAGTCAATTGGAAAACTGCAACACAAAAACATCGTGCAGGTATTTGACTACGGTATCACTGACAGTGGCGCACCTTATTACACGATGGAAGTTCTCGAGGGAGAGAATGTTGCTGAGCGTATTAATCGCAAAGGGCATCTGCAGCTTGACGAAGGCTTAGCAATTTTCCGCGAGCTCTGTGAAGGTTTATCTATTTGCCACCAACGCAAAGTTGTGCACCGCGATATCAAACCCGCCAACATATTTTTGGAGTTAAAGAGCAGCACCGACGATACCATTCAAAGCATAAAGTTAGTTGACTTCGGTATTGCCGCTCTAGTCGATGAGAGCCTTGATGTCCAGAGGCTTACAGCAGTGGGCACGGTATTCGGAAGCCCTCTATATATGAGCCCAGAACAGGGCATGGGCTTAAAAGTAGACGCTCGCTCTGATATCTACTCTTCTGCTTGCGCGCTGTTTGAAATGCTTTCCGGCAGACCACCTTACTGCGCAGCCAACGCCTTTGCCACCATGATCTGTCATCAACAAGCTCCCATTCCCACACTTGCTTCAACGAGTGGTAGCACTCATGAAGCTTATCCCTCATGGCTAGAGAAGCTTATAGCAAATATGCTTGCCAAAGATCCGGCAGACCGTGTTCAGACGGTGCAAGAAATAATTGATGTTATCGACCACAACAGCAGTAAAAATGAGATCAACAATAGAAAAAGTAATGCCACTCACTCAAAATCGAAGAGACCGGCTGATGAAGGTCTAGAATCTCCAACGACTGAAAATGAAACGACAATTAGCGGGCGACCAGACTCAAAAAAGCTATTAGTGGTGGCAGGTATGGTATCGGCCATTCTTTTGCTCATTCTAGCGTTTATCTTCGCTAACGGACAGAACGGTGACAAAAAATCCGCCACGTCCACAATTCCTAAATTCACGCTGCAAGAGACATCAATGCTTGATTCTTCTGCTGGTGAGGCACCTAAATCTGAGCCTAATTCGCCTCTTTCATCAGAACAAGCGCCTGCGGCACAAATAGTGGCACCATACAGACTACTAGATACTGGCGATGGCAAAATTCACTATCACTTTCCGTCTCCTAGCATTGGTAAGATTGGTCAAGGAAATGAGCTTCACGGGGTAGAAGCCACCGGTGATGTGGTTATTGATGACGGACCTGACGTATTCTTTCGTGCGAAAGAGCCTGTAGTCGACAACCCCGAGCTACTGCAAGGTTTCGGAAAAGCTGATCTAAGAACTCTAATTTTAGATCCCATTGCTACATTCAACAAAAATTGGAGCCAGCGAACAACTAAAAGCATACGTCATCTCAAGTCATTGAAAAAACTGAGTGCACCAATTTCTGGTCTTCCCAAAGAAACTATTGCCGACTTGAACGAGCTTCCGCAATTGGAAGATTTAGTGATCGACGGCAGCTCAATGACAGGGTGGGACCTGGTAAAACTCAAGCGCCTACCCCATCTTAAATTCTTGACGATTTCAGGCATGGTCAATTGCGCACCAATATTCGAAGTCTTGTCAAAGCAAAATAATCTGAGACATCTGTCCGCTGAAGAATGTAACCTTAACGATAGTGACATGCTCAACATTGGAAAGCTCTCTCAACTAGAGCGGCTAGAAGTTGGTGGCAATCACATTACAGACAAAAACTTATCAGCACTTCTCAATCTGAAAAATCTTCACCGCATCGTACTATCTAGCAACCCAATCACTCCAGCGGCTTTACCGGTTATGCTCAAAATGAATAAACCCAATACCATTTATATGCCAAACGAATTTCAGACCCCAACTACAAAAAAGGCCATGATTGAAAGATATGGCAAAGACAACGTAGACAGCGACCGGCCTAAGAATCAAATTGAATAGATGAGTGAATTTATCGCACGGCCTCAAGGAAGCGCAAATCATACATCCAGCCTTCTCCTGCCAAGTCGCTGAGAATGCTGACCATGCCTGTGCTCATAAAGGCCAGTTTCAATATTTCCCACTGGTCATCGGTGATTTCACCGTACTGGCAGCTGAGCCCGCCCGATTCCCACATGATAGTGACAGACCGGCGATCAACTGCATCAGAAATCACGTTATAGCTACCAAGGCGAGTAACTCGACCATAGTGCCAGCGAAAATCTTGACCAATTCGCTCAGCCTGTGCAGCTTCCATAGCGTTAGAATCGGCACGCTTAATTCTGTCTACAGACTTTTCATCAGACATAATGCTGTCTCCATATTGATGTCACAGGACGGTCTCACTTACTTAAATAAGTGGCCAGTGTTACCCAAAGCACTTCAAAGACAAGCACGCTCATTTGAATGGTCTAGTTTGAATGGTTCATTCTAGTCTTATCTTGAAGACATGCACGAATAATCAAGCGTCGAAAACTTTCGCTCGGCCGACGTCAAGCGCTGCAAAGCGAGAGGGAGAGAGGCTTAGAGTAGATAGAGATATTTGGTGGCACCAGCAAGTTAAGGGAAACTAATCTCGACTGTGTGCAAATCGGACGGAACTTAGCAAGGACAACGTAGTCGCACTCACTACCTGTACAAACAGGCAGATGACAACCGCTTTGCAAGCGGTGCGATTCTGACTCTTCGCCAAACACCTATATACATTCGCGAGTAACACATGCCAAACAAAGACGAAAAAAGAAAAGCTGACGAAGTCAGCAAACAAGCACAGCTTGAACAGTACACAACATCGTCAACAGATCAAATTCTAACTTCAAACCAAGGCGTCCGCATAAGCGACAACCAGAATTCGTTGAAAGCTGGTAGCAGAGGCCCTTCGCTACTTGAAGATCACTTTCTTAGAGAAAAGCTCACGCATTTCGATCACGAGAGAATTCCCGAAAGAGTTGTACACGCAAGAGGCAGCGCAGCCCACGGCACGTTTGTTTCTAACGGTGTAGGAAGCAACTATTGCAAAGCAGAATTCTTGAAGAAAGGTGTGTCAACTCCTGTATTCACACGTTTCTCTACTGTCGCTGGTTCGAGAGGCTCAAGCGACATGGCCCGCGACGTGCGCGGTTTCGCCACTAAGTTTTATACATCAGCAGGCGTCTTCGACTTGGTTGGCAACAACATGCCAGTCTTCTTCATCCAAGACGCTATCAAATTTCCAGATTTTGTTCATGCTGTAAAGCCAGAGCCACACAATGAAATGCCGCAAGCTCAGTCGGCTCACGATACTTTCTGGGACTTCGTTTCAATCAATACTGAAGCAACCCACATGGTTCTGTGGGTCATGAGCGACCGCGCCATTCCGCGCAGTTACCGCATGATGGAAGGTTTTGGTGTTCACACCTTTAAGATGATTGACGATGGCGGCAATGTTAGCTTCGTCAAGTTTCACTGGAAGCCTAGACTAGGAATCAATTCAATTCTTTGGGACGAAGCAGTAAAGATATCGGGTAAAGATCCCGATTTCCACCGCCGCGACCTCTGGGATGCCATTGAAGCCGGTGCATATCCTCAATATGATTTAGGGGTGCAAGTGGTACCAGAAGCCGACGAATTCAAATTTGATTTCGACCTTTTGGACCCAACTAAACTGATACCAGAAGAATTAGTGCCTGTTGAAATTGTCGGCACGATGACGCTCAACCGCAATCCAGATAACTTCTTCGCCGAAACAGAGCAAGTAGCTTTCTGTATTAGTCACATTGTTCCGGGTCTAGATTTCACAAATGATCCACTCTTGCAAGGTCGCTTGTTCTCGTATCTAGATACACAATTGAAGCGTCTGGGCGGTCCAAACTTCCACGAGATTCCAATTAACAAATCTCTCGCTCCTGTGCACAACAATCAAAGAGATGGTCACATGCGTCAAACCATTGACCGTGGCAAAACCAGCTACGAACCAAACCGCGTCAGCGGAGGATGCCCATTTCAAGCAGGCGCCGACATGTCAGGCTTCAAATCTGCCATCGAAAAAATGGAAGGCATCAAAGTTCGGGACCGCAATCTCAGCTTTGTCGATCACTTCACCCAAGCACGTCTCTTCTTCTTGAGTCAAACAGCTGTTGAGCAACAGCACATCATTGATGCCATAGTCTTTGAGCTGTTGCACGTCACTGATGATTCAATTAAAGAGCGAATGATTGCTGTGCTTCAACAAGTTGACGCTGACCTCGCTAAGAAGGTAGCAGACGGCCTAGGTATTGCTTCACCAGTAGCAGTGCCCTCACCGCTCAATATGCAGATTCCTGCAGACGCTCCTGCTGGCGAGTATCAATCGCAATCAGCCGCCGGCAAAGATGTCACCCTGTCTAAAGCACTCAGTATTTTAGAAAACCCTGTACCCACAGTTGAAACACTGAAAGTAGCGGTTCTTCTTGCTGAAGGCTTTGACGAGAAAGCAGTAACAGCAGCAGTAGATCAATTGAAGAAGGACGGCGCAACACCTTGCATAGTTGCTCCAAAAGGTGGCACCGTAAACGGTGACAAAGGCAATGCGCTGAAAGTTGACTTTGCCCTCCCTGCTACCGGCTCTGTACTGTTCGATGCCCTGTTCGTAGGTAGCGTTGGCAAATCGGCAGCCTTACTCAAGGCTGATTCAAAGGCAAAATTGTTTGTGGCAGAAACCTACAAACACTGCAAACCAATCGGGCTTTTAGACGGCAGCCAAGATCTGCTGCTTGAATCTCTACCTGGCGTACAGCTTAAAATCGACGGCAATCTCAAAAAAGAGGGGGTCGTTGTAATTGACAAACAGAATTCGGTGAAAGAGTTTGAAGATGTCCTGGCGCAAAAGCGCTTCCATACAAGAAGCGACGTAGATAAAGTAATGGTATAGATAAAAAGAAGAAGTCCCGTGAAAGCGGGACTTCTTCTTTTTACAAGGTTATGCTATGGAATGGAAGGAGCGACTTGAAGCCATTCACTTGAATTGCGGAACTTGGTCTTATCTACTGAGTCAGCTAGGTACAAGTAATGGTGACACAAATGAACGAGAGAACGCACAGCTCCAGCTCAAACTGGCTCTGCCTTACTTGCAATCGAAATTTCGCTCGAGCGGAAGGTGGCTGTAGCTGCACATCAACAAAAATTGAAGTGACAAATCAGTTTATGAAGGTGACCAATGTTCCAGGCTACCTTTTAGAGAGAGAAATTGGGCAGGGTACTAGTGCCACAATATACAAGGCAACAAGTATCAAAAGCGGTGGCACTGATGTCGTTGCCATAAAGATTCTGCACGCCAGTGCGGCTGACGAAATGGCGCCTGTGATGAGATTCAGGCGCGAAGCAGAGCTGACAAAAGCAATAAGAGCACAAAATGTAATAGCAGTTCTAGATTTTGATGTATTGGATGACGGTCGACCTTTTACAGTGATGGAATTCGTCGACGGCCACTCTGCTCGCTATCTGCTAGATAATTTCGGCGCTATGCCCATTGAAAAAGCTCTCCCTCTCTTTATACAGATTGCCGACGGTCTGACTGCTGTACACAAGGCAGAAGTGCTCCACCGCGACATTAAACCGGACAATATTATGATTAAGAACGACTACACTGCCAACGATGCCGTAAAAATCATAGATTTCGGTCTAGCTAAACACAACTTTCAAAGTCAAGACGATCCCCTCATTTTGACAGAGCAAGGAGAGACCATCGGCAGCCCAGCATACATGAGCCCTGAACAATGCATGGGTCTAGCTCTCGACCAACGATCAGATCTCTACTCGTTTGGCTGCCTGATGTACGAAATGCTCACCGAGCATACAGTCTTTTCCACAAATGTTAATCTTGTAGCAATGATGCAGAAGCATTTAGCTGAAGTACCTCAAGTTGCGCGACTACGACGGGTTGATGGTTCTGGAAAGATGCTAGAAATAGTTACCAGATGCCTGAAAAAGCAACCACAGGCCAGATATTTCGATGCTAGCGAAATAAAGAGCGAATTACTTAAGCTCTTTAAGACAATACCTTCACTAATTAACCTTGAAGCCAGTTAGAACAGCAATCTCCTAGTGCCGTATTAATCAGAGACTGCGCTGTGGAAACTGATTAATAAAGCTAATACTAAATCTAATACCACAAAAATGGAACGAATCCGGTAAAGCGCCGTCCTCGCCAGCGTAGAGGTGTTTATGACCAGAGACGATGTTGAAAAGTTAGAGGCCAAAGCCATGAAATCCAATTCGGCTTTGGTGCTGATAATTGAAGAGAAACTATCAGAACAGCATTTTTTCAAACTTATTGAGAAAGCCGTGGGAATGGTGTGTTGCGTAGTAAGCAACCGCGCAAATGCACTAGAAGCCCTGCACTACGGGCACTTCAATCTAATAATGCTAGATCTTCAAATACCCAACATTGAAGCAATCGAATGCGCCAAGGAAATTCGCTTGCTAGAGCTAAAGCGCGGTATCAAGACACCAATAATTGCTGTCACGGCTCATGCCATGCCTGAAGATAGACAAAAATGCTTGGACGCAGGAATGGATGACTATCTGTCCAAACCATTTTCACTATCACTGTTAAAGAACAAGATTGCAGAATGGGCAGCTTAGGTTAACGCTAAAGCCGAGGAATATGATGACTACGGAACCAGAAGTTGAAGCGGCCACGCCCAGTTCGCGGCTTCCGGCCAAAGATACTTTTCGAATACTTATTATGGACACTGTTGAGCA
>Ga0172379_10011675_pt1 | contig 10399 bp, 13 predicted proteins | sample GrowelOW334metaG_FD_119756 | JGI IMG/M metagenome (GOLD analysis project Ga0172379, IMG submission 119756) | Groundwater microbial communities from an aquifer near a municipal landfill in Southern Ontario, Canada - Groundwater well OW334 metaG | ecosystem: Environmental > Aquatic > Deep...
AGGGGGAAGAAAAAGACTTGGGGAAACTGCTATTAAACAAAGGAGGGTAAGCTATGAAAAAGATCTTGGTTATTGTAGTACTGTTCTTTGGCACCATGCTCGTGCAGGGTTGCGCCACGATGTCGGCAACGGCAACACAGCACGCCCGCACCACCCTCGAGCCGGAGGTAAAGTTCGTAGCTGGTCCGGGGATTTCTCCGGACCAGTTCCGGAAGGACCATCAGGAAAGTTGCGCTGTCGCCGAACAGGCGACAGCGGGGCTAAGCGATGATGAAGACTCCTCCGACGGAATGAAGGAGGGGGTTGTGGCGGGAATAGTCACAAGTATCTTCACGGCAGCATTAAGCCGTGATTTCGGACTTAGCGTGGTTGCCGGCGGGATTACCGGACTTACCGCTGGGGAAACCACAGCAGACTCCACCCACATGCCGTCGAGGAAGGAGGAGTTCAACAAGATATATAACAGCTCAATGCGGGCGAAGGGACACTCCCCCGCAGAGATAGAGAGTCCGCCGCCGCAAAACACGGTGGTGGGGCAGCAGCAGTAAAGCTGCTGCTTATATTGAAAGGCGTTCTCAGCTCTATAGCTGTAGGGGACGCCTTTTTTCTTTTTATAATAAACTAGAGCCGTTGATCGGGATTGAACCGATGACCTCGATATTACCAATATCGTGCTCTACCAACTGAGCTACAACGGCTAAAACAAAACAAAGTTTTGTTCGCCCGAACTTTTAATTTTAAAAGTTTTAGGGCATTCAATTTATAGTAGTAGATTTTGATCTATTTTGCAAAAAATTAAAAAGTTTATATTTAAAGAAATTTATGATAACATCATTTTATATGCAATTCTTATTTATCTCATTTACCTTTGTCTCCACCTTTCTCGGAGGGCTCTTTGGGCTGAAATATAAAGATAAAATGCATTTAATTCTCGGACTAACTGCAGGAATCATCCTTGGTGTGATTGCATTTGATATTTTCCCAGAGATCATAGAAATGACCCAAAGGCTAGGTGTCGATTCCACTATTCCAATGATTGCTTTAGTTTGTGGATTTTTAATTTTTCATGTAGCAGAAAAACTTTTGATGATACACAACCACGAAGAACAGTATGCTCCCCACACTCACCCAATAGTAGGAAAATTCCAAGCATTAGCTCTCGCCGGACATTCTTTTCTCGATGGTGTTGGTATTGGGCTCGCTTTTCAAATTTCTGGAACAATGGGAGTCTTGATAGCTATTGCAATTATCTCCCATGATTTTGCTGATGGATTAAATACTGTTTCAATGATGATTCGTCATGAAAATACAAACAAGCAAGCCCTTAAATTTCTTTTTATTGATGCATTGGCGCCAGTTCTAGGAGGTATTTCTACATTATTTTTTACCATATCAGAAAAGTCGCTACTCATTTATCTGGGATTTTTTGCTGGGTTTTTATTGTACATAGGAGTATCTGACATTTTGCCAGAAGCTCATAGTAAAAATTCCTCAATGAAAACTGTCCTGATGACCATACTAGGAGTTTTGTTTATTTTTCTTATTACTAGAATTTTGTAAAAAGCTAGAAAAAATGAAAACAGGCAAGCCGTCGGATTATTCCGACGGCTTGCCTGTGATATATGATTTGGCTGACTCTATTTCAACCAAAATAAGCTTACCTTCTCTAAACTTAAGGGCTCCATTAGGACCCCCGAGTCTATTAATAAGCTTTAGAACATCTATACCTTCAACACAAAAATTATACTTACTACTAGACACATTTGATGGGTCTAGTGGGAAATCAGGAACAAGCTCATGTTTCGATGAATCAACCAACACAAGCTTTCCATCAAAAAATTCTTTAATTCTTTGTATGCCACCAGCCTTATCAATAGTACCCATAATTTTCCCCAGAGTTAAGTCTGAGTACTTTTCTATCTTACTCATGACTTTCTCCTTCCGAAACTGTTTGATGTTAGTATTTATTTCTCTACCTACTAGGCAGAGAAACACGAAATATACGAAGAACGTTATACAGATTTTATTATACTATAGTTTTGTAAATATTAAAAAAAATTAAATAAAATTATATTGTTATAAAAATAAAAACAAGTGAGCATGGAATAATCCGTGCCCACTTGTGTGGATGATGCGATACTCTGCACCATCCACACAAGTGTGGGGGTGCCACCCCATTCCTTTTTACTTGAAGTAGGGTATTAAAAAAACCGATTCCAGGACGTGTTCCAGTGAAAACCACTCCACAAAGACACTTGTGGAGTCAGTATACATAAGTGGGGAAAACAATTTTCCGTTGATGTCTTTCACAACGGACCCGAACAAAAGTACGTTAACGTTGACATCACCAAAGAATTCTCGAAACACCTCTACCCCCCCCTCTTGGAAGGCATAACCATCCTGTATCTTAAAACAATTACGCAAAAATCCTTTATAATTCAAATAGGACAGTACCTCTCCAGCAACAAAACCTTCTGTCGTCCTATACCACCCAACATCTTGGGGGCTATAACTAAGAGGTCCTGAACACTCAAATTCAGGGAAAACAATCTTTTCCGCCAAGCTTGGATAAGTAGTTGACTTTATTGACCTGTTCACTTCAACGACGACCTGAGGTTGTTGTAGCCTCCGTGCTTCTCTCCTGGCCTTTTTTGCAAAAATTGAAACGATTGCACCCATTGCGTTCTCTCCTCCGGCCTTTGGCCGGCATTATTTCTCCGCCTGATAGGCGAAGGCCGCAACCTGCGGCGTTGAGAAAATGCTAGAGGACAACCAAAGGTAGTCATAGCTAAAAAACACCAAGTAAATTAGGATCTTTTAGCTATGACCACGCTCTTTTCAAGTAGTTTTTAAAAGAACCTTTTTCAGACTATATTATAATACACTTTATAGGCATTTGTCAAATGAATTTACGGTGTACTCTAAACAAACAATGTTTATCTACATCAAATCCTTCTTCTTTTCTTCAAACTCTTTTTTATCTATCTCACCTTTGGCATATCTTTCTTTCAAAATATCCAAGGACTTTTTATTACTATCTGTTTCACTTGTTTTATTACTACGAATAAGCCAAACAATAAAGTAAATAATTGCTCCCCAAAACAAAAGCATCATGATCCCCCCTCCCAAATAACCCATCATATTACCCCAACCTCCATAACCATTATATATTCCGTACATCATATAATTAAAATTTAATTAGCTATTAATCAATAGTTTAATAATTCTACGGACTAGTAGAAATATTCACTACGTGAAGTATACCCCTAGGGGGTATAAATGTCAAGCCTGTTTTTTTACTGAAAAAGATTAAAGTGATAAGTTGTCACGACAAAAACAGTAGCCAATACAAAGAATACCAACATACCAAAACCAATTGCCTTATGCGCGCCGATTTTAGGAGCTAGATAAATCACTGTAATCATATATGGTATCCAAGAAACAATAGTTCCCCATAAGACAAATTTCGCGTGTTGACTGACTGCTATGTCCCCTGCCGACTGACCTATGAAAATATAAGAAATCAAAGTAAAAACAGGAATAAGAGCCATCATCCCAGACAACAAACGAAAACTGCTTTCTTCAAAAGAAACTATGAGGGCAGTAACAACCCCACCAGTAATAAAATAAATAATTATATCTTTCATAAAAAGATTATACCATAATATAAAACCATTTATTCTTTATCAGAAAACACCACAAGTCGATCAGAGTGACTTTTCCAAATTTTATTCCAAATACCCGTGCAAGTTATGAGATTAAGATGGCTTCTTCCATCATTTGAATAAAATACGTCCAACGCATCTGCATTTGGATCATATTTTTGGCTTCCACGTACCACAAAAGTAATAATTGTCCCCTTTCCATCTTCTATATATATTTTATCTCCTTTTTGTACTTTATATAAAGTATCAAACACTGCTGGGACACCATTCTTCCAACCAGAATGCCCAGTAATGATGGAACTTCCCTTTTCCCCAGGAAGAGGCCACCGATCAAACCAAGCTGCATTGGTGGGACCCTTTGGTACATCTACTGCCACTCCATCAATTGTAAAACCGACAGATTCTATGAGGGCATCAACACCAATTGATGGAATTTTAATACGAACAGGCGCATTTATCTTATTCATAGACAAATTTACCTGTTCTTGTTCTGAAACAACAATATTATTTTCAGCAAGAAATGCTAAATTATTTTGTATAGGACTTTTAGATATAAAATAAAATATAACAAAAAGTACAAATACTATAAAAACAATTATTAACGATCTTCTTCTTAAATTATTTTGTTTGTTTTTTTCGAGCAAAGTAAAAAGAAATTAAGATCCCTAAAATACCAGCTGGTAGAATAATATTCCAAGAAATACTATTCGAAATATTATTCTCGGGACCAAAACCTGTCTTAGGAAGACCAGGAACATTGGTCACAACGACAGTAGCAATTGCAAAATCTTTTGCTGTTAAACCATTAGCCTCACCACTTGCTGTGGCTGTGTTTGTGGTAGTTTTAGTAAGTTTTGATTTACAAGTAAAAGACCATGATTCATTACTTTCAAGTAAATTATTTTTATTAAGATCTCCTGGGTATCCAACAACACGACCAGGTAACCCAGTACATTTATCATCAACAATGCTTACATTACTCAATGGCACAGTACCCGGGTTAGTCACAGTATATTTATATGTGACTGTTCCTGCCCCAGCTAATAATGCAAGTGGACTTGGAATTTTTGTTATATGAATTAATGGTGGCACAATCGATGCACCCACAACAACAGTGGCACTTGCAATGTCTGTTGCACTTATACCATTCGCCCATCCAGTTGCAGTTACAATGTTTGTCGTAGTTTTAGTAAGATTTGTTTTACATGTATATATCCATGTTTCAATAGTATCAAGTTTTAAATCTTTATTAATATCTCCAGAAATAAAAGAAAGAGGACCACACGAGTCATCAGCCATGGTTATATTAGTTACTGGAACTGTTCCAATATTACGAAGAGTATAAGAATATGTTACTGACCCAGGACCAGATGGTAAAGCTAAAGGACTAGGTACTTTCACAACATCAATCAATGGTGGCACTAATGGAGTATAAGAACCGCCACCACTACCGCTAGATGGAGGCACATAAGTATTTGTAATAGTACAAGCATTGACACCTGGAACCAGGGTAACAGTTCCATCTGTAGCACAATCACCTCCCCAAACAGAAGCAGTATAATTTGATAAACTAACTTCACTAGCGGTATGTAAACCAGCGGATAAAGTTTGTGGGGTGATCCAAGGAACATCAGCACCATCGATTTTAGCTTGGAAATCAGTTGTCGTTTTTGTCCCACCACCGATATTAATAACTGTTTTAGTAAGAGTTAGGGTGGCAGGGATAAATGTATTCGTAATCGAACAAATTGTGGTATCGCCAGAAGCAAGAGTGATTTGGTTACTACCATTTACAACAATACCATTGGTACAACTCCATGTCCCTGCTGTGTAATCAGATTGAGTTGTTTCTGAAAGAGTATATGTACCAGTATTGACCACTTGAGCTGTGACACCAGCTGTGCCACTAACACCAGTAATAGTGATTGGACCAGTGGCTGTTAGTGGAAAATCTGTAAGTGGCCTAGCACCACCACTAATTGTTTTAACTAATGTAAGAGTAGCAGTGGTGATGGGAGCTGGACATGTTGGTCCGGAGATAGAACCACCAACCGTTTAAGGTAACATCAGCACCTACTGCTAAAGCACGACCATTTAAGGCTATGTTGGCATTAGTAAAATGAATACCAGTACTTGCTAAAATTGTTCCTGCAAATGAAGTACCACCGATTTCTGCCGCAGTTCCAATATTCCAAAATAAATCACAAGGTCTAGCTCCGTTAATAAAGTTAATCGATCCTCCAACAGAAGAGGTAAGGCTTGAGGCTGGATCTGTTCTAAAAATGTAAGTACCTGGTCCATCAAGAGTGAGAACACCGCTCGATAATATCGCATTTCCAGGTATGTCGTAAACACCTGGACCACGTGTGATACCACCCAGTTCACTAACAGCAATAGGAGTTCCTTCTGGGGCTAGACCAGCAGTAGTCGTATACGCAGTGGAAGCATTGGCTTGAACAGTAGCACTTATAACTGCCTCACTTGGGGCAACTAAATCTTGAGCATAAATCGTACCAGACACTACTGCACCCATCACTCCAGTAATACTAGAACCCCCAACTGCATTCACATTACCCACATCTCCAGAGATGCTAGTAGGTGTTCCAGTGATTGTTGTTGAAGCTAAAACAGAAAAGGTTTCCGCCGCACCCAGATTGGGATTCGTTGCAGCAAATGCAACATTTAAACCAATAAAACTAAATACAAATGCAACAGCGAGTATAGATATTGAGAACTTTTTAAATACTTTCATAAAGATAGAATTATTATAATAATAATACAAGAATAGGACTTTTCTTATATATCTAAGATCTTTATTAAGTATACGCTTTTAAAAACTTATGTCGTTAAAATAAGGGGATAAGTCAAAACACCAACATTTTGAATACTATAAAATTATAAAAAACACCTCAGTTGAAAACTGATTCAAAAATGCTATTTTTGTACTTCAAACTTCGTAATAGTAACATTTTTTGTATTGCTGGAAAATTTGTATTCAAATACTGCACTAGCTTGGATATGTCCGTCTTCATAAGTCACAGTACCTTTATCTAAAATGTAATCCACAAAGACAGAAGTCATATACCATGACCCACCCAAAACAGGCTTATTAGTTGCAATTGTTTTTATGTTATCTTTTATATATTTTTCAACAGTAACTATCTCATCCATATCCTCACAAGATATTTGTCCTAACGACGGACCAAAAAATATTTCAGTTTTATTTTTATACACATAAACTCCATCTCCCCTGTCTATCATCTCGCCATACAAAGCACTTGCACTACCGTCTCCAAATTCAATATTCAATTCTTCTTTTACTTTCATCCCCTCAGCGAAAGAATCCCACCAGAGTTCCGCTGTTCTCCCCATTGAACTTTTATCCACTGATCCTACTACCCCTTCAAATGTTCCAACTTTAGAATCTTTTTCAGCTGGATAATTACTAAATTCACCAGTTACTTTTTCACCAGAAATATTTAATCGCAAATATGTTTTATCATAAAATCCACGATCAGTTTTATTGGAATAGTAATAACACAAAGATACAGTATCTTCTTGTTTTATTTCATTAATTACTGGAGATGGAGATAGGGCTTTATTATTTTTAACAAAGAAAAACCCCAATATCAAAATTAATAAAAGAAAAACCAAAAGTATAATTTTATATTTCATAATTCCATTATACCATTTTATTTTTAGGTCCTATTAGTAAACTAATCTTTTTCTAAGTTTTTGGATTTTTATACCAAGCGTAGAGATCATCGGTTAAAGTTTTCACATCTTCCCGTGAACTTTTTATTAAATCTGCATCCCTAGAATCAACTGTTGATTCTGATAAAACATTTTCTGGATATTTTTTTACTCCATGTATACCTCTTGCTCTAGCTAAATAAATATTTGGGGTACGATTTTGTCCAAAAAAAATTTCTCCACCTAAGTATTTTTCTCTTGTTAGTTTTTCCTCAATCTCTCTGTAACCAATGGAGGCTAAGTCAAATTGTAATCCCCGATTTTGAAGAACTGTAGTGAGTGGTTTAAGGCTTTTACCAGTTACAATAGTATCTGTCACAATTAAAATTCTTTCTCTTTTTTGAGAATCACTAAATTTATTTTTAAAATTATCTAAAAAAGAATTCTTATTGCCTAAAACTGGTGTTACATATTCTTCTAATTTTTCTATTTTTTCTTTTCCCGAATCACTATGGTCAGAGAATCCTCGACTTCCAGCCAGGAAATAAAGTTTTGGGATTGGTAAATTATTATCTATAGAAATTTTTTTAATAAAGTTATAAAAAATAAGAGCAGGAATTCTCCCAGAGGCATCGTCGCCAACAATATATCTATATTCCCCTTTTTCAATTTTTGTTCTTAATTCTTCAAGAATTTTTTTTATGGGATAAAAAAGCTCTTCGACTTCAGGATTTTTGATTTGTTTCTTGTGTTCTTTGGGGAACTCAAATGACTCTATCATTCTCTTATTATAACAGTTCTTTGTCTAATTAGTATGCACAAAACAGCCTTTAAAATTTAAGGCAAAAAATCGTGGCGCGATCGAGCGGATTTGAACCGCCAACCTCCCGCGTGACAGGCGGGTGCTCTAACCAGTTGAGCTACGATCGCAATTTTTTACTTCTTCAAACAACTTATATTATACTCTCGTCCGCCTAGGCGGGTGCTCACTGTATTCTAATCCTGAGTTGAGCTACAATCGCAACATTACTATTATACATAAAATAGCATAATTTCAAAGTTATTTTTTTATTTATTTTGTGTCGGCGGCAGGGAGTGCGCCTGCGACCCCGGGCTTATGAGTCCCGTGCTCTACTAACTGAGCTACGCCGACATATTGGCAGAATAGCATTATTTATAGCTTTTTTCAAATTTAATTTGCCAAAATTCAAATTTTCCTGTAACATGCAACGTAGCGGGATAGAGAAGAGGCATCTCGTAAGGCTCATAACCTTAAGACGGCCGTTCGATTCGGCCTCCCGCAACATTTTAAAAATTTACTATATATACCCGTACTCGTGAAAAATCTGCTCGTATAGAGCGATGACTCTTTTGGCTTCATGTTGAGAAACTTCAAAAGTCAAACCCTCATGAGCTATTCTGTTTCGAATAGTGTGAACTTCCCAAGCAATGGTAAGATTAGGGAAATTTTCTTGATTAGCTAACCTCAATCTGTCACCCAAAGTCTCACCTCTAAAACCTAATTGTTCCATCAAACTCTCCAGCATAGAATCTGCTTCTATGATTGCCAGCTTCCAATCACTCGCATGTTGAGAAAAAAGGTAACCAAGAGTCTTGGCCCAACGCTCATTTTTTGAGCCTCTAGCTTCTTCTTGTAGTCTTTTTTCTTGTTCAGCTTTTTTATGAGCATATTCATGTATCTCGTGATGCAAATATTTATGTTCTTTGGCTCTGATCTCAAGCATTCGAACGATCACATAACAAATGATTGTCAAAAAAAACATTGCAAAAAAGAAAAGAAATGTTTTTGCAAAAGTCATTACTTGGTCAACTGGAATTGTGGAAGAAAAATTTAAAAAATTATGTATAGACTTAGCACCTTCATTAAATAAATATGTCGGATCAAAATATTTAGAATTAAGAAAGGTGTTTTGCAAAAAAGGATTTTGATTTACTGTTTCCATATATAAATAATATCACAATTTTTAAGCTCTGTTTATTTCTTCAAACTCTTTACTAACCTCAAAAAGCATTTCCTCTGCTCCGTGAGACGTCATAAATTGGATCCCGAGTGGTAAATTTATTCCTTCTACTTCTGAAAAACCTGAAGGAATAGAAATGGCAGGTATGCCGACCATGTTTGCCGTAATAGTAAAAATATCTGCTAGATACACAGACAAAGGATCACTTTTTTCTCCCACCTTCCACGCAACAAATGGCGCAGTTGGTGTAACGACAAAATCAACATCCTTGAAAGCATTTTTAAACTCTTCCTTAAGCGCATTTCTAGCCATCTGCGCTTTACCATAATATGCATCATAATATCCAGCTGAAAGCACATATGTGCCAAGCAATATTCTTCTGCGAACTTCTTTTCCAAAACCCGCGCCTTTCGTCAATCTGTAGTCTTCTAGTAAATCTTTTCCATCTTTATGCAAACCATATCTCACCCCATCAAAACGAGATAGGTTGGTAGACGATTCGGCTGGCATAACAATATAATAAGTCGCCAAAGCCATATCAAGATTTTTTAAAGTAATATCTTTAATATTAAAACCAAGACTTTCTAATTTTAGAATAGATTGTTTAAAATTTTCTTTTACTTTTGGATCAACACCTTTTCCATTTACTAAATCCCAAGGTACACCGATAACTTTTTTAAGAGATAATTTCGGATATGTAGTATCTGTAATACTTGTGCTGTCTAGCAAGTCGTTTCCGTAAATAGAATCATAGATAATCTTTGCATCATTTGTATTTTTGGCAATAGAACCAATACAATCAAGAGAAGAACCCATTGCGATAAGCCCATAACGTGATACCCTACCGTATGTAGGCTTCATGCCCACTATGCCACAAAATGAGGCAGGTTCTCGCACAGAGCCACCTGTATCTGATCCTAGCGCTCCTAGAGCCATATTTGCAGCCACAGCAGCGACTGATCCACCTGAGGATCCTCCGGAAACTCTTCTCGTATCATGTGGATTTCTGGTTGGCCCATAAGCTGAATTTTCTGTAGAGCCACCCATAGCAAACTCGTC
>Ga0172379_10011676_pt1 | contig 10397 bp, 10 predicted proteins | sample GrowelOW334metaG_FD_119756 | JGI IMG/M metagenome (GOLD analysis project Ga0172379, IMG submission 119756) | Groundwater microbial communities from an aquifer near a municipal landfill in Southern Ontario, Canada - Groundwater well OW334 metaG | ecosystem: Environmental > Aquatic > Deep...
AAGGCTTTAAAAGAAAAAAATAAAAAAGCCAAGTTTTATATTACAGGATGTATTGGGAAAGAGGTTATAGATCTCATTGGCAGTGATGTAATAATTATTCCCAATAATCAAAAAAATGATCTGGTAGCAACAATTTTCCCCGAAAGAATAGTTCCTAAATTTTATATTAAAAATTTTGATGGTCACACGAGAGCTTTTGTTAAAATTCAAGACGGCTGTAATTCCTGTTGCAGTTATTGTGTTATTCCTTTTACTCGAGGAAGATCGAGATCAAGAAGTAAAGATGAAATAATATTTGAGATAACAAAATTGGTTGATAATGGGTACCAGGAGATTGTTTTAACAGGAATTAATATTGGTGAATACAATACGGAAATGTCTTTTGAAAAATTGCTTAATGAAATTGAAAAAATTGAAGGCTTAAACAGGATCAAAATATCATCTATCGATTCGAAACATATAACAGACGATTTAATAAATATTTTAACATCATCTGAAAAAATGGTCTCTTCTTTGCATTTAGTTCTCCAGTCTGGCTCTGAGAAAATTTTAAGAAAAATGAATAGAAAATATACCCCTGAGTTTTTTTTAGAAAAAGTTGAAAAAATTATCAGCAGGAATCCGGATTTTACTTTTACAACAGATGTTATTGTCGGGTTTCCTTCTGAAACAGCTGAGGACCTTGAAAGAACTATTGATATTCTTAATAAAGTCGGCTTTACTAAAGTTCATATATTTCCATACAGCAAAAGACCTAATACCTTAGCGGCGACTTTTGAAGAACAGATAGATGAAAAAATCATACATGAAAGGAAGAAAGTATTAGAAGACAGCGCTTTAAGAATAGCTTTTAAGAAAAGAGAGCAGTTTATTGGTAGAGAAATGGATGTTCTTTTTGAGCAGCCGTCCGATAATATGAGCTTTGGGTCTACAAAAAATAATCTTTTTATTGGAGTTAGAGATAAAATTCCTGCTAATTCCGTTCTAAAAGTTAAGCTAAAAGAAAACAAAAAAGAATATATTTTAGGTGAATTGTGCAAATAAAAATTAAACAGAAACCTGTTCTTATTTCCCATAAAATCGGTTCTTCTTTTCTAATCAAAAACACCAGCTTTTTTGTAACGATATATCCCGGCTTGTTATGGTTCAAAGATTTGAATTCAAAAAAGCAATTCAGGCTTTTTCTGAATTTTCAAGGACCTCAGAAAAGATTTACAGTTTTGCATGATTTAAAAAATGGTCAATTAAAAATATTTTTTGAGACAAATCTTGGCTTTTTTTCATATAAAATTAAAAATGATTCTAATAAAAAATTAATATTATTTTTTGAGAATCTTCCAAATAATGTAACTGAGATAAAATCTGATAGCGATGCAAATTTTAAAAAGATCTCTGCTAAAGAAAGTATTTCACTGCCTATCGAACAAATTAATGATCTTCAGGTTGAAGAGCAGTTATCATTCGGGGTTCTTAAAAAGCAAGATATTGAGCTCATAAAAAAAAGAGAAGATCTTTTAGAAATTCTTCCTTTTATATTTATGTTATCTCAGTATTATTTAGATACGTCGGCTTATGCAAGTAAAAATGTCTTTATAGAAAACTTAAAAACCCTCATGCAAAATAATGAAAAAATCTTATTAGAAGAGGCTCTTCATAATGTTTATAAAGCTTTGTTTTTTGATGCATTTGTCCCTCGCGCTAATGATGAGGAATATCAAAATATTGGCATTTTCAAAGAAGAACCTGGTGTTTCTCCGGTAATGGTTTTTTCTGAGCTTTACCGAATAATTAAATCACTTCTTATTAATGAAGATGCAGATGGTCTGTATCTTTTACCTTGTTTATTAGTTTCACTGCATCATGGAAAAGCTGTTAATTTAAAAGTTTCTTTTGGCCTTGTTGATTTGGAATGGTCAAAAAAGATTTTAAAAAAAGTCGTTATAAGATCAGCAGATGACTTAAAAATTAAATTAAACTTACAAGCTAAAATCAAAAATTTTAGATTAAAAGAAGATGAGCAGGGTAAGGGTAAGATTTGCCAGAATAGTGATGAAATAACTTTAAAAAAGAACAGAGTTTATTATTTAGACAACTTTAAAAAATAATCTAAAAAAATAATTTAATTTTTTTATTTGTTAAGTGCTCAATGAAAAAAGATCACAATCGGATTTCATTTCATCAAATCTATAAAAATATCTTAAAATCAGGTATAATCGAATCTGGATTATTTATAAGTTTTGAGGTAACAGTTGGCTTTAAAAAAAATATTAAATCAAGAAGATTATATCAATCTTGTTAATGAACTGATCGAACATGATAAGCATTATTATGAAAAGTGCAGTCCTATAATTTCAGATCTGGAATATGATCTTTTATTAAAAGAAATCCAGGCTTGGGAAAGAAGTCATCCGGAGCTAATTTTGCCTGAATCTCCATCAATGCGTATTGGCGAATCTTTAACTGAAGGCTTTAAGCATGAGCAGCACATTGCTCCAATGTTATCTCTTGCAAATACGTATTCAAGAGAGGAGTTAACAGAATTTGTTAATAGAATATATAAATTATTAAATACAAAAGATATTAGATTTTGCACAGAACTTAAAATTGACGGGACTGCGATTTCGATTAGATATGAAAAGGGGATGCTTACCAGAGCTTTGACAAGAGGCGACGGCAAGGCGGGTGATGATGTTACAGCTAATATAAAAACACTAAAAACCCTTCCTTTAAAACTTTCTGGAAATAATATACCCGATTTAATAGAAGTCAGGGGTGAAGTTTTTATGCACAAAAAAATCTTTTGGGAATTAAATGAGGAAAGAGAAGAAGAAGGGCTTGAGGTTTTTGCAAATCCAAGAAATGCAGCTGCCGGATCTTTAAAATTACTGGACCCAAAAGAGGTGATAAAAAGAAAGCTTGATGTTATCTGTTATGGAATTGCAAATGCAGAAAATTTTGTGAGTTCTCAATATCAAATGCATGCCTTTTTAAAAAATTTGGGACTGCCGATTTCAAAAGAAATAAAATTATGCACAAGTCCGGATGATATATTAAATTTTGCAAATGACATTCATGAAAAAAGAAAAAATATTTCCTTTGAGATAGATGGAATTGTTGTTAAGGTTGACGATATAGCAAATCATAAGAAGTTAGGTTTCACCGGGAAATCACCGCGTTATGCCGTTGCATATAAATTTGCTCCCGAGCAAGCTGAAACAAGGATTAAGGATATAACTATTCAAGTAGGAAGAACCGGTGTGTTAACCCCGGTTGCCGAGCTAGAACCGGTTTTCCTGGCCGGCTCAACAATATCAAGGGCAACTTTGCACAATATTGAAGAAATTCAAAGAAAAGATATCAGAATTGATGACATGGTCATTATTGAAAAAGGTGGGGATGTAATTCCCAAAGTTGTCGGTGTTGATTTTTCAAAAAGAAAAAAAGATTCTATTCCTTATGAAATGCCAAATAAATGTCCGATTTGTTTTTCAGATGTAATACATAACAAAGATGAGGTAGCCCTTCGCTGTTCTAATCCTAAATGTAAAGGTCAAGTTCTTAGAAGACTAATCTATTTTGCTTCAAAACATGCTATGGATATTGAGCATTTAGGTTCAAAAGTTATGGAAGCATTGGTCGAGAAAGGTTTTGTAAAAAAACCTTCGGATATATACAAATTGACAGAGGTAGAATTATCTCAAATTGATGGTTTTAAAGAAAAATCAATAAGAAATTTACTTAACAGTATTGATGAGTCTAAAAAACCTTCATTTAATAAATTTATTATGGCCTTAGGCATCAAATATGTTGGTGCTGAAACTGCTGATTTGCTGGCGAATTTTTCCAGAAATATACAAACCTTGAAAAACATTACTAGGGAAGAGCTCTTAGACATAGAAGGAATAGGCGACATAGTTGCTGATGCGGTCCTGGAATATTTTCAGGATAATGAAAATTTAGATGAAATAGATTCGCTCTTATCAAATGGAGTAATGCCACAGGAGCCTAAGGGAATTAAAATAGTAGATCATCAGTTCAAAAACAAAAATTTTGTGTTAACCGGAACTTTAAAGGGCTATACAAGAGATGAAGCTGCTCAATTGATCAAGGAAAGAGGCGGAAAAACTTCTGGTTCGATAAGCAAAAATACCGATTTTGTTCTTGCAGGGGAAGAACCTGGATCAAAGTATGATAAAGCAAAGAAACTAAATGTCAAAATTCTAACAGAAGAAGAATTTGTTTCAATGCTTTGAATTTATTGAAAATATTTAAGTTTATATAAAATATAGAGGACAAATCCAATTATAGGGCCGAATACGATCAAGACAGGAAGCTTTATTAAGAAGAAAGAAATTTTTTTTAAAGGGCTTATTTTGCAAAAAACTCTAAATGAATTTCTAAAATCAAGACCAAGCAAATATTGAACAGCAATATCACCGTAGGAGTCCGAATATGCATTTTCAGCAAAATCAAGGCTAGATTCCTTTGCATTTAGATAATAATTATTATCACCAAATTCACGATCATTTAGAGCATTAACAGATTCATTAAAAAGTATAGGATTGGCTGTAAGCATAGCCCTTTTTAAATTTTGAAAATGATCGCCATTTCTATGATTTAAATAAACAAATTCATTTCGAATTCTCTGGGCCAATTCAGTATCTGGAGCAATTTTAGTTATTTCTCTTCCGCAAACAGGGCATAAATGATTATGAGATTTGGTGAACCAACTGCTTAAATAGATCTTTTCAAAAATATGCCCTTGGAATGGTGGATAACCTTTTAGCCAGTTAACAATTGACCATCTATTGTAGCCAAAACAATTTGTCCTTACTGGTTGGATTAGCAAATCATGTGAAATTGGGTTTATAAAATCTTCTGGAATTAGCATTTTTTAAAGCTACTCGTTAGCCGGATAACCAAATTTTTAAGTTTTATATAAAAATATAGGGTAAAATTGGTTATAAACATTATAGTTAATAGAGGAAGTAGAGGAAATATTAAGAACCTAATTTTTCTTAAAATACTTAATTTGAACCAAACTCTAAATGATTCAAAAAAACGAAAATTTGCCAAATGCCTGAAAGCAAGCTTCTCATAGGCCCTATCGTTCACATTTAGCTGAAAGGGATCTGCCTCAATATCTCGATCACGAAATGAGTCAGGGGATTTTTGAGGCTTAATAGGTTTATTAATTAAATCTGGAGGGGTCGAAAATAATTCCCTTTTTAATTCTTGAAAGTATTCAGCATTTGTGGGATTTAATAGAACGAATTCACTTTGAATCCTTAGGGCTAATTCAGTGTCTGGAGCAATTTTAGTTATTTCTCTTCTGCAAAATGGGCATAAATGGTTATCAGATTTGGTGAACCAAATGCTTAAATGGGTCTTTTCAAAAATATGCCCTTGAAATGCTGGATAACCTTTTAGCCAGTTTACAATTGACCATCTATTGTAGCCTAAACAATTTGTCCTTACTGGTTGGATTAGCAAATCTTGAGAAATTGGATCAATAAAACCATCTGGAATTTTGATATGTGATGTTGAATGAATTGACATTTTTCCTCAAAAAAAAATAAGTATAAAGCATCTCTCGACTTTTCTGTAATTAAAAATTATATTAAGGCGGAAAAAATGATATATAAAAAATTACAAGTTTGAAAAATTCAAAAATTATTTTTTTCTTAAATATGAAATTTTAAAAGCTATTGACAATCTGAGTTTTAAGGTTTCTCAAGGAGAGAGGGTAGCTTTTATTGGTCCCAATGGTGCCGGAAAATCTACAACCATTAAAATTTTAACAGGATTGATGCAGCCGACAGATGGCGTTGTCAAAGTTTTAGATAAAAATCCGATAAAGGACCGAAAAAAGCTGGCCCTTGAGATCAGCGTTGTTTTTGGACATTGTTCTAAGCTATGGTATCAGCTGCCTGTTGTCGAATCTTTAAATCTTCTTTCTGTTATATATGATGTTCCTCATGGAGAATATATCAAAATTAAAGAGCGGTTGGTAGAGCTATTCTCTATTGGAGACCTTCTTCATAAACATGTCAGACAGCTTTCTTTAGGGCAAAGAATGCGCTGTGAACTTGTCGCCAGCTTTTTACATAAGCCTAAAGCTGTTTTTTTAGATGAACCAACAATAGGATTAGATATTTCTGCGAAGGCTATTTTTCCAATAGCGTATTTAAACTTTTTTCCTGTAGAGTTTTTAAGAACATTGCAGTTCAGAAATATTGTTTTTTCTTATGCCGGCGCTGTTTTATTTTTTATAGAGATTTGAAACGCTATGAATCAAGCAATATAATTTCTCAAAAATATTAAGACTTGATTTTAAAAATAGAAAAAAACAGTCCCTTTTTCCGTGATTAAATCGAATCTATTTATTGATAATATCGCCAATAAGTGTCTGGTGATTAAAGCTTGAAATTTTAACTTTCTGCAATGTGCCTATCAAATCAGGTTGTCCTGCAAATATAACTTTTTCAAATTTTCTAGTTCTTCCTTTAAGCAAGAGATTGTCTTTATTGAGCCTTTCAACTAGAACTTCTTTTATCGAGCCTATTTGGCTTTTATATTTATGTTCTAAAATTTCATGATACAAATTTAATAATTTCTGTAATCTCGCATCTTTAGTTTCTTTTGGAACATTATCAGAAAATTTATATGCTAAAGTGTTTTCCCGAGGGCTATAGGCAAATATAAAAGCTACATCATAACTGATTTTTTTGAATAAATTATAAGTGTCTTCAAAATTTTCATCAGTTTCTGATGGAAAACCGACTATTATATCAGTTCCGATAGATACATCAGGAACAATTTCTCTTAGAAGGTTTACTTTTTCTAAATAATTTTCTGAAGTATATTTCCTGTTCATTTTATTTAAAATTTCATTAGAACCGGATTGAAGAGGGAAATGAACAAATTCGCAAATTTTATTTAAATCTCTAATAGCCTTCATCAGATCAATGGTAATATCTTTGGGATGAGACGTCATAAATCTAATTCTTTCGATACCATTAATTTTGTCTAGTTCATATAAAAGATCATGGAACAGGATTTTCCATTCAGGCTTGTCTTTGCCGTATGAGTTGACATTTTGACCAAGCAGTGTAATTTCTTTATAGCCATGGTTAGCTAAATAATTAGCTTCTTCGATTATGGTTTTGTAATCTCTTGAAATTTCCCTTCCTCTGGTCTGAGGAACAATGCAGTATGAACAAAAATTATTGCATCCCCTAATAATTGAAATAGATGCTTTAACCTTATTTATCCTTTCTGGAAAAAATGACTCAAGATTTTTTTCATAGTCAGTTTCGGTAAAGTTTATCTGCACTCTTTTTGTCAAAATTTCATCTAATATTTCATTAATGCTCAAAAGATTGTTTGTACCGATAACAAAATCTATATGTGGATATTCTTGCAGGAGGTTTTTTTTTGTCATAGGCATGCATCCGCAAACTCCTATGATCTTGTCTTTTTTATGTTTTTTATATGAGCCAAGTTTTCCTAATACTTTCTGTTCTGCTAAATCTCTTATGGAGCAAGTATTAAAAATAAGCAGATCTGCTTCGTTTTCGTCTTCCACTTTTTTTAAATTTCTATTTAAAAGCTGGGTACAAAGAATTTCCGAATCGAGTTCGTTCATCTGACACCCATAAGTTCTAATAAAAAAAGTATTTATCTGCTTCATAAAATTTTAATAAAAAAAATAGTTTAAACTCAGTTGTTCTGTAAAAAACTTTCAAAAATAAAAAAAATATTTTTCATTTTATTTAAAACATACCTGTCCAGTAAAGAAGATATCCGATTGCAGTAACAATAAATGTAACAAAAGTAGTCGTCTTTACATATTTGAAATTGAATAATTTCTTTAATATGCAAGCTATAGATAGGGCAATTAACGAAGGATATAATATTAAAGCAATTGGTTCAATAATCATCATAATTCCAGAGAATTTAAGGTTTTCAAAAATCAGATTAACCAATATTGTAAAAATAAGCGCAGGTGTATAAGGTAACCTTCCTTTTAAAATATCATTGCTAAGATAGTCCGCAAAAATTGTTATTAAAGACATAGCTGTTGTTAATGTTGCAATTGCTACTGCAGCATTAGCAAGCACTCCGCCCAAATTACCTAAAATTTTTATAGATAATGCAGAAAATAAGTTTTCATTAGGTATATTCGCGATGTCTTTACTATATAAAGCCGCGACAATACTAAATCCTGCATATATAATAGCTAAGAGCAGACCTCCAAATAAACCAACTTTAGTACCTTTTTTTATGAGCTGTTTAGTAGTTAGTTTGCCGCCTTTCATTGATTGATAGATAAGGTGAGAAAAAAACAAAGCACCTATAAGGTCTAAGCTTAAATATCCATTTCCCAATCCTTTAAAAAAACTTTTTAAAGGAAAAACTTCATTTGTTTCAATTTTTGTAATATTTAATACAACTAAAAAAAGAATTGATATTAAAAGAGTGATCTTAGCTGGACCTAAAACCCTACCTAGGATTTTAACAACTAAATTTTCTTTGAAAGTTAAAATAAAAATAATAAATGATATGAAAATTGAGTAGGTTGTTAAGGATATATTTGGTACATAGGGCTGAACGGAGGCATATGACAATATGACACATCTTGAAGCAGCTAAAATCCCTATAATTATCATGCAGAAGAAAATTATAGTTTTTGCAGGAATTTTTCCGATGTTTGCAAAAAAGTTTTCATAATTTCCTTCATATAACATCGTTGAAACAAATCCAATTATCGGTACTATTACTCCAGTTAAAATAAAACCTATTAATGCTGGATAGATGTTGCCTTCTACAGATCTGCCTAACAGCAATGGAAATACGATGTTTCCCGCACCAAAAAACATTGTAAATAAAGCTATTCCCAATGAAATTGTTCCTAATTTTTTCACAAGCTCCTCAAAATTATTTTATGATTGTTTAAAAACTAATATAGTTTAAAAGATATATGCTAAGCTTGCAATAAAAAAGATCTTAATTTCAATTATTTTTGATTGTTTTAACAATTTATTAGCTTTATTTTATTAAAACTATTTTGTTTTAAAATAGAATAGCCTTAAAAGAAATAACGAATCCTGTATCATGGATTTTTAATGTACTAATGGATGTTCTTGTTTGCAGTATCAAATTATATTTTAGCTGATTTGCCAATTGCATTCATAAGCTGTTTTGACCATATTTAATATGAAAAAATTGGCATTAGTTTAAAAAACTTTTTTATCTTAAGAAAAATACTTGGCAAAAAAAACAAATTCAGAGTATTCTTGTATTCAAATTTTAAAAACCTAATTGTAAAGAAAAAAAATGAATAAGACGATATTTATAAAAAAAGAACAGGCATTATTAAATAGAAAATACTATTTATTTGATGCATCAGGCAAAACCTTAGGTAGATTTGCTTCCGAAATTACTAAAGTATTGAGAGGAAAGCATAAACCAACGTACACACCAAATGTTGATACTGGCGATGGGGTTATAGTTATTAATGCTGAGAAAATTAAAGTTACTGGATCAAAAGAAGCTAGAAAAGTTTATAGACATTATACAGGATGGATTGGCGGTCTTAGAGAAACTCCTTATAGAGATATGATTAAAAAGAAACCGGAAGAAGTAATTTTTTTAGCTGTTAAGGGTATGATGCAGACAAAATCAAAACTTGACAGACAGCAGTTAAAAAAGTTAAGAGTTTTCAGAGGCTCTGAACACAATATGCAAGCACAAAAACCTATACTAGTAAATATATAAAGAGGAAAAATGGCTAAGAAGCAAATAAAAGAATTCATTGGAATTGGAAGAAGAAAAACTGCAGTTGCATCTGTTAGAGTTAGAAAAGGAAAAGGTAACTTCGAAATCAACGGAAAAGAATTAGATAAATATTTTCCTCTATCTTTACAAAGGGATACTATATTATCCCCATTAGTAAAATTTGATTTAAGTAATAAATACGATTTGCTAATCAGAACTAAAGGCGGTGGGATTCAAGCCCAGGCTATAGCTATTAGATTAGGAATTGCAAGAGCGATTGTTAAAGAAAATGAAGAATATAGAGCTCAATTAAAAGAATTAGGATATCTAACTAGAGATCCACGTAAGAAAGAACGTAAAAAATATGGTCTAGCTGGTGCTAGAAAAGCATTTCAATTTTCTAAACGTTAATTTTTTTCTTCCTCCTTGTTTATTAAAGATCTTTGGAAAAAATCCAAAGATCTTTTTTTTTATTTAAAAATAAAATTACCATTTGCTTAAAACATGCGTGTTATTATTAGTTAATAACATTTCAAATTATTTGTTTATCTTATTGAATCTCAGGATATAGAAGAAAAAATATTATTTATATTAAACTCATATAAATATATTTTTAT
>Ga0172379_10011677_pt1 | contig 10397 bp, 10 predicted proteins | sample GrowelOW334metaG_FD_119756 | JGI IMG/M metagenome (GOLD analysis project Ga0172379, IMG submission 119756) | Groundwater microbial communities from an aquifer near a municipal landfill in Southern Ontario, Canada - Groundwater well OW334 metaG | ecosystem: Environmental > Aquatic > Deep...
CTCAAGGATATGACCTTCTTCGACGTCCGCGTCATCGAAGGCTTTCCCGTGAACACGCGCTTCCTGGTAAAAGACGCGCTCAAGATCGGGACCAGCACCGAAATGGCCTTCCGGGAAATGACAATCAATAAACCGCTCCCCGCAGGCATTTTCTCTTTGGATAACCTCAAATGGTAGGCGCAATGAATCGAAGGGACGCCGCAACAACGACCCGGATCGCGGCCGTCCTGCTGGCCTCCGCTCTCGGCGCGATCTCAGTATCGGCTGAAACCGTCACGACCACGGAAGTCTCAGCTTTCGTAAATGCCATCCGCTCGTCGAGCGATACCGAGGCGACCGTATACACGCTGTCGAAGGCGAAGCTGACCTTTTCTTCCCGCGGCGCGAACGAAACGAAAGGACAAGTTACGCTCGATTTCAAGGCTGGTGGCGACGCGGTTGCGCTCACTTTGCAAAAGGCATGGATGAAAGCGCGCCTGGACGCCGTTCGTCTTACTCTGGGAAAAACCAGGTTGTCCTGGGGTGAAGGAGTTCTCTTCAACGCGGGCAACGTCATCTTCGGCTCAACAGCTGTTGACCTGTCCGCAGAAGACCTTCGCGACGACAACACCTGGCTGACCGCAGTGACGCTGCCCTTTGGCGATTTTTCCTTCCTTGAAGCTGTGGCGCTGCCGCCTGATCTTCCCTTGTCCGCGATCATCGCGAAAAGCATGAACCCGGCAGCCCCGACGCCCGTGTTCGGCGGCTGGGAAAACTGTTCGGCTGGAGGCCGCTTCTACGCCAAACTGGGTGAAGTGAAAGCGGAAGCAGGCTACCTCTGGGCGGGTGAGTCGGCGACGAACACCGTCGCCGCGCACAAACCCTACCTGAGCCTTCAAGGAAACCTCTTGGCCGACTGGCACTTATCCACGAGCGCGCGGGTAGTTCCGTCCTCAAGCGCCTCAACCAATCCGGAAGTAAAAGATTGGGCGGTCAGCGCGGGACTCTACAATCAGTGGTCGATTCCCTCGTTAGGAAGTGAAGGTTCGGGAGACGCTTCGATCGGTACTCTCGCCTTCCGTCTGGAAGCGTCGCTGCGGCCTTACGAAAGTTGGGAAGCGCGGAAAATAGCATCCGCGGCCGTCAGTCCCGCCGCCTTCCTCTCAGGCGGCACAAGCCTGGATTCCCCGTACGCTCTCCTGGTATACCCTGAGCTTTCTTGGAAGACGAATACCGTGTACGCGTTCCTGCGCGCAATCGTTTCTCCGATCGACCTTTCCTCCCAAACGGCTCTGGCCGTCCAATGGGCGCCGCTCCAGGGCTTCAAGCTCGTCGGCAGCGTGTCTGTGCAGAGCGGCGAGGAGGGCGACCTTTTCGGCTGGTCCCGTTCCGGTGCCTGGCAAGCGGTAATAGGAACGAAGCTGAGTTTTTAGGGCTGACCGCGGATAACCAGAATTACCAAGGGACCTTCGCTGTCGTTGCGGAAGCCGTTCACTGAACACTTTGTCGCTTCAATCAATACGTTTTTTTCGGCACGGATCGATTCGCCACCGCTAATAACAGTTCCTGTTCCTTCCACGATGAAAAAGGCGGTATCGGCGGGGGCGGGGTGCGGATCCATGACAGCGCCCGCTTCCATGCGGATATGCACTACCGTCGCGGGCGGTCCCTCGGTCAGCTTACGGCCTTCAAATCCTTCCACTTTCCGAGCGATGGGCGCGTTTTCAAGTTTGATTATTTTCAAGGTGAACCCTCCGTATCATGTCTTCCATCTTTTCTCAGATTCCGGATCAAAGGAATCTCTGGTTTTTTTGTGCTTGTCGAATTGCTCTTTGTATTTTTCTTTTTGGGTTTTTCTATCGACATTCCATGTTGAGAACGAGTCTATTATTTTTTTATACAGTTTTGTTCTTTTCTCAATTTTGCTCATTTTATCTTGGGCGTCCAAGACCCAAATGGATTCGGGGTATTCATGAACGACAATGCTGAAATAATAATACGCTTTCGGAAATAAGCTTACCAACGCCATTATTTTCTCGCGCATGAGTTCCTGCTCTCTATTGTCTTCGGATATCTTGATATTCAGCATTCCGCTTTTTTCAAAGTCCCATTCGGACGGGTGGATTTTCATATAAAAGCTTAAGGCTGCTTTGTAATACACGTACGCCGGATCGGAATGCGCGATGATCGCATCCGTCGATTTTCCGGAGGCTGGCATCGCCTTCACTCTTATTTCGCGACTGCCGGTGTTCATCAGCCGCTTATAGGCCTGGTTGATGCTTACTAATAACGTGTGTTTACCGAAGGATTCCTCTTCCCGGGTCATATCCGGGTGCAGTTCTTTCATTCTTTTTCGATACGCCGATTTAATGAGAGCCGTGTCGCTTGTTTCCTCTATTCCCAAGAGCTGGAAATCAGTCAGCACGATTTTTCACGTCCTTGGCGCGCGGTCCGCTTCCCTGGTTTACCCGCAACCCGACCATGATGATCACTAGTCCGGCGATGAAACGGGCGTTCGCGCTTTCCCCGGTGAACAGGACCGCCAAGATCACGGTAAGAACTGTTTCCCAATAAAAAACGACGCTGCCCGCGCCGGCGCTTACGGTTTTGTACCCGTGCCCCATGAGAGCCTGCGCGATGACCGCGCCTGAGCCGATCGCTAGCAAAAGGGCTAGACCCGCAAGGCCTCCGGCTGTCACCTGCACGGCGGGATTGACGAAAAAGAAGAGGGGCAAGCCGAAAAGGCAGGGACTCAGATAAATCATGAAGGGATTTTCGTACGCGGAAGCGCGCCGGATTATATTGACCGCCATTCCCGCCGATAGTGAGCTGACTACGGCCAACAGGTCTCCGGCAAGGCTCGCGCCGGAACCATCCCGCGCGATAAGTACCGCACCCGCCAGGCACAGCGCGATGCTTCCGAGCGTGCGGATTCTGAAACGTTCGCCGAAGAAGAGCGCGCCGAAGACGGCAACGAATAGGGGATAGGTGTTGCTGAGCACGGTAGCTCGGCCGGGACCGCTGAGCGCGATCGCCGCGTAACCGGCCACCATGGAGAGCGCGCCGAACGCCCCGCGAAAAACGAGCAGGCCGGGTTTTACCGGTTTGACCGTACCGTAGCCAAAGTAGAGAACGGCAAGACAGATGATCGCGCCGATCGCGAACCGGGAGGCGGACATGAAGGCGCTGTCATAGTACCGCGAAGAGATCCTAACCAGAAGCGTGACGACGGCGAACATGGTTGCCGAGAGGTAGAGTGAAATATATCCGCTGACGGTGCGCAAGGCTGTCCTCCGTTAGCTGATCATATACCCGGTCGATTTTATGGACAAGGATACACCTTTCAGCGATCTATCTTAAAACTTGAAGAGTTTTGATAGAACATCTATTCTAAGGCTTTGACAGTGATCGCGCGTTCGGTGATAATTGGTTAACCAGCTTTAGGAGGACTTTTATGAAGAAACTTGGCAGATTTTCTATAGGTACCGGCGACCGTTTCGGCCGCGAGGGCGTCGCGCAGCTTTCAGCTCTCAAGGCCGCTGTAGACGCGGGAGTCGAAATCGATATCGTTTGGAATAAGAGCAACCGCGAACATACGATCACCCACACCGCGCCGGAAGATCAGCGCCGGGCCGCGGATGAGGCAATCAAGGCTTTCGGCTGGAGAGGCGCTTATTTCGTGGACGCCGATCACATCAATATCAAAACCGTGGACAAGTTCATCGACCATTGCGACTTTTTTACCCTGGACGTCGCCGATTTCATCGGGAAACCGTCCTTGGACGCGGATATCGCTGCTTTCACGGCAAAAAAGAAAAATCTGATCGGCGAGCTCAAACTTGAAGGCCTCCCGTCGGTAAATATCGATGAGGCGTTGTTGCGCGCCGTAGCCTCAAAATACCTAGTCGCGGTTAAAGAGGCCAGCGCGCTTTACAATCACATAGTCGCGAAGAAAGGGAAAGGCAACTTCATCACTGAAGTGTCGATGGACGAAACCGCCCAACCGCAATCCCCCGCGGAACTTTACGTCATCCTTTCGGCGCTCGCCGATGAAGGAATACCGGTCGATACAATCGCTCCGAAATTTTCGGGCCGCTTCAACAAAGGCGTCGACTATGTCGGCAACGTGAAGTCGTTCATGAAAGAGTTCGAGGAAGACGTCTGCGTCGCGCAGCTCGCCTCCAAGAATTTCGGCCTGCCCGCGGGGCTCAAGTTGTCGGTCCATTCGGGTAGCGACAAGTTCTCCCTGTATCCGGGCATCCAGGCCATCGTCCGCAAACGCGGCGCCGGAGTACATCTGAAGACCGCCGGCACCACCTGGCTTGAAGAACTCGTCGGTCTGGCCGAGGGTGGTGGAGACGGGCTCGTGATCGCGAAGGAAGTGTACCGCGTCGCGTTCGGCCGCTACGACGAGTTGGTCGCGCCCTACGCTGAAGTCGTCGATATCGATAAATCGAAATTGCCGTCGCCCGACGTGGTGGACGGCTGGACCGGCGACCAATACGCAAAGACCTTGCGCCACGTGCAGTCGGATAAGAACTACAATCTCAACGTCCGCCAGATGCTCCACGTCGGGTACAAGGTTGCCGTGGAAATGGGAGCCCGGTATTTCAAGGTGCTGGAAACTTCCCGCAAGAGTGTGGAAAAGAACGTGAAGGAAAATCTGCTTGATAGGCATATGAAGCCGCTGTTTCTCCAAAAATAAATGCTGAGGGGAAGTCGCGCGGCCTCTGGAGAAAATTCCGGGCTGCCGACGAAGAAATGCGAGATCGCTAGTCCTCGGCCGGTAGGCCTGCGGATCCGCTCTCTCGCATTTCTTCTGGCGCGCCCGGCCTTTACTGAAAGGCCGGGCGGGATCCAGGCATAGTTTAGAGGAAAGCGGTTTTAAACGGCTTTTTATGTGGGGTGTACCTTTTCCCATTGCTTAATTATCCTTTGTCATCCCACGTTCGGTAAGCAAGGACAGGCACTATGAAAAACGGCGCGATAGTTGAAAAGTCGGCGTTTGAATTCCCCGCTTCTGTGTTCGCCCCGACCGGAGGTTTCGCGGAGGGGTATGAGTACCTTGCGGGGGTGGAAGCGAGCTGCATCACCTATCTGAGTGACGGACTCAAGATTAAAGGCTTTCAGGTAAAACCTCGCGGAGAGGGGCCTTTTCCCTGCGTCATCTTCAACCGCGGCGGGAACCGGGAGTTCGGCTCGATCAACCCCCTCGTCATGGTCAACCTGATCTGCCGGATGGCCGCTTGGGGTTACTTCGTGGTCGCGAGCCAGTACCGGGGAGGCTGCGGCAGCGAGGGAAAAGACGAATTCGGCGGCGCGGATATCGGCGACGTCATGAGTCTCTTCTCTCTGATCGACGACGAGCCTTGCGCCGACCGGGCCAGGATCGGCATGTACGGCGGTTCAAGGGGCGGCATGATGACCTACTTGGCCTTGACGAAAACATCGCGGGTCGGGGCGGCGGTCATCCGCTGCGGGGTTTCCGATCTTACGACTTGGTGCGACGACCGGAAGGATATGGAAGAGGTTTACCGGGAGCTTATCCCCGACTTCGAGTCGGACAGGGAGAACGTCCTCAGAGAGCGGAGCGCCGTCTACTGGGCTGAAAAGCTCTGCCCGACGACGCCGATCCTCATTCTCCAAGGGAGCGCCGACTGGCGGGTCAATCCCCTCTCCGCCTTGCGCATGGGGGAACGGCTTTTGAAGGAGAGGCACCCCTTTAGGCTCATGATGCTGGAAGGGGCCGATCATGCCCTTTCCGAATGCATCCCGGAGCGCAACAGGCAGACGCGCGAATGGTTCGATCGTTTTCTCGTACGGCGCGACACTCTCCCCGTCATGACGCCGCACGGGGACTGAAACGGCCGCGCCGAAGGCGCTTCTCACTCGTTCCCTGCGGGCGCGTCCGGCTTTGCGTCAACCAACTACGCGTCGGAAGAAGCTTTGGTCGCGGCGGAGAGGAACTCGGCGGCGATATGCTCCGCCGTCCAACCGCACAAGCTTGTATTCACTTTCAAGTAAAAACGTCCCGATGACGCGTCAGGCAGGAAAATATCCCGCTTCCGCAAGGCCGCGGCGAATTTCCCCGCGTCGGCTTTTCTCTCCGTAAGTTCCAGGCCGAAAATGTTGCTGCCGTTCAGGACTCTCGATACGGCGAAACCGCCCGAATCCACGAGCGTGTCGATCAAGATTTCGGAAATCCGCGCCGCTTCGGCGAATTCCTCGGCGAAACGGGCTAGACCGTCGACGGCGAGCGCGGCGAAGGGCCATGCCTGGTTGAGTCCGCCTCCGAACATTCTCCTTTCGTGAAACATCCCGTCCAAGAGCGCCGCCGGTCCCGCGAGCACGGCGCCGGAGGGAGGCCCGAAATATTTGTAGAGGGATACATAGACCGTGTCGAAGAGGGCGGCATATTCCCGAACCGGTATCTTCGTGTACTGCGACGCGATGAAAAGCCGCGCACCGTCAAGATGGGTGCCGATCCCGTTTTCCCTCGCCCATGCTGTCAGCCTGGACATTTCCCCGAAATCGAAGACCTCTCCGTGGCAGCGCCTTACGGGGCTTTCGATCGACATGGCTCCGATCCCCGTCCTCACCCGCGTTTCGGCGGCATCGGCCAGGGCTTCCTTCGCTTCTTCAAGCGTGAATTGCGCCCGGTGATGCCCGAGCGGTATCAGCTGGAAGCCTGACAGGGTGGATAACGCGTCGCCCACGTCCTGGTAGATGTGGCTCCGTTCCTGCACGATGACGCGGCTGCCCTTGGCGGCGAGCGCCCGGATCGCCAGGTGGTTCGCGAGCGTCCCCGTGGGCATGAAGACGGCCTTCTCCTTGCCGAGAACTCCGGCTATTTCCGCTTCGAACCGCGAGACTTCCCCGCCGAGAGAATAGGCATCAAGCGCGATCTCGCGCTTTCCCACGATTTCGGACAACATAGCGGCGATCTCGGCCGCGCCGTATTCGGGCGCGTCGTATCTGAACGAAATCATCGTTTTACTCCAGGTCGAGGAAGGCGGCGATGAAGGCGAGAACCTCACCGGCCATGGCGTCCAGGATGGCTCGGCCTTTTTCCGGCGCGGCCGCCTTGGGGGCCCCGTTTATGCCGCTTGCGGTCCTCATCGGTCCCTTCAACGTTATCAGCAGCGCGCCCGTCTCGCTCCGCGTGTGGGGAACCGCCTTTATGGTCTCGTTCACCGCACGATCAAGATGGACGAGGTCGGGCCGTATCGCGAGGACGCAGGAGGTCTCGCTCTCGTCGCCGTGGCCGCCGCCCTTTTCTTCGCATACGCGCTTTTTCGCTTCGCCCCCCAGCTCGGCGATGTTCGTGACGGCGACCCTGATGCCGAGTTCGTTCGCCAGATCGTACGAGACTATCGAGAGGGGCCCCTGGGTTGAGACGCCGCCGTCCAGGAGCAGGAATTTCTTCGCCCCGTGCCGAGCGTAGCTGCGTACGATATCGCTCACGAAGTTGATGAAATTATTCGCCCCGATGGAAACCGTTCCGGGCCAATCGACGAAGGCCGGGAAGTAGGCGAAGTTCAGGGTCGGCAGCATCAGCACACGGGCGCCGGAATCCCGCGTCACGATGCGCGCGAGCTCGTCGATTACGTACATGTCCGTTCCGAGCGGGAGGTGATGGCCGTGCTCCTTGGTGCCGCCCGCGATGGGGAGCACCACGACGGTATTCCCGTCCAAAGCTTTACGGGCTTCGGCCCAGGTTATCTCCGACATCAGGGTAGCGCTCATGTCAGGCCTCCCCTACAAGGCTGAGTATGGTTCCGGCGAAAACCCGCTCGCGATCCTCTTCGTCGGTCACGGCTTGGAGCAATAGGCTCAGTTCATCGCCCTGGGGATTCGGGCCCACTTTCGATCCGAAGGGGATGTCGGAACCGAAGCAGATCCGCGAAGCGCCCAGTTCGGACAGGGCCGCCTTGAAGGTCGGCAGGTCGCGTATCGTCGACGTCTCAAAAAAGACATTCTCGTGCTTTTTGAGCCGTGCGACGTTCTCCATCACGCAGTTGCCCGTATATGGTCCGCACCTTCCCATGTGGGCGATGATCAGCTTGATGTCGGGCGCGAAACCGAGGATCCTCTCGGCACTTTCGACTATTTCCCGGGTAGGGAAGTGGGCCATGAGGGGCAGTCCGGTGGAGGCAATCTCCCGGTATATCCGCTTTGAGTCGAAGCGCTCAGGTTCCAGCAGGAAATGCTGCTTATAGCCCTTGAACCCCGCCTTTGCCCAGGTGAGCGGCTGGTCATCGACCAGGGCAAAGGGAATGATCCGGTCTATGTGGCGTTTCCAGGCGTCAAGAACATAGGAATTGGCCTTGACTTCGTCCGCTTCAGCCAAGGGGAACGGGAAGACCACTGCCTTTTCGACGCCGTTCCGGTCCAGTGATTCCAGGAGTTCCTCATGAGTCTGCGTCGTCTTGTCCTGGAAGGCCGGCTTCTTGAGCTTCTCGGGCGAAATCGGCCGTACGACGAACTCCGCCAGCCCGATATGGGTATGAGCGTCAATTACTCTCAATTTTCTTTGTTCCTTTTCTTCGTAGTTTAGGGTCGAGGACGTCCCGCAGCGTGTCCCCGAGGAGGGTCCATCCCAGGATGAAACTTACGATGGCGATCGAGGGGTAGGTGTACGTGTACCAGTAATGGAGGGTATCGCCTTCGATTCCCAGGAGCCAGTTCTTCGAGAAGGTGATCATTTGTCCCCAGTCGGCGTATCCCGGCTCGGCTCCTACGCCGATGAAGCTCATGGAAGCCGCCGCCAGCGCGGTGACGCCGATGTCTATGAAGGCGATCACGAAGACGGGGAAGATGGAATTCGGCAAAACGTGGAAGAGAAAAATCTTGGACTCGTCGACGCCGATGCTCCGCGCCGCCATCACGAAGTCCTTGTTTTTGATTGAGAGGACTTCGCTCCGCGTGATCCTCGCGTACTGTCGCCAGCCGAACACGATCATGGCGAGAATCACTTTGTCCTGTCCCTTTCCGAGCACTATGCTGACTATGATGACGGCGATGAGGAAGGGGAAGCTCATGAAGAGGTCGGTTATCCGCATGATGATCATGTCGCAGGTCCCGCCTATGTAGGCGCCGATCCCCCCGAGAGCCACTCCGATGAGGAAGGTGCAGGATACGACGATGAGGCCTACTTTAAACGAGGTTCTCGCACCCCACACCATGCCGTAGAAGATGTCGTAGCCTCCACCCGTTGTTCCGAGGATGGATTTCGGTGATGGCGGGGTGGGAAGCGCGGAATACCCCACGCGCTTGATCGCATAGGGATTATCCGGGTTTTTCGGCTTTGCGAGGACGGGAGCCATGAGGGCGATAATCGCCCAGAACAGGATTATCGTCACTCCGGTCGCGCCGAGTGGATTTTTCAGCACTCGCCTTATGCTATCCATTCTTGCCCTCGAAGCTTATGGTCGGGTCCAGTATCACGTATAGAATGTCGATGAGGAGATTCACCGTGATGATGATGATGCCTATCATCAGCGAAAAACCCAGGATCGCGGGAAAATCCAGCCCTTGGGCCGCAGTCACGATGAAGGTCCCCATCCCCCGGTAATTAAACACCGTTTCGATGATGACGGCTCCGCCGAGCATCTTGGCGACCACCCCTCCGGCGACCGTGATGATCGGCAGCAAGGCGTTGCGCCGCGCGTGCTTGTTGATGACGATTTTTTCGGCAAGCCCTTTGGCCCGCGCCGTCAGGACATACTCCTTGCCCAGGGTCTCCAGGAGGGAGGACCTCATGAGCCTGAGGATCGTGGACAGGAACCCCAATGAATACGCGATAGAGGGCAGCACGAGGTGCTTGAGGGCGTCAAGGAATACGGGAATGTTTCCGTTGAGGAGTCCGTCCACCGTGTTCATGCCGGTAAAACGCCGGAACGAGTCGGAGTAGACGATGTCCTCGGCCCAGAGGCTGAGTCTCCCGGGGGGCAGCCATCCTAGTACGGCATAGAAGATCACGAGAAGAAGAAGCCCGAAGACAAACTCGGGCAGTGAAAGCGCGAAGATCGTCGCCACGCGGGCCACTTGGTCGGGCAGGCGGTTGTGCCGCACCGCGGCGAAAGTTCCGAGCGAAATCCCGCCGAAAAAAACGATCAGGAATCCGCAAAGCATGAGTTCCATGGTCGCCGGAAAATTTTGCGCGATGGCCTCGCTCACGGGCATTCTCGCGGAAGGCGACCAGCCGAGGTTTCCCTTGAGCACTTCTTTGAGCCAGTTCCCGTATTGCACGTAGAACGGCGCGTCAAGACCATAACGGGTGATAAGTTCTTCAAAGGATACATTGGCGGAAGCCGCCTCGGGATCGGGAAGGAAGACCGCGAGCCGCTCGTAGGGACTGAGAACCATGACCATCGAGAATATTAAGCCGGAAAGCAATAGAAGCAACAACGGCAGGA
>Ga0172379_10011678_pt1 | contig 10396 bp, 12 predicted proteins | sample GrowelOW334metaG_FD_119756 | JGI IMG/M metagenome (GOLD analysis project Ga0172379, IMG submission 119756) | Groundwater microbial communities from an aquifer near a municipal landfill in Southern Ontario, Canada - Groundwater well OW334 metaG | ecosystem: Environmental > Aquatic > Deep...
GTTCGGATATGGTACATTTTCTCATGCTCGTCGTATCGGCGGAGCATATTCCGGGATAGCTCAGCGGTAGAGCGATCGCCTGTTAAGCGATTGGTCGCAGGTTCGAATCCTGCTCCCGGAGCAGAAGTTGTGATTTGGGTATAGAAAGCCCGAATTGCGTTGGTACGTCTGTGTTTTTTGCGGTTCGAATTTTCTTTTGAGGTTCGGCTTGATTTTGTGCGGGTAAAATCTCTGTAATAACAGCAGAGCTTGATGGTTTCTCATTCTCTGGTGGTTTTTGCTTGTGTTCGAATTTCTTCCAGGTAGGTGCAAACTTAGAAAGTATCTCAAATGCCTTGCTGTAGGTGATGGTGAGTTCCCCATCTTTTAGCTTTAAGCTCGAGAACATCAGGTTCATAAGCAATCTTTTATCTTTTACGGTCCTCTTTGGATGCATATAGATGTCTTTGGCGCGATTGGCAAGGTCAATCAGGCTTGAACCTAGCTCATAATATTTATTTCCTACATTATCGAGTTTCTTCAGCTCTTTGAGGACCTCATCTTTCTCTCGGGTGTATTGCTCAAACTTCTTTTGGTAAAAGTCTTCGGTGATCTTGCCGTCAATTTTATCGTCATAGATTGCCTCGAGTCGTTTCTGGACGATCTGATACCTACTATTGAGGTTACTCCTGACGCTTGTGCTGAATGATATCTCATCAGTGTGGCTATCACTCAACGCTTTCTTGATCCAGCCGATAAGTCTCTCATTCTTCAAACCTATTTTCTCAAAATATGGCAGGAGTTGTTCCTCGACTTTTTCCTGACGGACAAATTTCTTCTGGGTACAGTCTCGATATTTATTGCAATGCCCATACCAATGACCTTTCTGGATTTCCCATGTTACCGAGCCACCACATTCGGTACATGTGATCAGAGCCTTGAAAAGTGGTAAGTGCTTGCGATAGCGTGGAATAGTATTACCCCTCAGTTTCACTTGGACCGCATTGAACAGGTCTTCAATGATGAGAGGCTCATGCGCGCCCGAATGAATTATATTGTTATATCTAATTTTTCCAATATAAAAAGGATCGGTGAGGAGTTGTGCTACTCGAGACTTATAGACCTTGCCTCCAGTGCTACTTCGCATACCCGCTTTATGGAGGACATCGACAATGGTCTTGGTGGAATAATTACCGGTAGCGTAGAGCTCAAACATCTTTCGGACCATAGGTGCTGTATTTTCATCAATGATATGAGTCTTGCGACCCTTCTCACCAATAGTTCTGTAGCCAACAGGTGGCTTGGTTGGTAGCCAACCTTGACGTAACTTTTCTCCCAATCCTTTTTTCACTTCTTCAGAAAGATTATCAATATAGTTTTTAGCAAATAGAATACGAATGCCCCAGTTTAGCTTTTCCTGCGACTTGGAATTCTTATGTAGGATAAGTGAATCCTTTACAAGATGTACTTGCCGATCCAGATCTTCCTCGAGCCATTCATCAATTGAGACGGCATCTTTGAAGTTTCGTGTAAGTCTGTCGACTTTTTCGCAGATAATAATCTTAATGCCTTGCTTGGTGACATACTCGATCATCTGACCGAAAACCTCACGCTGTTTCTTGCCACTGGCGGATTCAGATATAGCAAAAACTTTAGCGACTTCAAAACCTTTCTTCCCAGTATAGTCCTTGAGAAACTTCTCTTGAGCCGGGAGCGAATAGCCCGTTTCCTCTTGGTCTTTTGACGATACTCGTGCGTATATAACTGCTTTCATGGGTATATCCATAGTATGTGGGTAAAATGCTTATTTATCTAGTAAAAATTCATTCGTATCTATTCGTCTCTATTTTAGAATGAGAGCTTAACAGAGCCACCCTACAGAACTGACTTTTCTGATTTTTGAGCCCTTTCCGCTTCTTTCTTTTTCTTTTAGTTTCTTTAGGGTTCTTTATCCTGCCGAATGTTCCGTTGGTGGAACAGTAGATTTTGAAATATCCATTTTCTGAGCCAGTTTTTGAGTAAGCTCCTTAATTTTATTTACCCCCATCTGTTTCATCAATTGAACATCGGCTTCCATTACTGGAATGCCACGTTCCAATTGCTTGAATAGTTGTTCCGCTATTTGAACCTTTTCTTGAAATATCCTCATGTTTTCCACATGAATGTAGTCGTCAGTTAGTCTTAAAAGATTTTTCTCAATAAGCTTCCTTCTCACCCGACTCAACTTCGCTAGGGACCAATCAGGTATGTTGAAGTACTCCGAGTGCAGGCCACGGAGAGAAATCAAAATACTCCCGAAGCGTTCATGCTTCTTATCCCAATCAACCGCTTGCCGGTAAAAGATATATAACCGATATTCTGGATCAGTTAATTTCTTGAGAAGATCAAACTCCCATCTATAGAGCTTGATGCATCCCTTCCTTTTCATTTTCGGAATAGGTATTTTCATTGTTATTTTTATCTTCAAAGTCGAGCTTCATGAGATGGTCAAACATACCGACAATCCCTTGCCCGACAGCGAAAACCTCCTCCGGTGTCAAATTCTGGTCGAATTCGGTGTGAAGGATGTCAGAGAGGTCATTTAGGCTTTCTGTGGTCAACATAGCTCAACGTCGCTTAAACTGGCTCGTACAGGCGCGTCTTTAGTGCCTTGATCTGGTCAAAGTAGGCTCTCGGCTCAACACGAAGCTCCTGTTTCTGGTATTTAGCCAAGACAGTGTCTAGCTTCGGTGTTCGCTCGAAAAGAAAGTATGCACGTCTTGGATCAGCCTTATCGACGCTTTCTATCGGGAAGAACAATGAAAGAACCGCCGCACATGCAAGGTCGGAGGTCTGGTACGTTGTGTTGGTATCAATTCTCATGTTCATTGTTATTGCCAATAAAAATAGGCTTGTGAGATAAGCCTATCGAAGTGGGGTTGAGTCAATTACGACTCGGATAAAGTTTTAGAAATTTCTTTTTACGCTCTTATTTTTCCAAGTAAATAAATTGTCTTCAGTATTCAAATCCTTTTTAATACGATTATTGATAGCATACATCGTATCTTGAACAGTTCGCTTGTTACCTTTATCACCTATGACTTCAGCATTTCCAGACATCTGTTCAAAAATTACAGACCAGTCGACAGATTCTTCGACTTTATATTTATACATCACTCGGCAGAAATCATGCTCATTTTGAAAAGGTGGTAGCTGACAGACGACGGAGCCAATGACAATTTGAGCCTCAGTGTCCTTAAATATGGAGAGTTGTCCTGCAAGAAATGTTGGCTTGTTATCTGAATCGGTTTTATTTTCAATGCCGTGGAGTATTTGCTTCTCTAGAAGCAAAGCATTTTCGGTTTCAGTGTCTAACTTTTTAATTTCATAACTTGCACCACTTTGTTTAATAATTTGTACACCCACCCCTTTATTTTTAAGCCTCGTTATAAAATCTTCAAATTCGCCACACCCAAGAGAGTTCTGAGTTAATGAAGGTATCTCTGCTACATGGACCGTGATCAGATTATTATCACTCGTCAGATTTTTCCGTAGAAGAATATCTATGATGTCAATCAATGGTTGGTACGGACTATTCATATTCATTGTAATTATGGTCTTATCCTATTCCACGAAGGCTGTATAGGCAAGGGCATTCACAGAATGTACTAGAGTAACCACTGTAAACGTATTTTCCAATCTTTATTTTCAATCATCTTGAAATTATTCATCACCATAGTGGTACGAGGATCAGCCATTATCATTGAAATTGAATGGCCACCTAGTTCAGGATAGTCTTCAGTGTTTTTAAGACCTAGAGAAACTCTCATTATAAAATCGTAAGATATGTCACGAATATACGGCAGTTTTTTTATAACAGCCTCAAGATGTTCCTGATCAATATGACTGTATTCTCCGTGTGCAAGCTTATGTCTTAATTTATAGATTGAAAGACCATCATTTTCATCATAGAAATATTTAATGTATTTATGCTCTTTGCCAAAAACAGCTTCTAAAGCAATCCTTGTATTTTTACCTAGGCTTTGGATACACTCAAAATAACTTTTCTTTATAAAATCAATTGGGTCTTTTTCGTACAATTCAGCGTGTTTAGCCTTTATACATTCAATTTTATTTTCTTCTACAGACTTTCCATCATTGAAACCAAATTGTTTTGAGACACCCAACTTTCCCTCGACAAGCGATGTGGCGAGACCTTCAAAAGCAATATAGTAATCTAGAAATTTGGTAAAGAAATTGGCACTGTGATTACCATCCATATACCATCCTATAGCCGTATCAATTTTTACAGTATCATCAGCATCTGATTTCATCATTAAATATTCTCTAAGATGCCCGAAATCTTCCTCACTAACTTGGGTAATTTCCGAAGGTCTTTGTTTATTCTTATACTTAAGAATCCACTCGGCTTTGCTGTCCATTCTAAAAGCTAGTCTTTGTACAAAAACATCAATCAGCCTAAGAGCATCTTTTACACTTTCTGTAGTAAAACTTTTTAATTCGAGTGTACAATCATAGACCACAAGAGTAGATGAGAAATTTGAATCTTTCGTATCAATATCAATTTTATGATAGTGAATATCTCCAAAATTTGATTCAGATTTTAAATAGTCATAGGTAAAATCAATATTACTTTTTATTATAAATTCAATGGTGTGGTAGCAGGTTGCAAGAATATAGAAGATTGCTCCCTCTAAACGTTCATCAGGATCATCTTTGGCCATTGTGTGAGCAAGAGAAGATATTTGGCTTGATGAGACAGGATAGATGATGGGCCTCCATTCTCCAATCTCGTTATATCTACCTCTTAATCCTTTTTCATACAAAGGTTTACCATTAAACATCCAGTGCGTTTGTGCCGCATCTATTAAGCCCATATTCAGCTCAATCTCCCCCTCTCGACTAAAGCCGTAATTGAAATTCTGTGTTCCTGTAGACAGTCTGGTAAATGACGAGACGCTCCCAGTCTCATGATGAATTTTTACACCTGATAGACCCTGATCGTCTGTCAAAAGTTCAGCGACCATAAACTGATTGGGTAACTTCTGAATGTTATCTGGTGCACCTTTGAATCTTAGTAATCTATGGCGATACTCTTTGAGAAAGTTCAGAAGAAATTCAGACATTTTAGTAATCACTGTCTTCAATTCTGAATCAGCCGGAATGTCCTTACCGGTCAAGATATTTTCAGAAATAGTAACTCCAAGTAATTTACAAAAAGGATTGTCGAACGTACCCGCGATCTTTATGAGTTCTAAGATATGCTTCCTGTCCTTTGGTGTAACTGCACTAAAACCATTCGGACCACTTTCCATTGGCAATGGCGTCATTTGATAACTCTCACCCTTAGCATTCTTGATGATATTTGCTATCAATTTAAACACATCGTAGTTATCGAAGATTTTCTCCATAACTTCAAGTAGCTCATCGTGACTTTTTTCTTGCAGAGTCGGAATAGTTTTATCCAAGTAATCAAAGTATTCAATAAGAGGATCTGTTTTATAAGACGTCCATCCTTCCGCACGTAGCAATGTATAGAGATACTGAAGACTAGCACCTTTGGCTTCTTCAAAGATTTGATGGAACTCATTACTTGGCTTTTCTTGTGATTTATTAGTTGTATCCATTAGTTATATATTCATTTTATTTTCTGAAATACAAAAAGATGCTCATGCATTATCAATAGGAAGTTTGCTTCTTTCGATTTGGTAACCCAGAAACCTGTAGCCTTGCAATTGAACTGTCTCTTTATGATGTCTTCTTTGAGTAGTAATCCCGCCTTAAGAAAGCGGTCCATAACCTTATAGGCAAGTGGTTGATACATTTTTTGTCGTCGAGTATCTCCCATCAAAATTGCACAGAACTTACCGGGCTTTAGGACTCTATAAAATTCTTTAGCAACCTTTTCCATCTCATCACAAAATGCCTCAATGTCATGAATATTTGATAGGTCATCAACAAGTTTTCCCTCGCTATATTTAATAATATCTACATACGGTGGATGTGTGAGGACAAAATCAACGGTGTTATCTCTTACTTTCGATAGGTTACGAGAATCCCATTTAAACCCTCTTTGCCATGACTTATTATCAACCTTAAAGGTTAGAGATTTTTTTGTACGGTCAAGTGCCGCCTGATTCACATCAGAATAGATGATATTCCTATTTAGAATCTTTGCCTCGATTGCTGTAGTACCCCCACCAATCATCGAATCGAGCAAGACATCACCTTCTTTCGAATAGCGAAGAATGAGATTCCGAGCTACCTCTGGGGACCAGTTACCTCGCCAATCAGATGCATGAGTAGCCCAATTACCACGACGAGGAAAAGCCCATACTGTCGTACATTCCAGTTCGAATTCTTCGGGATGTAATTTTAATTCTGTATCTTTCTTTGTTGGCATAGGGGTTTACCATTTAAGTTGATTTAGTACACCAGACTCGAGCATGTTGAGATTGAATACGTACTCATTGTGATTGTAAGTTTCTTCGAGAGGCCTCTTTGTAGTATGCCATCCCAATCCATCAGTTACCCATATAAAATCAATATCTTGTGCCTTGAGTTCACTGTAGAGAGTTCGGAATTCACCACATACGGCTTTTAGTTTCGAACCGCCACCGTTATAAAAATTAGCTTCAAATAGTTTAATCTTTTTGTTTACAGGATTGTATACAGCAAAGTCAAAACTTCGCTCTGATTTATCCACTTTTACATCTACGCCCCACTTACTCTTGATGCTAGTTGACCGTGCTTGTGGCATGAATTCATAACCATTCTTTTTACAAAAATCACTAACAAAAGTACCCACAATTTCCTCCATCAAAGTTCCACCACGATTTTTTCGGCCATTACTATCTAAGCCGACCTCAACTCCCATGACATAATCGACAAGATTCTTTATCCCATCTTTCTGAAATAAGCGGGCTAGCCCAGACCTATCAAGAAATTCAAAGTATTTGGCAGGATCTTGTTCTTTGTCGGAAAAATCAAATAATTCAAGATTTTTTGTAGCTTTATCGAAGACCTCTAGCTTATTTTCACGGACCGCTAGAAGTACCGGCAGGGCTTTAGCTATATCTGGATTAGAGCTATAAAGTTTCTTGAATTCATCTTCAAGGTTATCTTTTCCAAGAAGATAATTAAGCTTATTGAGGGCAATTTCTAGATCAGAGCTATTAGAAAAGACTTTCTTCCAGTTCACAAAATAATCCCAAGTTTTAATTGAGCTTTTGAAAGTAGTAATGAGATTGTTAAAGTCTTTATTCATAAATATTAATAATTGGTTACTAAAACTTCGGTAATTTTTCCTCTACCTGAACCATTCGAGTTTATGGCTCGTCCAGCCTCTACTTTGCTGATACGGATTCCTCTAAACCCTGAATATATTTTGTTGATGAAGGGTGTATCAGAATTCGAGAGCATAACAAAACATCCCCTCTTATTAAGTTTGAGAAGAGTATCACGAAGCTCAGTCTGCTCTTTTTCTAGGAAGGATTCAGCTGTATAGGAAGTAAAAGAAGCCGTCTTGCTCACTGGATAGTAAGGCGGATCAAAATACACAAAGTCACCCTTTCTAGCTTTTTTTAACACCTGCTTATAGTCCTGATGTTTGATATCGACACATTGAAGGGCTTTCGAAACTTTTCTTAAATTATCTTCATCACAAATCAAAGGATTGTTGTATTTACCATATGGTACATTAAAACCACCCTTGCTATTCACTCGGTACATTCCATTGAAGCATGTCCTGTTTAGAAATATAAAACGTGATGCTACTGCAAGCTCGTTTAGCGCGTTAGGATCCTGCGCCCGTATCTTTAAGAAATACTCCTTATTAGTTTGATGTTTCTTTAGAGACTCGATCAATTCTTCAACATAATTTTTTATGATATTGTATGTAGTAACGAGTTCTTTATTTAAGTCAGATAGAAATCCTTCTTCAGGAAGGAGGTCAAAGAATACTGCACCGCCACCAACAAAAGGTTCAAAATATCTTCCTGTTTTAACGTCAAACTTTTCAGGTGGGTAAAGATTCAGTCTACGAAACTGCGCTAGTAATTGTCGTTTACCACCCACCCACTTAACAAAAGGTTTTGGTTTTTCCGCAATAATACGAGCAACATCTTCGAGAAGATTTGTTTTATCAGCAAGTAAAAAGGCTCTGCGCGCAAAGATAGCGTTTATATCAAACTTATTCTGTATTTCTTTAACAGCTTGCTGTGTTGTCATTGGATGTATTTTATCACTTTAATTGTTTTTACTAAAGGTCCCACAATACAGCAACATACTGAGACGATATTGAGTAGTCCAGTACTTTGATTTTACCTCTTTTGAAGTTAAAATAGTCTCATGGATGTAAACAATCTCAAAAACTTAATATTCATAGACTGCGAAGCCAAAGGTAAGTGTCCGAGCGTGGGAAAGCTTACTGAATTCGGCGCGGTTGCCTATCCTTCAAGGGCTACATTTCACGGCGTCATTATTGAAGGACATCGATCTACAGAAGATCCTACTACTCGGGTATATACTGGAAAGGTATTTGATGAGAAAGAAGTCTTTGAAAGATTTGATAAATGGCTGAAGGAAATAACTGGCGAAGAAAGACCGAAATTTGTCAGTGATAATCCTGCATTCGACTGGCAATGGATTAACGATAGTTTCCACCGGACCCTTGGTAAAAATCCATTTGGATATTCTGCTCGGAGAATCGGTGACTTTTACGCTGGCTTAGTTGGAAACTTCAAAGATGCCTCCTCTTGGAAAAGACTTCGAGTCACAAAGCACGACCATCATCCTGTTCACGATGCTATGGGTAACCTTGAAGCTTTTGAGAGGTTGCTTAAGGGCGAAAGACCGAAGAAATAATGATTTATCTACGCTACTTCCGCTTTTTAGGAATAATCTTACAAAAACTAGTGAATGGGACCCTGTTCTAGCTTTACTTTAGTTCTCATTCTCGAGTAATATTCAATGTATGAGTAATACTGGAACATTTAAGGCTTTGGGAGATTTACCTGATGATATTGTCGAGAATTTCAAAAACAAAGAATACGATATCTGCAAAGAAAAATGTACTAATTTTTTAGTCTCCAACCCTAGCAACGGCATAGCCTTCATTTATTTGGGGAAAATAGCTGAATCGGAAAAAGATTATGAGACTGCAATTCAGCATTATAAAAAAGTTATAGAAATTGAACCTCGCTTTCCATTTATTTGGGGTTATATTGGTGAAAACTATACTGAACTAGAAAAATACAAAGAGGCTTACGGAGCCTTCACTGAAGAAATTGCTCATATGCCCTGCAAAGCTGCACCTTGGTGTATGGCATCACTCAGCGCTCAGAAAATGGGAGATCACGAACTAGCTGTGGGAATATTAAAAATGGCACAAGGAAAAGTAGAGAAAGAAGGACAAAGTATAGTTGCTTATGCACTTGGAACACTAGAAGAAGTGGTCGGCAATAATGACGAAGCCTTAGTGAATTATGTACAAGGTCAAATGAGTGCTTTAGATGAAGAAAATAAACTTATATCTGCCAAACGTATTTATAAAATGCTAAAGAAGGAATAAAGGATAATTATATGAATCCAAGTACTACAAAAATTGATCCAATAAACATGACACTAACAGTAGACCCGACTCATTCATCTGGTTGGAAAACTATTTTATTTAATTGTGATTGTCATACTTTCGAAGCAGTTACTCAACAAATAATAAAAGCAATTCAATGCACTGAAGAGAGGGCTGACAATTTAGCATTCTTTGCTGACCGTACTGGAAGTGTAATAGTATGCGAAGGTTCAAATGAAAAATGTGAAAAAGTAGCTAAGGTGTTGGGAAGTATTGGGTTGGTTGTTACGGTAACTCAATAGAATAGCGATTAAGATGCCTAGACATAGATATTACAAATCAAGAAAACCTCGGGACCGAAAGATGACGGAACAAGAAAAGTTCCAGTGGGTGCTTACTGCTATTGTTTTTGTGGTGGTATTTATATGTGCCTTTGTCTATCTGTTTACAACCAAGTGTATATTTGAATGGCCGATCAGATGGGATATTAAGGCGTGTTTACAAGAACAAGTACAACCAGCCAAAGAAGAAGCTATCGAGAAAGCTGCAAACTTTGTGCCATAAAGGAATTGGGTAAGATTGGGTATAATTGGGTAAAGCTTATGATACCCAATTAAGCCACCCACTCCGGCTGATCCAACAACTGCCTCATCTGATTGAGTGAAGTCTCGGGAAAATCAAACAAATCCTGCCATTTTACGGTTCGGAACTCGTTCAAATGTGGGAGCAAATTAAAACGTCTATAAAACGTTGTAAAATATAGTGTCATAAGTTTGAAACCTGATAACAGCAAATAGGATTCGAACTTAAAGAAGTATTTTCCTAGCAAAATCACGAATTGTGATA
>Ga0172379_10011679_pt1 | contig 10395 bp, 11 predicted proteins | sample GrowelOW334metaG_FD_119756 | JGI IMG/M metagenome (GOLD analysis project Ga0172379, IMG submission 119756) | Groundwater microbial communities from an aquifer near a municipal landfill in Southern Ontario, Canada - Groundwater well OW334 metaG | ecosystem: Environmental > Aquatic > Deep...
ATGATCATTGATATCGGGGGAGGCACAACCGAAATTGCCGTAATCTCTTTAGGAGGAATTGTTTTGAGCAAATCTCTTCGTATTGCCGGGGATGAATTTGACGAAGCCATTATTTCCTATATCCGGATGAAACATTCCCTGCTGCTGGGAAATCCTACGGCTGAAGCCGCTAAAATCGCAATCGGTTCCGTGCACCAGATGAAAGAGGAAAAATATACGGTAGTCCGGGGCCGCGATTTGGAAAGCGGACTTCCGAAATCCGTAAAGCTTACGTCGTCAGAAATCCGCGAAGCGATATCCCAACCGATCAACGAAATTATTGATGCGATTGACGGGACTGTTGAAGAAATTCCGCCAGAACTCGTTGGAGATGTATTGGAACAAGGTATTACGCTTGCCGGTGGAGGAGCATTACTGTCAGGAATCAATAAAGTTATAGCGGAAGCAACCAAAATGCCGGTGTGGATTGCGGATGATCCTTTGACGTGCGTGGTGCGTGGTGCCTATCGGTTACTGGATGATGCAAAATTATTGGATAAAGTGCGGGTAACCGGGGGGCTTAAATAAAAACTTTGAACAAAGAACAAAAAACAAAAAACATTCAGCATTTAACAAAGAACCAATAATCAGCAAACTAAGTAACAAAGTAACCAAGCTAAGAACTAGTTTAAGATAACTTCTCGATAAATACTCTATGATCAGTTCTGCAAAATTACAGGTCTTTCTTATTCTTTCATTTGTCATAATTATCGCAGATTACTTTCAAATGCTGGGATTTGTACATGGGGCGAGCGACCGGGTGATTATTCCTATCAAGCAGGGTATCCGCAACACCGCGGTATCAATGGAACTTTTCCGTACGGTCTATGCCCGGTTTCCGGAAATTTCCAATACCATAGAAGAAAATAAAATCCTCAGGCAATCGTTTGAAGAGCTTCAATTGGAATCAGGAAGGCTTCGGGAAGAGAACATCAAACTCAGAAAGCAATTGGAATCGCCGTTGCCGCCTTCGTTCCATTTTGCCGTTGCTTCGATTCTTGCAGTGTCACGGTATTTGGAAATCGGAGTCGGATCCGCCGAAGGAGTGAAGGAGAAAATGCCGGTTGTTGACGGAAATACGCTTATCGGGACAATTGCGTTCGTATCCCGCCACCGCAGTTCCGTCATGTTGCTGAACGATTTGGACGCAAAAGTTGCCGCCAAAACCGCACGCGGAGTACGCGGTACAGTCGGAGGGCAAACCGGATCTTCTATCGTATTATCGAATGTACTTCAAAAAGATCCGCTGATTCTTGACGACCAGGTTTTTACGAGCGGAGAAGATGATTTGCCGCCGGACCTTTTGATCGGAAAAATCGCACGGGTATCATCTGATGATGTATCCGTCTATAAACAGGCAATCCTTACGACTCCCATCGCGTTCGACAATTTACATACGGTTTTTGTCATTACAAGCCTATGATCTGGTTTTACACAATTTGCCTATTTATCGCAGTAGTGTTTGAAACAACCATCGCTCCGGTTCCGATAACCGCCGGAATCCTTGCGTTATTTGCGCTTGTTTTTGCCGGGGAAAACCCGTGGATATTTTTTCTTACCGGACTTATGTGGGATTTATTTTCAATGCATCTTTTGGGTACCGGAAGCGTTTTGTTTCTTATCGTGTCCTGGATTGCCCAGCGGTATAAGCGGAAATTTTATCTGGGGAATATGCTCTACCAAATTATATTCATATCGGTTGTCGTTGCATCTACAAGTCTTATTTATTACCGTACGATTCAGCCGGCTTACTTAGGTGCGTCCGTCCTCGTCAGTTTCCTTCTCGGGCGGTTAATTACCATGACATCCGGCTCCCGATGGGAGGATACCGGCCGGTTGGGCATTTAACTTTATGAAATATCGTTTTGGAAGCGTTTTCTCGGAAAATATTTCAAAGGAATGCAATCGCCGTAAAATGGTGGTTTCTGCAAACGATGATGACGAAACTCACGTTTCCAAATCCCGTCAAATACTTCTTGTCGTGATACTGATTGTTGCTGTCCTTATACTTATCATCCGACTGTTTTATCTGACGATCATTCAGGGAGCCAGGTTCCAGCATTTGTCCCAGGAGAACCGGACGCGGGAAGTCGTCATACCAGCTCCGCGCGGAGTCATTTACGACCGGGACGGTACAGCGCTTACCCGGAATATTCCGGCGTTTAAATATCCCGACGGGGAAATCGTATTTGAACATAAAACCGCAACCAAATCCGGACAGCCCGTCGAAGAGGTTGCCCGGGAATACGTATTCGGGGACCTTTTTTCCCATGTGTTGGGATATACCGGTTCGGTTACTGAGGACGAAGTTGGGAAATCGAAAGTGGATGAATCGAAGGATACAACTGTTTTCCGTCCGGGTGATACGGTGGGCCGGATGGGCATTGAAGCGTATTACGATAAACAGCTTCGGGGGACAGACGGCAAGGAATTGTATGAAGTGGACGCCACCGGTCAGAACGTCCGTATTCTCGGTCGAATTGATCCTATTCCCGGCGATCCCATCAAACTGACGCTCGATCGGAGATTACAGGACGTAGCCCGCAGTGAGCTTGCCGGGAAAAAAGGAGCGGTTATCGTAACCATACCGAGTACCGGGGAGGTGTTGTCCCTCTATTCGTCTCCGTCATTTGATCCCAACACGTTTGTCCGGGCGGAAAACGTCGAAACATTATTGGCAAATTCTGACCAGCCGATGTTTGACCGCGCCATCGGCGGACTTTATCCTCCCGGATCAACGTTTAAAATAATTTCCTCCATCGCGGGTTTGGAAAGCGGGGCGATCAAACCGGATACCCAATTTGAAGATGTCGGGATTTTACGGATCGGAGAGTTCTCCTTCGGAAACTGGAATTTCCTGCAATACGGTAAAACCGAAGGTTGGATGGATATCGTGAAAGCAATTACCCGAAGCAATGATATTTTCTTTTATAAAGTCGGAGAAGCATTGGGTGTTACTAAACTTGCGGAATGGGGACGGAAATTCGGAATGGAAAAACCGACCGGAATCGATCTGCCGGGGGAAAATAGCGGGATCATGCCGGATCCCGTGTGGAGGAAAAAAACATTGGGTACGGAATGGTATCTCGGGGATACGTATCATATCTCGATCGGCCAGGGTGATATTCTGGCGACTCCCATACAGGTGAATGCGTGGACGGAACTGATTGCGAACGGAGGAAAATTATGCAAACCGCACGTAGCGCAAAGTCAAAATAAAACAAATTGCAAAGATTTCGGGATTAAACCCCAAACAATCAATCTGATTACCAAAGGTATGGAAGGGGCGTGCAACGAAGGCGGGACAGCTTACCCCCTGTTTAATTTCCGGGTTCCTCTTGCTGATAGCCGGATGAAATTGACGATTGACGGAGAAGATTTCCTCGATGGCGGGACAGCGTCAGGATCCGGGCAGCTCGTGAATATACCGATTGCGTGTAAGACGGGTACTGCGGAATTCGGGGATCCGAAAAATATGACTCATGCGTGGCTTACTGCTTTTGCACCCGTTCATAAACCGCAAATCGCGGTGACGGTGTTGGTAGAAAGCGGGGGAGAAGGGTCGACGGTGGCGGCTCCGATTGCAAAAAAGATTTTTGAAACCTGGTTCGGGAAATAGAAAAGAAATTATTTTACGTGTTTATTCAAATCCCGATCCATATATGCTTTTGGATATCGAATCCGAGATGGTGGAAGATCAAACCCTCTTGCTTCTAATTCAACTATAGCAAGACCAACACATTTATTGGGGATGTCTACTTGTCCCTGTTTATCTACATTTTCCGGGTGAGTATGAGCAAAATGTTGGTCTGTATGTCGTGTTAAGTTCTCTAAATCTTTTTTTCCGGATTTATAATTCCTTCCTCTTATAATTATTTTATTTATTCCAAGCGATCGAAGTTTTAGTGCGAGTATGTCCCAATTTTTTTTACGTGATTCTGGTGTAGGCATAAAATCACTGTCGTTTTTGAAGGCCGGAGTAGAGGAACTTTGATACGTTCTAATATAATAAATTGTTCCTGGAGACGTTGCCCCCATATGTTTACCATACCAATCTTTATAATCATTTAAAGTATCGTTAGTTGGTTCTTCTAAATTGGGTTGGGAATTTACCATGGTTATTACCGGCATAGATTTATTTGAATACGTGTCTAACAAGCGATCTCGATCATGTTTGTACTGATCTAAATATAACCCGTTCGGATCATCCGGGTCATGTTCGTTAAGCTGTTCTTCATAGTGGGTATGAACCAATAGTTGCACTGTGCCGTTATTTTTTTGGATACTTTCTTTAAGTATTTTTAATTGTTTGTCATCTAATGTCCACAACTCTTGGAAAAGTGATGGTTGCAAAGATTCGGATGAATGCGATAAATCTGGAGAAGTTGATGCGTCGAACATGTAACTAGTATATAACAGGAAATCAAGAATTAGTTAATCATACACCATATTCGTAGATTTTTTATAATAATTTGTAGGTGTCGTACCCGGTATACAGGGAATGTGTATGAAGTTTGACAAAGTATGAAATTCATGGTAGTATGAAAATATGATTGGTATTATCGTCAAACCCATGGAACGGGGACAAATTACACTCCCGAAAGAATATAGAGATAAACTCTCTATCACTCCTGATACCATGCTCAATCTTACGCTTGATAACGACCGGATTATCGTGAAGACTCTTTTTGCGGTACTGTCTGAGGTGACGAATAAAGTTATTAAGCCCAAGATTTCCCGGAAGGAATTCCTTACTGCTCTTTCAACTATGAAAGGTGCGGTGTGGACCAAAGAAGATGACGAAGCCCTGAAAAGAATGGAAGCCAAAGAGAAGAGATGGTAATCTATGAAAATTCTTGTTGATACGTCTGTTATCATCGATTTTCTCAGACGAGAAAGTCCTCAAAACTCTTGTTTCAGTCGGCTCGCAAAAGACTATAACCTCAGTATTTCGCTTGTGACCGTTGTAGAGCTCTATTCAGGAAGAAGTGTTCGAAGGAAAGAAACGCGGGAGCGCATCGATAAAATCATAAGCGCGATGGAAATTTTTATCCCTGATTTAGGCATTTCCAAGGAAGCAGGTTTACTCAGAAGCGCGCATGATCTTTCATTAAGTGATGCCATCATTGCCTCGACTGCTCTTTCCCAAAAGATAATGCTGGCGACTCTGGATCACGGCGATTTTAAGAACATAAAGGGAATCAAGTTGGTTGATCTGAATAAATCCTGACAGGATGATAAGGTTTTCAGTGTTCAATATGCCTAGAAAGTGTACTATACACGGTTTTATTTACACGGTTCCTTATTTACCCGATTGATAACCGCGGTTCATCCGATATATCCTTCTCGTATGAGTTTATTTACCGGAATTAAATCTGTTATTTCTCCGCAGACAATTGAAACGGCAACTTCAAACTATAACGGCCGGATTATGGTTGATTATTATTGTTTCCGTTACCGGATTATAGTCGGCGGATTTTGGCAGTCGGGACAGTATGCGAAAGCGACGATTAGACGTGCATTAAACGGATTCACGAGAACCGATATTAAATCAATTTTACTGTTGGGAGTCGGAGGCGGTTCCATGGCGCAGTTTTTGCACGAGCGTTTCCCGCAAGCTCAAATTACCGGGGTGGAAATCGATCCCATGATGATAGAACTTGCGAAAAAGTATTTCGGGTTGGGAAATTGGCGTTATTTAAACGTCATTATTGCGGATGCCGCAGATTACATCCGCCGTTATTACGGTAAAGACGCGTTTGATATGGTAGTAAGCGACGTATTTGTCGGTTGTGACAGGCCGGAATCATTAGACAGCCACGATCATATCCGGGGAATTTTCCGGGTATTAAATCCCGGGGGAATTTATATTACCAACTGTTCTTATTTACCTGCCTATCGGAAAGCAAGCGACCGGTATTTATCCCGAGTCCGATCCGTGTTTAGCGGAGTTGAAATTATAAAATCATACCCGAATTTTCTGGTACGAGCGTATAAGTGAGGATGGTAAAGATTAGACCCCATTTCAAAACCTCTTTTCTCTTCGGGTTCCACCTTATTTGCTAATGCTTCGACGGACAAGCCTGTCACTTAAGTCTCGTTTACCCTGAGCGAAGTCGAAGGGCGCCACCCAGTCTTTTGTCTGTTTTACGAGTTGGGAGATGATTTCTAAATCTAAACCCGGTTCGGGGGAAGCGGTTGCAGGGGAGGTTTGGGGACGGCTAAATTATTAGGGGTTTCCGAATCCGGATGATGGGATGGTTGGGGAGCAAGCATTTGTCTTTGTTTAACTCGTTTATCCAATACGCCGAGCCAATTGGCTCCGAGATTTTCCGGGGAAGTAGCATTCATGGCATTCCTAGAATACGATGATTGGTAGCGATAGTCAAGATTTTTTGAAGGTTGTTGACCAATGATTTTCTGTCTGATGTAATAGGACTGCATGGGGAACGATGATTTACGATATTGGCTCGGGTTTTCGGCGTTTCACGGAATCGGTCCTTTGAGGTTTAAACTGTTGAAGGACTATTTCGGATCGGTAAAATCAGCATGGACGGCTTCGGAGAAAACACTTCGGGAAACGGAATTGGGCGACGCGCTCAGCCGGAAGTTTGCCAGTTTCCGAAGGACGTTTTCACCGGATGCCTATATTGAGGAAATTAAGTCAAAGAAAATCACCGTTCTCACTTTGGAAGACCCCCAGTATCCGGCGCCCCTAGCCGAGCAGACCGGTGCTCCTTTCCTTATATATCAAGGGAAATCCTGACATGGAATGGAATTGGAACCGGGCGGTTGCCGTCGTCGGTACGCGGAAAATTACGAATTACGGTAAGGAGGTGACCCGGCAAATTATCGCCGGTTTAGTGTCCGCGGGATGTTTTATCGTTTCGGGACTTGCCTATGGGGTTGACGCGGTTGCTCACGCTACGGCTATAGAAACCGGAGGATTTACCATAGCCGTTCTCGGATGCGGAGTGGATGTCATCCATCCGGTATCCAATACCCTGTTATACAACGAAATTGTGAACGGCAAGGGGTGGGTAATTTCCGAATATCCGGTCGGCCAATTTGCCACAGTCGGTCTTTTCCCCGCACGAAACCGCATCATCAGCGCATTGTCACGGGGAGTTGTCGTAACCGAAGGAGCGTTTGATTCCGGTGCGCTTATCACCGCGCGTTTCGCGGCAGAACAGGGCAAAGACGTGTTTGCGGTTCCGGGTCCCATCACATCGTCTCTTTCCGAAGGGCCGATGATTTTGATGAAAAACGGAGCCAAACCGGTGGCAAAAGCCGAAGATGTGTTGGAAGAGTTGAATATAAGAAATAAACCAATAAGTACCAATAACTCAATTACCAATAAACCGATGAACAAAAACGAAAAAATAATTATCGAGCTTCTTGAAAACGAGAATTTGCATTTAGATGAAATCGTGCGGAAGAGCGGAATTCCGGCGGCCAAACTCGGCAGCATTCTGACGGTGATGGAAATGAAGGGGTGGTTGAAAAATACCGGAGGAATGTACGGAATTAGAAATTAATAAACATATTTTATTAATATCAAATACTATTTCCTTGCCGCTCGGAATAACTCATTTCTCGCTTCAGGCCTTACCCCGTACATAGTTTGTCTTAGTCATTGAAGGCATACGGCATTATATTATTCTGTATCCTGCCTATGTATCGTTTTGGCTTGTGAAGCTCGTCATGATTTATTCTCTCGCGGCTCGATTTCTAATTCAAACTTGTTGTAATAAGTAATTAGTATTTGGTATATAGTATACATATTCATATGATCCTGGATCGGAAGAAAAAATATCTGCAGATTGCCTTGAATTCCACGATGGAGGAAGCCCGGGATATCGTAAACCGGCTGCCTGTGTCGGACCGGATTCTCATTGAGGCCGGGACGCCGCTCATCAAACGTCACGGCATGAATGCGGTCCGCGAACTGTATTCCCTGTGGCAATGGAGGCTGAATCGCATCCAAGCCAATTCCTATATCGTTGCCGATTTGAAAACCATGGACCGGGGGGAAACGGAAGTGCGGATGGTTCGGGAGGCCCACGCTTCCGCGGGAATTTGTCTCGGTCAGGCCCCGATTGAGACAATCAACCAGTTTATCCTGACGTGTAAGGAGGTTGGGATGGATAGCATGCTCGACATGATGAACATAGATTATCCTGTAAAAACTCTCCGGCTTCTCAAAAAACTGCCGGATGTTGTGATTCTTCATCGGGGAGTGGACGAAGAGAATTTCAACCGCGATAAACCGATTCCCTATATTCAGATCAATAAAGTTCTCAGTCTCTACAAAGTGATGATTTCCATAGCCGGAGGCGATACGATCCGGGAAGTTCAGCGGGCTGTTTTCAACAGCGCGGATATTGTGGTGGTGTGGAAGGAATTTTACAAATCAGCCGCAGGTACCGGCAAATTAGCGGAAGAGTTTTTACAACAAATCAAGTAATTGTATTAAATAAGAATTTTACTTTCCGCCGATGAGCTTTTTGAAGCCTTCGATGATTTCGACAGGAACCGCGAAGATTACGGTATTGGACGGATTTGCGGTTGTCGATTCAATCGTCTGAAGCGTCCTGAGTGATATGCCGCCGCTTTTGGAGAGATTCTGGGCTGCTTTCTGAAGATTTTGCGATGCGGTCAATTCTCCCTGCGCGCGGATAATCGTCGCTCTCCGTTCGCGTTCGGCTTCCGCCTGTTTGGCCATCACGCGTTTCATGTCAGCGGGTACTTCGATATCCTGGATTTTGATTGCGGTGACATCGATGCCCCAGTCGGTCGTTTCCTGGTCAACGAGCGTTTTGATCTCGTCGGCGATTTTCTGCCGTTCGGTCAGGAGCGCATCCAGTTCCACGCCTCCGATAACATCCCGGAGCGCGGTTTGGGCATATTGGGTGATGGCGTAGGTGTAATCCTGAATTTTCAAAACCGCATCTTCCGGTTTGGTAACCTGGAAATAAACAACCGCATTGATTCCGACCGGCACGTTATCTTTGGTGATTACTTCCTGTTGGGGGATGTCAGCGGTTGTGATTCGGATGTCGACTTTAATCACTCTCTGAATAATCGGGATCAGGAAATTTACCCCCGGACCGAGAGTACTGGAATATTTTCCCAGCGTCAAAACGACGCCCCGTTCATACTGGTTGATGATGACAATCAGTTTGAGGATGATGGGGATAACGACAAATATGAGAACGATAACGCTTATAATTCCCGGCATATACCTTTTGAGCGTATGACGAAACCCGGAATTTGTCAATAGAAATTATTGGATTCAGGGATATATATTTGACAGGGAAGGTAAAATACAAGGTGGGCTTATATTTGATTAATTTCCGTTCAATTAACCTTAATATATGGAAATGGTTAAAATTTATTCGGAGTATGAAGGTCATCATTCTCGAACACAAGTGATTTGTGATCACTGTCAACAATTTTCTATCGGTCAACGAAGAGGAGTTATTTTTGACGAGAGATCATTAAGTTCGATGACTCGTGCCCATGCAGTAATTGCACTTGAATTTCACGTATTTACGCATCCGTCTCATTTTAATATGCGGATTCTTTTCACATATCCAAAAACAAATGCCTGAGAATACTGTACGGATATATAAAAAAACAGTTATTTCTGGTATGGTATCTTTATGGATTCTTTGATTATTGTCGAATCACCCACAAAAGCCAAAACACTGTCCCGATTCCTTGGGGAAGGTTATCGTATTGAAGCGACCATGGGACACATGCGGGATTTGCCCGAGAAGAAATTGGGAATTGACGTCGAACATGATTTCGCCCCGAAATACGAGATAATTTCGAAACGGAAGGAAAAGGTCAAAGAATTGAAACTGCTTGCCATCGAAAGCAGCTCCGTGATTCTTGCGACCGATCCGGACCGGGAGGGTGAGGCGATCGCGTGGCATGTGAAAGAATTGTTGGGTAAAAGCAGAAAAGGTAAAACAAGTAAAGAAATCACTGAAAGTAAAAAGGGCAGTGAAAGTAGTTCTGCTTTACCTACATCATCTACTTCATCTAATTTTCAACGTATCGTTTTTCATGAAATCACGAAGTCTGCAATCGAAGACGCGTTAAAACATCCGAGAAGCATCGATCTTCAGTTGGTAGACGCCCAGCAGGCACGCCGGATTCTAGATCGGTTAGTCGGGTATAAACTCTCACCGCTTCTCTGGAACAAGATGGGAATGCGGTGGCTGTCAGCCGGACGCGTTCAGTCCGTTGCCGTACGGTTGATCGTGGAGCGTGAGCGCGAGATCAAGAATTTCCAGCCCGTCGAGTATTGGGTTGTTGAAGCGGATCTGGAAAAATCAGGGAACAGCG
>Ga0172379_10011680_pt1 | contig 10395 bp, 5 predicted proteins | sample GrowelOW334metaG_FD_119756 | JGI IMG/M metagenome (GOLD analysis project Ga0172379, IMG submission 119756) | Groundwater microbial communities from an aquifer near a municipal landfill in Southern Ontario, Canada - Groundwater well OW334 metaG | ecosystem: Environmental > Aquatic > Deep...
AAATCACCATCACCAGCACCTGGCAAGGACAGCTTCACCCCTTTGCCCTTGCCGCCACCGGATTTTTTTTTCGCCACCAGGCTGACCGAGGCAGGCGGGGGCAAAGACCGACTCTGGGGCCGGAACCTGGCTTCCGTCTCCACCTTGAAAAAGGCGATGGTCTCCTGCAGGTGCGCGGCCTGGGCGGTCAGCTCCTCGCTGGTGGAGGCCATCTCCTCGGCAGCTGCGCTGTTGGCCTGGATCACCTGATCGAACTGCTGGATGGCCCGGGCATTCTCATCAATGCCCCTAGCCTGTTCGTTGCTGGCCGCATCGATCTCATGAACCAGCTCGGCGGTTTTCTGGATCTGCGGCACAATCTCGTTGATGAGCTTGCCCGCATTGGAAGCAGTCTCCACGCTGGCTCCGGCAACCCCTTTGATCTCCTGGGCCGACACCTGGCTGCGTTCAGCAAGCTTGCGCACCTCGGCGGCCACCACCGCAAAGCCCTTGCCGTGCTCCCCTGCCCTGGCCGCTTCGATAGCGGCATTCAAGGCCAACAGGTTGGTCTGCCGGGCAATCTCCTCAATGAGTTCAATCTTGGTGGCGATGAGTTGCATGGCTGCCACGGTTTCCGCAACCGCCTTGCCGCCATCCACGGCGTCGGCTGCAGCCTTGGTGGAAATGGCCGCAGTCTGCCGGGCATGATCGGCGGTCTGGGCCACGGTGCTGGCCAGCTCCTCCATGGACGAAGAGATCTCTTCCACTGCGGCGGCCTGTTCACTGGCCCCCTGGGAGACCTGCTGGGAACTGCTGCTCAGCTCCTGGCTGCCGCTAGCGACCTGATCCGAAGCACCCCGCACATCGGTGATGATTTCCTTGAGCTTTTCGACCATGTCATGCAGGGCCTGAATCAGTTCATCCTGCTCGCTCCGCTTTTTCATCTTGACCAGCAAGTTGCCTTCGGCAATCTCGCGAGCCGCAGCGGTGATCTCGTTTAAGGCATTAATCAAGGTGCTCAACGCCGAACCAATGCCATCAAAGACCTGTTTCACCGAGTCGGTATCGGTATCGGCGGGCTCGGTTTCGATGGCCAGGGAGAGATCGCCCTCGGCGATCTTTTCAAGACATTCCACCAGTTTTTGGGTTTCGACATCCTGATAGTTGGCGATTTTTTCCGCGACCCTGGCCGCCTGCTTGATTGCAGTCTGATCGCTCACCACCTCGAAGGCACCGATGATCTTACCTGCTTCATCGCGAAGCGGAGTGGCGCTGTAACTGATATCCAAATTCAGACCCCCAGGATGGGCATCGGTTTCGCTGCCGGCATTTTGCCCGCTTCGCATGGCCTGGCCGCAAGCGCAGCGATCGGTTTTGCAGTCCGAAGTGCTGAAATGGTCATAGCACCTGGTGCCGATGAGTTGGACCGGAGTCTTGCCGCCGACCCTAGCGCCCAACTCGTTCATGTACTGCACGTTGAAATCATTGTCGATGATCATAGCCGGGGTAGGCATGGTGTCCAGCAGCCCCACCAGCCTGGACATGGTGTTGTTGACCCCGTCGACGATCTTTTTAAAATCCCCCTGGTGCTTGGCGGCATCGGCGCGGGTATTCAGCTTCCCTTCCATGGCAGCCCTGGAAAGCATGGCCACATCAGTGGCCAAGGTGCCGACCACCGCAGTGCAGGCATTGAAGGCTTCGGCAATGGCCTGAAATGTTTTGCGGGTTTCGTCGGTATCGGCGTCGCTTGGGGCTGGTGTAATGGCACAAGAGGTGTCTCCCTTGGCGAGCTTGCTCATACAAGAGACAACCTTCTCGGTTTCGATGTTCTGATAATCCGCAACCTTCTGGGCCTGGCGCGCGGCCTTCTTGATCGCGGTCTGGTCGCTTACCACCTCGAAAGCGCCGATGATCTTGCCGGCCTCGTCGCGGAGCGGGGTGCCACTATAGGCGATATCCAAATCCAATCCCACCGGATGGGCATCGGTCTCGGAACTGGCCACCTGCCCGACTCGCATGGCCTGACCGCAGGCGCACCGGTCGGTCTTGCAGTCGGAGGTCTTGAAATGGTCATAGCAATTGCTGCCGATGAGTTGGGCAGGGGTCTTGCCACCGACCTTGGCTCCGAGTTCGTTCATGTAGAGAATGGTAAAATCATTGTCGATGATCATGGCCGGGGCGGGCATGGCGTCCAACAACCCCACCAATCTGGATATAGTATTGTTGACCCCTTCGACGATCTTTTTAAAATCACCCTGGTGCTTTGCCGCGTCCGCCCGGGCGGTGAGCCTGCCTTCCATGGCGGCCTGGGAGACCAAGGTAACCTCCGTGGCCATGGCCTTGATCGCCTCCACCATTTTAGCCATTGCGGCCTGAAGTACCCCTGTCTCATCCTTGGCGGTGGTGTCGAGCTGCACCTCGGTGTTGCCCGCAGCAATCCGGTGGGCCGCCTCCACGCAGGCCGCGATTGGCCTTGCGATGGAACGGGTGATGAACCAGGCCAGTGCCCCACCCAGCAACAGGGCAATGATCCCCATGCTCAGAATGAGCCGCCGGGTGAAACCGGCCAGTTCATCCGCGTCCGCGCCAACCCGTTCCACCTCCTTGGCCTGGTAATGTCCCATGTCCTCAAGCGCCTTGAAATAGGCGGTCTGCGCCTCCCTGAATCTGCCGAACAGCGCGGTGGCGGCCTCCTTTGTCTTCCCTTGGTGCAACATGTCCAGCATGAGGGCAAGCTGTTCCTTATGGGCCTTTCTGGCCTCGATCACAGTGCTGAGATATCCCTTTCCCGTATCCGAGGAAACAACCTCTTGGAGCTGGCCAAGATCCTTGGTGATCTTTTCCTGCATTTCACTGATGCGGCTGCCTTCTTTTTTAATGGTTTCTCCATCGGGTTGGATAATCATATTGCGCAGAGCTCTGGCGATGACGTTGGCATCTTCATGCAAGTCCGTCAACAGCTCCACTTTCTGGAACTTGTCATGCACCACCCCCATGATCAACGCATCCAGCCTGCTGACATTGAGATAGCCCACCATCGCCACCGCCGCTAGCAAAAGCAGCACACAGCCGAAAGCCGTATTCAATCTTTGTCCGATATTCAGGTTCTTCAGCATACGCCGCCCCCCATGTTGCACGAAATGATTCGTAAAAAAAAGCCCCGAGAGGGGCAATCAAAAACCGTGAACTCGGAACACCTCCGCCCTTTGGCGGAACGATGCTTCATGTAGGTGCAAACACCTACATGATCATGCTATGAAAATTTAGAAGGGAATGTCAAACACAAAGAATGCGGAATAATCCTGGACAAGCTCCACAGACAACTAGGAATGCATGACAGCAAGGGAAAGACAGCGTTGACCTTCCTCAAGACGACCATGCTTGAGACAGCCGTTCCCGTAGAGCACGGCCTTGCGGACCAGCTCCTCGCGGGCAAGACGAGATTGAGTGGAGGTGAGGGGGGAGAAGGAAAGAAGCTTTTCCAGAGCTTGGATGCGGAAACGGTCCATCCCGGTTTGAAACTGGACCGACACCTGATCCGACCTGCCGCCATGCTTGGCGGTCAGCGGCGTATCGAGCAGAAGAAAGGGATGCGCGACACTGGCACGGAGCCAGAATTCGTAATCCTCGCAGCAAGGAAGGCTTTCGTCGAACAGACCGATCCGCTCGAACAACTCCCGCCGGGCCATGACGGTGGACATCCCCACCATGCAGAGGGCAAGATTGCGGGCAAAGATATCGCCGCCCTCCTTGGTGTGCCGTTTCTTCTGGTTGAGAAGTTGGCCGTTGCGGAACCAGGTTTCCTGTGTGTGGGAGATGAGCAGGTCCGGCTGCGCCTCCATGGCGGCGGTCTGGAGGGCCAGCTTGTTGCTGGTAAACCGGTCGTCGGAATCGAGAAAGGCAAGGAGGGGATGGCGGGCAGCCCTGATCCCGGCATTTCTGGCGGCAGCCGGGCCACGGTTTTCCTGGTGCAGGGAGATAAGGACCTTGCCGTAGGAAGCAAGCAGCGGTTGGGTTTCGTCGATGGAACCGTCGTCCACCACGATGAGTTCGAAGTTGGTATAGGACTGACCGAGGACCGAATCAATGGCCTGGGCCAGAAGGCCGGCCCGGTTATGGGTGGGGATGATGATCGAGACTGGGGTGGTTGGTGAAGGCATCAATCAATATACAACAATTCCCCGGAATGTTCGACAATCTCGGCCCCGCTCTCAAGATGCCGGAGGATGATGCCGCCGTCCGGGGCAAGGCCCAACACCTCCGCCCGATACTGGGGCTGCTGCTGGACATCAAAACCGAACCAGACCCGACGGCCCACGGTGTCGCTCAACTCTCGCCAGGCACCAAGCAGCAGGCTCTCTGGCAGGTGGGCCCCGGAACCGTCGTCCGCAGCCAACCGTTGGGCCTCATCATAGCAGAGCAGGCCGAAAGACCAGGCAAACTTGGCCAGCAATCGGGCACCAAAACCAGTCAAATCGGTGTCGTGCCCAAGAATCTCCTTCATGGAGACAGCAGAAGCGCCGAGCTCGGGAGGAAAGGCCAGGTTGTTGATGTTGATCCCCACCCCGATCAGGACATATTCCTCACCATGGATGGCACTGGTAAACGATTCGCAGAGCACCCCGCAGATCTTGCGCCCTGCCACATGCACATCATTAACCCACTTAAGACGCGCATCGATACCATAACTCCGCACCGCCTCGCAGCAGGCCATACCGGCGGCGAGGGGATAAAGGCGCATGCTCTCGGGCAGCAAGGTGTTGGCCATGACCAGGGTCAACCAGAGTCCACCGACCGGCGCGTGCCAGGAGCGCTGGAACCGGCCGCGACCATCGCTGAGTTCATCGGCAAGAAAGACCATACCGCTGGGACAGGACTGACCGCGAGCCTCATCCTCGCTGATCCGCTGCCGGGCAAGGGGCATCAACCGTTCGGCCTGGGGCAGGTGCTGGATGGTGCTACCCACCGGCGCACCATAGCGGTAGACGGCATGGACGACCTCGGACGGATAATGGAGCAGACGGGAAGGAATCTCCTCGGCGGAGATAAGTTGCTGAACGGATTGGAAGAAAAGAGGCGCGATCATTGGTTACTATCTGGCTAACTCAAAGCACAGGCTCAAACACCCCCGAAAGAGTAACCGTTCAGCAGTGCCACAGATGCGCGAAAGAGGCCGGCGAAGTGTGCTGGTGCACACGAGCCGGCCGATGACAAAGCAGATGTGGTGCTGCTGGGCGGTTACTCCCATTCAGCTTTCACGCGGGTGATAATCCTCTGAATCATGGGCAGCTTCTCCTGGGAACAGATGCCCAGCAGCGGCTCGCCCTGGGACACGCTGACCCCCGGCTGAAAATACACGGAATGGATGATCCCCGGCTCCCCGGCATAGTAGACCGGGGTATCGCGTTTCATCAGAGACATGGTGAGGATCTCATCGCCGGGCTTGATGGAGACCCCCCGCTGGCCGTGCTTGTCGATCTTGGCCTGCAGGTCGAGGGAGAAAAAATACTTGGCCCGCTCGGGCGCATTGAAGGGCTCCAATACCTGACGGAGAATATTCTCAATGATTTCACGCTTTTTCAACGGATGGCGGATGGTGAGAATCTTCTCCCCAGCCTCGACAAACTGGCCTTCCAGGTCGCTGCGGATAAAGGAAACCACCCCGTTGCTCGAAGAAAAGATCTTCTTCTGGTTCCCCTCCCGCAGCATTTCATAGAGCAGGGTGCCCCGGATATGGTGCCACTCGCCGGACGGCCCTTCCACCTCGGCCTCTTCCTTCACCCGGAAACGGACCTGGCCGGTATGGGCAGTGCGCACGTCCAGATAATCAAAAGGATCGGACCGATACTGGCCAATTATTGCGTCGAAATCTATCTCGTCAGTCATCGCACACCGTTGTGAATTAGCTGTTAACTGTCAGCTTACCTGTAATACAGATTTCCGCCGCCCATGGTCAGCAGGGACTTATGGAGATTGCGCCGGAACTCCCGACGGTCCCAAATGCCCTGAATGTGCCCACGTTGCAGGGCATTGCGGGCGTTATGGTAATCGGGCGGGATATCCTCGCCGGTGGTGTCCCGGATAACCCGGGGTCCGGCAAAACCGACCCGGCTGGAACGGATGGCAAACTGATACGGCGAACAGCCGAGAAAACTTGCCACCGGCCCGGCATAGGAATTGTTGTCGTAGACCACGATATACAAGCCGCCCGAATCGATGTATTCCCGCACCGCCATGGTGCACTTGGGCATCTGTACCACGCCCAAGGTTCCCTCGTGGATGCGGATGCCGCCGGTGGTGTGCACATAGGCAAGAAAGGGGCGCCGTTTCAGCTTGGCGGATTCACAGGCCCGCACGAATTTCTCGCCCTCGGCTGCCCCGACGGTGCCGTTTCTGAAATCGCTGTACAGCATGGCCACCACCAAATCAACGCCCATAACCCTGGCATCGAAGGTGATGATCCCGCTTTTCCGGCCGGTTTTGGCGATGGCGGATTGCAATTTCTTTTCAAAGCCCGGATAGGTCAGGGGATTGCCCGCGCAGACCCCGACATTGAATTCCCGGATGGAATCCGGATCAAAAAGATGCTTGAGATACCATTGATATTCCAGAGGAAAATGGTGGCCGCAATTTTCGCAGACCCCTCCGAATTCGCCATACAGGTCGGGGACCCAGAGATCCTTGCACCCCTGTTTTTCAGCATTAGGGCAGGTCACCGTCCGGTCCTCGTTGGCTAACGGGCTGGTATAGATATCCCCGAACTCGATGGGATCTTCCCCGCCACCGCTCCCGGACACAGGAGGCTTCCCAGGCCGAATCCCTTGTTTTTTCGAAATAAAATCGTAGGCCGCGGTGATCGGCGAGGAAACCTGCTTGAGTAGCACGGAACCCTCGCCGGACACATCCTGAAAAACCTTTTTCACATGCTTCTGCTGACTCTTCAGCAAGTCATAGCGGAAGGTGTAATACAGTTTGGCGATACTCTTTTTTGCCTTCTGACAGAAAGCGGAACAAGCCGAACTCTCTTCGGAATAGGCCTTGCACGACATGGCCCGATATTTTTTCGAGCGGAGGCTGAGCAGCCGTTTGACCTCATCCTCATTGAGATCCCAGGAGATCTCGATATGCGGTTCTTCAACGACCTGCTCTTCCGCCTTCTTCATCGTCAATTCATAGGCACGAAAAGCCCTGAGGCTCTTGGTTTTCAGCACGACCTCGTCGGTGGCCCGGATGATCTCGCTCTTGAGCTGCCGGAAAAAACCGAAGTCGTCGCGCTTGGCGCCCAGGGGCGGCTCGTAGACAATCCGGTCGATGGTCCCGAGCTTGAGGTTTTCTGCCGCCGTGATGTGCAGATTCTTGGCGCAGGCCTCCACCAGCTCCTTGGGCATCTTCTCGCCCTCGCGAATCTTGCCCTCGATGGCGGCTGCGCCTTCCGGAGAGATAACCGAGTAGTAGCCGTGGGAAAACATCAGCCGGGCATCGGTCATGCCCACGGCCTCTGCCCCGCCGGAGCCGCCTTCCGAGGTGACGGAAATCATCGGCACCCGCAGCTTGGCCATGGCGTAGAGATTCCGCGCGATCTGCTGGCCGGCTCCGGGATAATCCTCCACCGGGAAAGAACCGGGGGTGAAGATATAAAAATGGATGGGGATGCCTTCGGTTTCGGCCACCTTCATGTAACGGAGGGCCTTTTCGTTGCCCCAAGGCTTGCTGCAGCCGCCGTTGCGGTATTCCTCGCCATGCCCCTTCTCGTGGCCGATGACCATGACCTGCTGCATCACCGACTTGTTTTTCACCCGCCGCATGATGCTCGCCCTGGCCGCGACCATGGAGGGATCGATGCTGACCTCCTCGGCACCGCCGAGTTCGGTGTAATCCTCGTAGACATTTTCCAGGATGTCTTTCAGGGAAAACCGATGGGGATTGCGGACAATGCGCACCCGGTCCATGGAGCTCAAGGTCTCTTCGCAGCGACCCTCCAGAAAGGAGAGAGACTCCTCAAAGGCCCTGATCTCCTCGGCCAACTGGTCTTCCGTGTATTCGTAAAATTTGTCGTGCACGGTGGCAAATTTTTCGCGCAGGCCGGAGAGGTTGCCCCATTCCACGCCATCCTTGATCTGACTCAGATAGCTGGTGCGTTCTTCTACCTTGAGCAGCCGTTTTCGTAAATCTTCCATAAAGTAATTACCTGCGCCGTTTAAACTGCTGACTCATCAAAAGGTGAGCAATCGGGCTATGTTTTCCTGAAGATAGGGAAGGTTGGTCATGATCTGGCCACCCGCAGCATTGCTGCCTTCGATGGCCACTTCGGCCAGAAATTTCCGCCCCCTTTCCTTGGCTTCCTCCATGGTGTCGCCCCAAACCAGGGCCAGGGCCAGGTTGGGATCGTACTCGCTGGGGATCGCATAGGAGCGGTCGGTGGGCACATGGCTGTAAACCGCGGACCAGTCGTACTTCGGGTAGGAGAACTTGGAGATCGTCCCGATCCAGGGAGCAAAGCCCCGGGCGGTGTCTTCCGCGACGATCCGGAACTCGATGCTCGCGCCCCGGGAGGCGATATCGCTCTGGCTGTACCCCATCTTGTCGCCCAGAGCCAGACGGATCTGTTCGCGGATCAGGTTGGGATGCTTGTTATTGATGTAGCTGACCCGGGCGGAGACATCGTTTTCCACCTGGATTCTGGTGTTGACCTCAAGAAGATAGGGCTGGCCGTCCCGGGTGACGATCCACTCCCAGGTGCCGACATTGTCGTAACGGACGTGGGCGGCAAGCTTGAGCGAGTACTCCACCACCTTGTCCAGCACCTCCTGTCCGTTAAAATCGTAGGTGAAACAGGAGTTGTCGAAACCGGGCGCGGCCTCCAGCCGCTTCTGGCGGCCGGTGCTCTGGATGGTGCAGTTCCGGGTGCCGAAATGCACCCGCTCGCCGTGCCGGCTGCACACCAGCTGCACCTCAAGATGGTTGAAGTCGCGGATCCGCTGCTCGATGAGCACCCCGCCGTCGCCGAACTGCCGTTTGGCATAGTTCTGGACCTGGCGGTAGATGCGGCGGAACTGCTCGATCTGGTAGACCTCTTCGATCCCCATGCCGCCGCCGCCTGCGGCGGCCTTGACCAGAATGGAGGGAGTCTTGATCGTCTGGCTGTCCTGGGTTTCGAGAAGATGGAGGGCGATATCCTCGGCCTCCATCTCATTATAGATGGGGCCGTCGGTGCCGGGGATGGTCGGGATACCAAGCCGGTTAGCAACCCGCTTGGTATTGATCTTGTCGCCAAGATCCTTGACCACTTCCCATTTCGGGCCGATGAAGGTCAGGGGCCGGTTGCGGATCGTGACCCGCCGGGCAAAACGGAAGTCCTCGGAGAAAAAACCGTAGCCGGGATGGATGGCGGTGCAATTGGTGTGATCCGCCACGGAAAGAATATCGTTGGGATCGGTATAGGCCGATACCCGCCAGGCCCGGCGAACATTGCTCTGGCTGTCCAGGTTGCGGCGCACATGTTCGGATTCTTCATCCGCTGCGGTGTAGATCACCGTGTAATCAAGGCCCAGATCTTGACAGGCCTCCATGATCCGCAGGGCAATCTCGCCCCGGTTTGCAATCAGAACTTTGTCTTTCAAGCGAATCCTCGATATCGGTTGCGGGGCAGGCTGCACCGTTTACCATATCCCCATAAAACAAAAGGAAAAAAAGAGAACGATCACTCCACCGTTTCCGTCGTTTCCATTTTTTAATTTCTACTAATTTTTATGGCAAATGAAAAGGATGAATTCCGATGGTCTCATAACAATGGGGGGGGATGAAAAGCACCGACAAGGCAGTTGAGCCTTATTGCGACTGCCTCAATACTCCCCGGAGAAAAAGCCCTCTATCTCGTGAAGCGCATTCTGTTGAAACAGCATGGTGTTCTATGGTATAAAGAACCTGTTTTTGAATTCTTCGCCATGGAAGACATATTTTCCATGGTCAAAGTGTGGCCCTTATACCGATTTTAAAGATAAACGTCAATTTTTTTTCTTGACACCCCCGGCTATTTCCTTTAGCCAATGGGTGTTGCGACCGATCCACAAACATTTCTTCACCGGGCAACACTCCCCTGGTTCATCATCAACGGTGCGCCAGGTTCATTGTCATACCACATAGGACTCTTACCCCTGCATGGACACATCTGCCCCGGACACCGGCAACTCGCCTTTCAAGCGCATCCTCAATTTTTTCGGCATCAACCGCTCCCCGGACACCACCGAAGACATCGAACAAGAAATCCAGGAACTCCTCGATGACGGCGAAGAACAGGGGTTGATCACCCGCGAGGAAGGGGAGATGATCAGCTCCATTCTCGAATTGCGGGATACCCTGGTCCGCGAGATCATGACCCCCCGAAGCGACATGGTCAGCGCCGAGGCCAAGGTCTCG
>Ga0172379_10011681_pt1 | contig 10395 bp, 8 predicted proteins | sample GrowelOW334metaG_FD_119756 | JGI IMG/M metagenome (GOLD analysis project Ga0172379, IMG submission 119756) | Groundwater microbial communities from an aquifer near a municipal landfill in Southern Ontario, Canada - Groundwater well OW334 metaG | ecosystem: Environmental > Aquatic > Deep...
AGCCGACGATGCCGAGCGCGGCGCGGATGTGGGAGTTGAGCCGGACCGACTTGGCCGAGCGGGAGAAGACGCCGCCGCCCTCGGAGATCAGGCTCTTGTCGTAGTCCTGCCAGCTGGAGCGAGGCAGCTCGAAGAGCCGCCGGCGCTCGGCGTAGGACGCCGCGGCGTCGGGCTCGGGGTCCAGGAAGATGTCGCGGTGGTCGAAGGCCGCAACCAGGCGGGTGTGCTCGGAGCTGAGCAACCCGTTGCCGAACACGTCGCCGGACATGTCACCGATGCCGACGCAGGTGTGGTCCTCGGTCTGGCAGTCGACGCCCATCTCCCGGAAGTGACGGCGCACGGACACCCAGGCGCCGCGGGCCGTGATCCCCATGGCCTTGTGGTCGTAGCCCACCGAGCCGCCGCTCGCGAACGCGTCGCCCAGCCAGAAGCCGTAGTCCTGGGCGACGCCGTTGGCGATGTCGGAGAACGTCGCCGTGCCCTTGTCTGCGGCCACCACCAGGTAGGAGTCGTCGCCGTCGTGACGCACCACCCGGTCCGGGGGCACGGTCGAGCCCTCGACCAGGTTGTCGGTGATGTCGAGCAGTCCGGAGACGAACGTCTTGTAGCAGGCGACGCCCTCGGCCATCCAGGCCTCGCGGTCGACGCGCTGGCCCGGGACCTGGGCCGGCAGCTGCTTGCAGAAGAACCCGCCCTTGGCGCCCACCGGCACGATCACGGTGTTCTTGACCATCTGCGCCTTGACCAGCCCCAGCACCTCGGTGCGGAAGTCGTCGCGCCGGTCGGACCAGCGCAGGCCGCCGCGGGCGACCGCGCCGAAGCGGAGGTGCACGCCCTCGACCCGCGGCGAGTAGACGAAGATCTCGAACTTCGGCCGCGGCTCGGGCAGGTCGGGGATGGCGGACGGCTCCAGCTTGAACGACATGTAGGCGTGCGGCCGCCCCTGGTCGTCGGCCTGGAAGTAGTTGGTGCGCAGCGTCGCCTTGACGTGGGTCAGGTAGGACCGCAGGATCCGGTCGTGGTCCAGGCTGACCACGTCGTCGAGCGCCCGGACGATCCGCTGCTGGACCTCGTCGGCGCGTGCGGTCCGCGCCTCGGCGGCCGCCGCGAGGCCGTTGGCGCCGGGGTCGAACCGCGCCTCGAAGAGCCGCACGAGGAGCCGGGTGATGTCGACGTTGCTGCGCAGGGCGCCCTCGATGTAGTCGAGGGCGAACGGCGACCCGCCCTGGCGCATGTACTTGGCGTAGGCGCGCAGCACCGTGGCCTGGCGCCAGGTGAGACCAGCGCCGAGGACCAGGGAGTTGAACCCGTCGATCTCGTTGTAGCCGTTCCACACGGCGCGCAGTGCGTCCTGGAACAGGTCACGGGCATCCGAGGGGAGCGCCCGCCCGTAGCGCAGCCCGAACTCGTAGATGTAGGACGTCCGCTCGAGACCGGCCAGCTCGTAGGGGCGCTCGTCGACGACCTCGACACCCATCGAGGAGAGCATCGGCAGCACCTCGGACAGCGACAGCGGCTCACCGATGCGGAACATCTTGAGCCGGGCCTCCCCGCGCCCGGCGTCGAGCTCCTCGTAGAGCGACAGGTCGATGCCCTCGTCGCCCGGGATCGCCTCCAGGCGACCGAGGTCGATCGCGGCGGTGCGGGACGAGAAGTCCTCCTTGAAGGCCTCGGGGAAGGAGTCGACGTAGCGCCGGCCGAGGCTCAGGCCGACCTCTTCGCCGTGCTCCGCGATGACGGCCGAGATGAAGTCGTCGCGCCAGGACCTGGACGCCTCCGACAGCCGCCGCTCGAGGTCCTGGGTGTCGATGACGTCGGGGATCGGCTGCCCCTTGGGCATGTGCACGACGAAGTGCACCCGCGCCGTGGTCGACTCGTTGATCCGCACCGTGAACTCGACGGACTCACCGCCGAGGCGCACCTTGAGGATCTGGGCGAAACGCTCGCGGACGCCGGTGTTGTAGCGGTCGCGGGGCAGGTAGACGAGGACCGAGACGTAACGGCCGTAGGTGTCGCCCCGCAGCAGGATCCGCAGGCCACGGCGCTCCCGGGCCACCATCGCCGCCTCAGCCATCGGGGCCAGCTCGTCGACCGGGGTGTGGAAGAGCTCGTCGCGCGGGTAGTTCTCGAGGGTGTCCATCAGCGCCTTGCCGGCGTGGCTGCGCGGGTCGAAGCCGCTGTGCCGCAGCACCGCCTCGACCTTCTCGCGGATCAGCGGGATCCGCTGCAGCGACTCGGTGTAGGCCGAGCTGGAGAAGAGCCCGAGGAAGCGCCGCTCCCCATTGACCTCGCCGTCGGGGCCGAACGTCTTGACGCCGACGTAGTCCAGGTAGGCGGGGCGGTGCACGGTGGCGCGCGAGTTGGCCTTGGCCAGGACCAGCAGGGTCTTCTCGCGGGCCTTGGCCTTGACCAGGTCGGGCAGCCGACCGAACGAGGCCGACATCTCCTGGTCGGCGCGCAGGATGCCGAGGCCCGTGCCGGGCGCGGCACGGAGCACGTCCTCCTCCCGGCCGTGGATGGTGGTGCGCTCGAGTGCGTACTCGCGGTAGCCGAGGAACGTGAAGTGCTCGTCGGCCAGCCACTCCAGCAACGCGGCCGCCTGCCGGAGCTCGTCGGTCGGCAGCGGCGGGGGGTCGGACTCGAGGCCGGCGATGATGTCGCTGACCTTGGCCAGCATCTTGTCCCAGTCCTCGCTCGACTCCCGGACGTCACGCAGCACCCGCTGGATGTCGTCGACGATCGCGCCCAGGTCGTCGCCCTCGCGGATCCGGTCGATCTCGACGTGCATCCACGACTCGCGCACCCGGCCCTCGGTCGGCTGCACCAAGCCGTCGTCGACGACGCCGACCTCCTGGAGGGTGCCCGTGATGTTGCGCACGACGTCGTAGCGGGGGTGGATCACGAGGTGTACGCCGCGCAGCTGGCGGGAGAGCTCCATGGTCAGCGAGTCCACGAGGAACGGCATGTCGTCGACGACCACCTCGACGACGGAGTGCCCGCCGGCGGACCACCCGTGCTCGCTCAGCGTGGGTGTGAAGACCCGGACCTTGGCGGTGCCCTGCGGGCGGTCCGCAGCCAGCTTGTAGTGCGAGGCCAGCACGCCGAAGAGGTCGACGTCGTTGCGCTCGACGATGTCCTCGGGGGCGACGTGACGGAAGTAGGCCCGTAGCAGCGCGTCGACCCGGTCGTGCGGGGGTCCGCCGTGGCCCGTCCCGTGCCGGGCCAGGTCGATGGCCTGGTCGAGGAGGTCAGCCTTGTGCACATCCTGCGTCGTCATTGACACCCCCTGACAGTAGGACCCTCGATGCCCCACCGACAACAGGGGTCACAGGTCACTGCGTAGGCTCCACAGCAACGGGTAGTACTGCAGGGGGAGCCGGCTGCGCAGGTAGGTCGAACCGCTGGAGCCGCCGGTGCCGGACTTGGCGCCGATCATCCGCTCGACCATCACCACGTGCCGGGCCCGCCAGCTCGCGGCCAGCTCGTCGTGCTGCAGCAGGGCCTCGCCCAGCGCCCACACCGCGGCGTACTGGGAACGGTCGTGGGCGACCATGCGCATGGAGGCCGAGACCTCCTCCTCGGAGCCCGCTGCGAGGCCGTTGGCGCGCAGCACGTCCAGGAAGGCGTCCCACAGCGTCGGCTCCTCCAGGCGCGTCCTCAGACGCTGCTGCTCCGCCTCGGTCAGGCCGCGGAAGCGCTCGACGTACGTCGCGTCCTTGGCGCCGGAGAGGAACTCCAGCTCCCGGAACTGCACCGACTGGAAGCCGCTGGCCGGGGCCAGCCGCTGTCGGAACTCCAGGAAGTCCTGCGGGGTCATCGTCTCCAGCACGTCGACCTGCTGCACCAGCACCCGCTCGATCACGTGCACCCGCTGCAGCAGGTGCTGGGCCCACCACACCTTCCCGCCGCTCATCGCGTCGCGGGCGGCGCCGACCTCATGCAGGAGCTGCTTGAACCACAGCTCGTAGACCTGGTGGATGGTGATGAACAACAGCTCGTCGTGCGCCGGGGGGTCGGACTCGAGGTGCTGGGCGTCCAGCAGCTGGCCCAGGCGCAGGTAGCTGCCGTAGGTGAGCTGCGCTCCCTGCTCACCGAAGGACACGAACGCTTCGTCGGGGCTCTGGTCGGTGGTCACAGTCGCCCACTCAACCACGTCGCGGTGCATGATGTGCGCCATGAAGTTCCGCACCGAGCTGTCCTACGACGCTCCCCCCGCCGACGTGTTCGCCATGCTGTCCGACCCCGCCTTCCGGGAGCGGGTCTGTGAGGCGCAGGAGACCGTTTCGCACCACGTGACGGTGGAGATGGCCGGCGCGGGGATGACTGTGACCGTCGAGACCGAGCAGAACACCGCCGGGCTGCCGTCGATCGCCAAGAAGATCGTCGGCGACACCACCCGGGCGATCCTCAAGGAGACCTGGAAGGACGGCTCGGGCGGGAGCGTCGAGATCACCGCCCCGGGCAAGCCGACGGGCGCGGCTGGCACGGTGCGCCTGGTCGAGGCGGGCTCGGGCACGAGCGAGGTCGTCGAGCTCGACGTCAAGGTCAAGGTGCCGCTGATCGGCGGCAAGCTCGAGCAGCTGATGGCCGGCACCATCCAGGAGGCGTACGACGTGGAGCAGACCGTCGGCCGCGAGTGGCTGGCCGGCTCGAGGTGAGCCGTCGGCTGCTCCACGAGCTGACCTACGACGCGCCCGCGACCGAGGTCGCGGCGATGCTCGCCGACCCCGAGTTCCGCAGGGAGGTCTGCGCCGCCCAGCGGGTGACCCGGGTGGACGTGTCGGTCCATCGCGACGGCGAGCACCTCGAGGTCGTCATCGACCAGTGGCAGCACACCGCCGGCGTACCGGCGTTCGCGACGAGGTTCGTGGGCGAGGAGACCAACGTCATCCAGGCCGAGTCGTGGGCCACCCCGTTGCTCGGCGACATCGTGGTCACGCTCCCCGGCAAGCCCGGCGACATCCGGGGCACGGCGCGGATCACCGAGTCCGGCGGCGTCACCACCGAGACCGTCGACCTCACGATCAAGGTCGGTATCCCGCTGCTCGGAGGCAAGCTCGAGTCGCTGCTCAGCGGCCTCATGGCCAAAGCGCTCGTGGCCGAGAACCGCGTCGGGCGCGACTACCTCTCGCGCTGAGAGTCCGGCGCCGGCTCCTGCTCCACTTCCTGCGCCAGCGCTTGCTCCTGCTCCTGCTCGGCGGCCAGGTCGTGGCGACGCCGTACGACGATCACGATGCCGAGCACGATGAACGGCCCGAAGGCGAGCACCAGTGTCAGTGCCTGCTCGATCGGGTGGAGCGAGCCGAGGTGCATCGGGACGACGTTCATCGCGGTCGATTCTCCACCCCCCGCCGAACGGGCAGTACCCCACCCCGGCCACTGACCCGTCAGAAACTTCGTGACGGGTCAGCCCATGTAGGGGTAGCGGTAGTCGGTCGGCGGCACGAACGTCTCCTTGATCGAGCGCGGCGACGTCCAGCGCAGCAGGTTGATCGCCGCGCCGGCCTTGTCGTTGGTGCCGCTGGCCCGGCCGCCACCGAAGGGCTGCTGGCCGACGACGGCACCCGTGGGCTTGTCGTTGATGTAGAAGTTGCCGGCCGCGAAGCGCAGCGCGCTCTGGGCCCAGGCCACGACCTGTCGGTCGCGGGCGATCACGGCGCCGGTCAGCGCGTAGGGCGCGAACGACTCGAGCTGGGTGACCACCTTCTCGAAGTCCCCGTCCTCGAAGACGTGCACGGCGAGGATCGGCCCGAAGTACTCGGTGGCGAACATCTGGTCGGTCGGGTCGGTCGACTCCACGACCGTGGGCCGCACGAAGTAGCCGACGGAGTCGTCGACCTGCCCGCCGGCGAGCACCGTGAGGTTCTTCTGACGCTTGGCGCGGGCGATCGCCGCCTTGTGCTTGGCGAACGCCCGGTCGTCGATGACGGCGCCCATGAAGTTGGAGAAGTTGGTGACGTCGCCCACCGCGATCGCCTCGACCTCCGCCAGGAACTCGTCCTTCATCTTGTCCCAGACCGAGCGGGCGACGTAGGCGCGGGAGGCGGCCGAGCACTTCTGGCCCTGGTACTCGAAGGCGCCCCGGATCAGCGCGGTGCGTACGACGTCGGGGTCGGCCGAGGCATGCGCGACGACGAAGTCCTTGCCACCGGTCTCGCCCACGATCCGCGGGTAGGCGCGGTAGCCCGCGATGTTCTCGCCGACCGTGCCCCACAGCGACTGGAAGACCGGGGTCGAGCCCGTGAAGTGGATGCCGGCCAGGTCGGGGTGGGTCATCGTGACCTGGGAGACCTCCCGGCCGTGGCCAGGGAGCATGTTGATCACGCCCGGCGGCATCCCCGCCTCCTCGAGCAGCTCCATGGTCAGCGAGGCGGCCAGCTGCTGGGTCGGCGACGGCTTCCAGATGACGGTGTTGCCCATCAGCGCCGGAGCGGTCGGAAGGTTGCCGGCGATGGCGGTGAAGTTGAACGGCGTGATCGCGTAGACGAAGCCCTCGAGGGGGCGGTGGTCGGCGCGGTTCCAGATGCCGGGGCTGTTGGCGATCGGCTGGTCGGCCAGGATCTGCTTGGCGTAGTGGACGTTGAAGCGCCAGAAGTCGATCAGCTCGCACGCCGCGTCGATCTCGGCCTGGAAGGCCGTCTTCGACTGGCCGAGCATGGTCGCGGCGTTGACCCGCTGGCGCCACGGTCCGGCCAGCAGGTCGGCGGCCTTGAGCAGGATCGCGCAGCGGTCGTCCATGCTCATCGCGGCCCAGTCGGGGGCCGCCTTGGCGGCGGCCTTGACGGCGGCCTGGGCGTCGGCCTGCGTGGAGCCCTTCATGACGCCGAGCACGTGCTGGTGGTCGTGGGGCTGCACGACCTTGATCTCCTCGCCGCCTCCCGACCGCTTGCGTCCCCCGATGTGGGCTCGCAGCGTCACCTGCTTGCGCTCCTGGCGCTCGAGCTCGGCGACGAGTGCGGCCCGTTCGGGGCTGCCCGGCGCGTAGGTCAGGTTCGGCTCGTTGGTGGGGGCCGGCGGGTAGGAGATGGCGTCCATGCTCGGATGTTGTCACCCGGCGGTCGGGTTGTCGAAAGGGCCCCGGGAGGTCGTCAGACCAGGCCGTGGATCTCCTGGGTCGCGAACCACGCGAGGTCGTCGTCGGGGTCGGTGAAGTCGGTGACGTCGGCGTGGGCGGCGACGACCAGGCGCAGCGGGATCGGTGCGTCCTCGCCGGCGACCTCGGCCACGACCACCACCCGGCGCCCGGCCCCGCCGATCAGCTCGGCGGACTCGTCGGCGGCGGCCATCAACGCGGCGTACTCCGACTCCTCGTCGTCGTCAGCGGCGATGATCGCGTCGGCCGGCCAGGGGACGGTGTCCGCCGCGAGCCACTCGGCCAGCAGGCCGAGCGAGGAGGGCACGTAGACGCGCACGGGGTCAGGGCTTCTTCGTGACGCGCTTGCGCCCGCGAGGAGCGCGCACGCGCGACCCGCTGGAGGCGTCCAGCAGCTCGTCGAGCGACTCCTGGAGGCACACGCCGAGCAGGTCGGCGTCGGGAAGCTGGACCCGGTCCGCGGTGATGCCGTAGAACACCCGGCCGTCGTACGACGTCACGCCGATCGCCAGCGGGTGGCCGGGCAGCAGCGGGGGCACCGGGTAGCTGCTCACCATCCGGGCGCCCGCGGCGTAGAGCGGGGACTGCGGCCCCGGGACGTTGGTGACGTTGAGCTGGTAGCCACGCCGCTCGGTGGCGGCGACCCGCGAGCCGATCGCGTGGAAGGTCGTCGGTGCGAAGCCGGCGATCCCGGCCAGCCGGTTGGCGGCCACGCCGCGGCCGGTCGCCTGGTGCGCCTGGAACGAGTAGGACACCTGGTGCAGGCGGACCAGCGGGCTCGGCTCGCCGACCGGCAGGTCGACGAAGTGGGCCGCGATCTGGCTGCCCAGCGAGGTCGCCTCGAGCTCGGAGTCGATCACCGACACGGGAACGACCGCACGGATCTGACGGATCCCCCCGAGCGACTCGGCGCGGGCCATCAGCCAGGCACGGAGCCCGCCGGCGACCGTGGCCAGGATGACGTCGTTGACGGTGCCGCCGTGGACCGTGCGGATCTTGCGGTAGTCGGCGAGCGGGGTGTCCACGGTGACCACCCGGCGCTGCTGAGAGATCTCGCCGGAGATCGGCGACTCCTTCACCGGGCGGCGTCCGCTCAGCGCGTTGACCACGCGGCGGGTGCGCTCGGCCGCGGCGCCGGCGTTGCGCAGGGCGGAGCCGGTCTGGCTGCGCAGCGTGTCGACCAGCGTCTCCGGCTCGGTCAGCGAGTCCTTGACCGCCCCGGCGACCAGGCCGAGCGGTGAGGGCGAGCGCTGGGCGTGCCAGTCGTCGGACTCCATCGACTTGGGGGTGGGGCTGGCGTCGAGCAGCACCTGGCCGAGGTCGACCGTCTCCACCCCGTCGACCAGCGCCTGGTGGGTCTTGGAGAGCAGCGCGACCCGTCCATCCTCGAGCCCCTCGACGAAGTAGATCTCCCACAGCGGCCGGGCACGGTCGAGCGGGCGCGACACGATCCGCGACACCAGCTCACGCAGCTGGTCCATGGAGCCGGGACGCGGGAGCGCGGAGCGGCGGACGTGGTAGCCGAGGTCGAACTGGTCGTCGTCGACCCACACGGGGTTGGCGAGCCGGCCCGGGACGCTCTGCAGGCGCTGGCGGTAGCGCGGCACGAACGAGATCCGGTCCTGGATCAGCGTGAGCAGGTGCTCGTGGTCGAAACCCGACTCACCCGGCTCGAAGATCTCGATCGTGGCGTTGTGCATCGGGGTCTGCGGGGTCTCCTCGGACAGGAAGGCGAGATCCCGCGGACGCAGCCGCTCGCTCATGTGACGTTCCTTCCACGCTGGATCAACCACCATGGACCCCCACAGCCCACGCTTTGCCCCGCATGGGATTCTGACAGAGTTGTGCCGAAGTCGTGGCACCGACCACCCAGCGATAGGAATCGACACCATGCGCCGACACTTGGCGACCATGACCGTCCTCGTCTCGACGCTCGGTTTCCTCGCCGCCTGCGGCGACGACGAGCCCTCCGGCAACGACACCGGCAGCGAGACCGAGACCATCGAGATCACGTTCAGCGAGGGCACCGTGACGCCCAGCGGTGAGCGGATCAAGGTCGGCGTCGACCAGCCGATCGACCTCGTGGTCGAGGCCGACGAGCCGGGCGCGATCCACGTGCACTCCGATCCGGAGCAGCAGTTCGACTACTCCGCCGGCACCACAACGCTTCCGCTCGTCATCGACAAGCCCGGTGTCGTCGAGGTCGAGTCCCACGGCCTCGAGCAGGTCATCGTCCAGCTCGAAGTCAGCTGAGGCAGCGCGTGCCCGACGTACCTGTGGGCGACAGCGCCTTCGCGCACGGCATCGGCGGACCCGGCAACCTCCCGATCTCGCCGTCTCTCGCGATCGCCGGTGCCGTCGCGGCGCTGGTCGTCTCCTTCACCGTGCTCGCAGTCGCCTGGCGCACGCCGCGCTACGACGAGGCCACGAGCGGGCGACCTGCCCCCGCCTGGTTGGACTCGCTGGTCGCCTCCACGGGTTGGCGGGTCGCCCTGCGGGTGGCGGGCTTCGTGGTGTTCGCCTACGCCGTGATGGTCGCCGTGCTCGGTGAGGACGCTCTGACGAACCCGTTCTTCGGCATCGTCTTCGTCTGGTGGTGGGTCGGGCTGGTCCCGCTCTCGCTGCTGTTCGGGCCGGTCTGGAAGGCGATCAGCCCGGTCCGCACGATCAACCTGGCCTTCGCCAAGCTCTCGGGCAGCGACCCCGACGTGGGGGTCTTCGACTACCCGCGCCGCCTGGGTCACTGGCCGGCGGCGATCGGACTGTTCGCGTTCGTGTGGCTCGAGCTGGTCTACCCGTTCATGACCGAGCTCGGACCGGTCCGGCTGTGGTGCGCGGTCTACGTCGCGGCGATGCTGATTGGCGGCGCGCTCTTCGGCAACACGTTCTACGAGCACGCCGACCCGTTCGAGGTCTACTCCTCCCTCGTCGGCAAGCTGTCGGTCTGGGGCACCCGCGAGGGGCGGCTGCTGCTCCGCAGCCCCCTAGCCAACCTGGACACCGTCGTCGTCCGACCCGGGCTGGTGGCGGTCCTGGCCGTGCTCTTCGGCAGCACCGCCTACGACTCGTTCCGCGACTCCTCGGAGTGGGTCTCGTTCATCCAGTCGACGACCACGTCGTCCCAACTGCTCAACAACCTGGCCCTGCTGACGTTCTGCGTCGGTGTCGGTCTGATCTTCGCGCTCGGCAGCATGCTCACGGGGGTCGGCCCCGAGATCAGCCGCCGCTCGCTGCCGGACCGCTTCGCACACTCGATCGTGCCGATCGTCGTGGGCTACGTCGTGGCCCACTACCTGACCTAC